>Ga0210051_1000206_pt1 | contig 49075 bp, 40 predicted proteins | sample CryGey092014_all_FD_185464 | JGI IMG/M metagenome (GOLD analysis project Ga0210051, IMG submission 185464) | Groundwater microbial communities from aquifer - Crystal Geyser CG23_combo_of_CG06-09_8/20/14_all (SPAdes) (version 2) | ecosystem: Environmental > Aquatic > Deep subsurface > Groundwater...
TCCCCCGAAACAAGTTCGGGGGGATTCTGTCTGTCGCCTCCCGCCGTTAGCGTGGTCCTAACCATCCCCCGAAACAAGTTCGGGGGGATTACCGAATCAATCGGGTATGTCCGTCTTCGTTTCAGCAGGGACAGTATTTTTGACGACCTACTTATGTCGCCTGGGTCTGGTAAACCATGCTAATCTGCTTGTCATCCTTCACCGCGCCTCTGGCCCCCACGTGGTTGCTGAGCGATTCCAGCAGCGACCGCTCCTCACTGCCGTGGGGCGAGAGTTCGATGAGCGATTGCAGCAGCCGCTTGAAGAGTTCCTGCCGCCGCAAGGCGTTTTCGTCTAAATACTCATCCAACTTGTGCAGGTCGCCTGCCTTCCACAGGTGCATGAGGCAGTGGACGCGGTCAATGAGGGGAACGGGCCGTCCGCCCGGCGCTTCGTAGCCCATGCTCTTCCCTTTGCGCTGCGCCCAGGTCTTCAGCTTCACCTTGCTGCCGGAGTTTTCCTCCTCAGCCACAGAGTCTTCGTCATCCATGTTCTCTGTGCTCTCTGTGTTCTCTGTGGCTATGCTCCCCTTCGTGAAGCCGATGAGGTCCCACGTAGTGGAGAGTTCCTTGTCGGAGATGCCGCAGGAAACTGCATAGAGGATGCATGCTCCCGCGGGAGCCTCTTCCAGGCCGAAGTCGTGGCGGTGGAGGAGATAGTAGGCGGTCGGCTCATCGAGCTTGTCGGTAGCAGACTCATCGCCGCTTGCGTCACCGTCGCCCGAGAGCACCCTCCCCACCACGAAGTCCACGACCATCCGACGAACTTGGGTGAGGAACTCGGAGACGCTCATCACCTGCCCGGGGTCGTTGGCCTTCTTGACGACGGGGTGTTTGCTGTAGGCTTCCAGCGCCGGTCCCGTCGCCGCCCACACGAAGTCCGGGCCGCGAATCCCCGCATCCCAGAACTCGCGGAGCTTCCACCGGATGTTGCCGCGCATGTCCTCCAGAACCTGGTGGTCCCAACCTACGCGAGCGGTGGCGGGGCGCTTCTTGCAGACGAGCCAGACGGAAGAGGCGAGAGCAGCGGATGCTATGGATCGCATTCTGGTGCTCCGTTCCGTTTGGATCGGCCAACTGCCGTCAACCACGAAACCAGAACGGATAAGGGCCGCTACGAGGGTTTCCCATGCATCCGGGTGTTTGTGGGCGAAGACGATGACCATCTTGCCGTCGGGCTTGAGTGCGATACTACATCCCTGAAACACTCGTGCCATGCCGTCTTCATAAATGGTTTTCGACTTGGCCTTGTCTCCTTCGTGACGGCTCGCATCGTCAATCAATTCGCCATCATTCTGTTCTTTGCTCCACTTGGGCGAAAGAGCATCCTTGAATGCCGTGTCCAATTCCAGTGAAAGGCCGTTTAACGACCGCTTGAGCCAGGGGTAGAAGAAATCCATCAAATCCGAATATGGAATCGCATCGTAATATGGAGGGTCGGTCACAACGGCATCGTATTCGCCGGAACTGAGTTGGATAGCGGACCGATTCTGCGGGCAAGTCTTTTCGGCACGGTTTGCGGCAACAAGACCGTGGTCAATGTACCGGGACAGCCAGTCAAGCTGGGCGGGATATGCGCCTCCCACATCGTTGATTGTGGCCAGTTCCACAAAATCCCAGGTAATCGGAAGCGCGAAGCGCGTGAAGGTGTGACCGATCAACTCGCCAGAAATTGCCCACATGCAGACCTGCGAGTTGTAGTCTGCGACCTTGTCATTCTGAAGGGCCAAGTAGGCCGTGACCGCTTCAATCCATTCGGAACTATAACGCAGGTTTTCCAACTCCCGCGTCGCCCCCCTCGTCCACTTCACAAACATCCCCAACGCCAACAACTGCCGCGGCGTGAAGAGTTTCTTCCATTGGTCGAAGCCGTAACCGTCAACCGAGAACGCGCGACTTGCCCCACTTCCAGCTTTCGGCGTCGGTTCCTCCGGCAAGCCAAACGGTATCTCTGCAAAAAGGTCGGGCAGAGCCTTCTCTGCCGCATCGGCCATTTGAATCTCGCGTGCGACAGGCAACCGGTACTGCTTGCCGCCCTGCACGTCCACGACCACAGCGGTCATCACTGCACCCAAACGTCCTGTCTGGCCTTCGATGCGTATATCCTGCATCGTCATAATCGCGCCGCAACAAGGGCACTTTGCTCCGGAGCGCGACATGGTCCCCGCTCCTACACGTTTGTCATGCTCACGCCGCTGGGCCGCGTTGCCACCTTTGACAGGGACGTTGTTCTCGATCCCGAAGACGACGCCTGCCATCTCCGCATTTGGCTCCATCGTCAGGAGCACGCGTTTCTTCTCCTTCTTGCACAGCCATCGGGTCTTGAGCAGGGGGATGGTGGCGCGGCAGTTCTTGCACGTCACCGTCCGCGCCCAAAGGTAAGCGACCGTCGGCTTGGCGACCCAACGCGGGTTGCGCTTGTCGGCGAGATACTCCTCACTGAACTCGGCATTGAGCGCGTCCACGTCCGGCGTGCCGTCCTCCGTTGAAGGCACGAGGCGCATGGCCTGTTTCTCGTAGGGCTTGGGGACTTTGCGGTCCACAGGCTCGAAGTCGGCGTACACGGGATAGTATTGCGCCAGCTCCCGCCGGGCGCGGGCAAGCACCCAGTGCCCCCACGCCCGCACGTGCCAGGCGAGGTCCGCCTTCGGCGCGCGGCCGGAGTCGGGTTTGTCCCAGAAACCGGGCTGCAATTCTTCTTGCTCTTTCTGCGTCTTCGTCTTCTTCGTTCGACCCACAAGGTGCGGATGCGCCTTGTAGAAAGCCGCCATGAACGCCTCGTTTTCGAGGATGAAGTCCGGCAGCGGCTGGGTCTTGCCTGCCAACTCCTGCGGATATTCGAGCGTGCATTTGAGGATGAACCACGCGACTGGATTGATGTCCACCGCCGTCGCCTCGCAACCGAGGCGCATCGCTTCCAGCGGAATTGCCCCACCGCCTGCGAAGGTGTCGAGCACCTTCGGCGCGCGGCCGCCGTAAACTCTGCGGATTTCCTGCCGGAACCATTCGAGGTCTTCCTTGTTCTCCGTCTCCCGCCCCCAGTGCAGGATGCCGCCTTCGGTCACCTCCTTCTCTCGCTCGACGACCTGACCATTGGGCATCCGCTTCTTCTCGACCTTCTTGACCACCTTGCCGCCGATCTTCTCGCAGAGCGCCTGCCGCCTGCGGATAATTTCCTTCTGCCACTCGTCGTCGCTCATCCCCTCGGGTTTCGGCTCCGCGCTGGGGTCGGGCAGCAGCGTCGCGATCAGCGCCGCCCGGCACGCCGCCAACGGCCGCCTTGCCGGCCATATATGCAAGGTCGAGATATGCCCATGCCGCACGTTCTTCTCATGCACCGAATCCAGCGAAGTCTGCTTCAGCGGAAAGGCGTGTTCGATAAGGCGGGGAAAATCGGTCATTGGCGTTTTCACCACACAGAGGGCTTTCTGAAAGTTCCAGCAGAATCCTTGAGCATGGCTGGGAATGGAGATTTGGCAAGTGCAGATTGACGGATGTGCTTGTAGAACGTAGCGCGCTTCTGGAGAACGCGGCAGGGATTCTTCTGGGGATTCACCACGCCCACAGGTTTCCGCATCTCCTCAATGACAACCTTGATGGGAGCCAGGAGGTCCGAGTCACCGCTCACGACCACCGCACACTCAAACCGGTTCTGATAGGCGTCGCGGAGCAGTTGCGTTGCCAGGTTGACATCCGAGCCCTTCTCCTCCGTCTTGATTACCTCCACGTAATCCGGCCCTCCAGACGGGGGAGCGGCAAAAGCCATCCTAACCACATGGGTCAGAAAGTGTCCGTAGAAAATCTCAACATTGGGCAACGTTCGCAGTGCGCGAAGATAGGTCTGCTGGCGCGTGGGTTGGTCCGGATCATTGGGTCGGGCATTCACAAGGGCCGTAAAGTATTTGATACGATCGACCTGGTGTTTGGGCAAGAGAATCGCGCACAAAGCTTGAAGGTCAAGCCACCTGTAAGGCGTTCCCCGAAGCGCGCCAAAGTAGACGTTGAAGGCGTCGATGTAGACGTAGGTTTTCATTGACGCCTCCCAGGAAAAGCAAGAGCCGCTCCTTGCGGAACGGCTCTGCGCCCTTTCGCCGAAGCTACCGGGGGGACTACGCAAGTATTAAAACAGCAAACCTCACCTTCGTCAAGCCATCGGAGAAAAATTACCATCGTTGGGCGATGCCTCCTCCCTCCGCGGCCTGCACAATCGGTTGTCGGCCAAGTCCAGTTACACCCATGCCGCACGTTCTTCTCATGCACCGAATCCAGCGAAGTCTGCTTCAGCGGAAAGGCGTGTTCGACGAGGCGAGGGAAGTCGGTCATGGTTTTCTCCTTGCCCGGGGTTGTTGTTGACCTTGTTGCGGTTTCTTGGTCGCTGCTCCGGCCAACCTCGTTAGAGCTCTGATGAGGCTCTTCATGTCATCTGGAATTTCGGACATGGCCTGGAGGATATTCGAGTGAGACAATGCCTGAGCTGGAAGTCCATGCTCCTGCAAGAACTGGCGTGCAGACGACAGAACAACTTTGGCGTCGCACCACGCGGTTCCGTCACCCCACTCGCTGCTCAAGGTTTGGCGTGCACGACCCATCGCTGTCGTGAGGTTGAGTCCGCGATCGCGATCTTGTATCCGAGCGGCGAAGCGCTCAGTGATGGCGTCCCTCTGTTCACCAATCTGGCTCAACACGAACTTGCGGAACTCTGGTCTAAGTTTGCGCCACGAGGTCTTTAGACCAAGCTTTGTCGCGGTCTCGGCAACGGCGCGCGTCATGGCGTCGATGTCGAGCAGGTAGTTTTCGATTTCCGCCCGTCGCCATAGAAACAAACGGAAGTCGAATCCGTATCCCTGCTGTTTGGCTTTTCGGGAGTGAGTGAGTTCTTCCCTTTTCATTTCTGCCTCCGTCCGATAATCGCGGTCACCAACAGCAACGAAGGAAGCGTTGCCGGAGAGTCCGAGGGCAGATAGAGATGGATCCTTCAGGATGTCGTTGACTTGACGAGCCTTTGCCAGCACTCCGGCTGATACAGGCTCCTGGTATGTATGGAGGAAAGTGATTCGCCTCATCAGGTCTTCAGTCTTCGCCCCCAGTTGCTTCTGAAGAAAGATCTCAATCAATTCGCGATCATCCCGGTTCTCCACGAATGCCACACGGCGTGACTGGAGAAGGGGCAGGAGCTCCATGCGCTCAAACACGCCCAGATGCTCCAAAAGTTCGAGTTGATCCGGACCTGGATTGAACGGGATAAGGGAGTTGTCCCGGCACACACGCAGGCTGCTGGGAGGCGCAGCGCGCAGAATCTGTGGAGAATGAGTAGCGATCACCATTTGCAGTCCCTCGCGCTCAGCGAGTTCCGTTAGAATACGCATGAGAGTGCTTTGCAGCCGCGCGTGGAAGTGGGCGTCGGGCTCATCCAAGAGGACCATCGAGATTCCCGGTTGCAGCATGCCAGCAAAGATCTGCACTGCCTGGTGTAACCCCGAGCCCCCCACAATGAGATCGAGGTGTTGCGTTAGCACAGAATCGCGGTATTCGGAGGCGATTCGCGCGGAGGCGATTCGGCGCGCCAGTTCCTCATCGTAGTTCACGTCCACGTGCACATCGGGATAGAGCCTATGGAGCAAATCAATGAGAAGCTTGAACCGCTGGGGCGCTTCCGTTTTCAAACTGTGCAGGAGGTTTCGGACAATCTCCCCATACCGCAATGCCTGCTGGCGCTCCTGGCGAGCAGGCAGGACGAGAAACTCCTCGCGTGGCAATAGCCCCGAGAACACAGGAATCAAGCGAATTCCAAAGGAAGAGAGAAGCGCGTCAAGATCGTCAACCCCTTCCACCGTAGGACGCACGTTAAAGAGGTTAAACTGCAGCTTGATCTCAAACGATATGCTGCCTCCACCCTCAAACGTTGCCGACAAACGGATCCCTTGCCCCGGCTTGGGCCTTCCTTGGGGCCAAAGATCAGTCGGCGACGCAACAGGAAGGGCGCCAAACTCGTCGGGCCGGACATTCTCTGTCTTTTTGAGATGCCACGTCGCCGCTCCCGAATTCTTGTTGTTCCGCGTCAGGCATTTCTCCAGGCAATACTGGAAAACGACGATGGCTTGAAGGACAGCCGTCTTGCCGCTATTGTTGGCCCCAATCAGAACTGTCACCGGGTCCAGTTGCAGTTTTGTTTCCTTTTCGAATTGCCGGAACCGCTCGATGGTGAATTTTTCAATTCGCGTCATGGCATCTCAACCTCCGTTGCCTCAATAATCTCTCTCGGACTGATCAATATACTTCCCTTCGCCCTTGCCAGCAACTTCCCAAATGGGTCCTGCACGCGGACGAGTCGCGGGTTGGGCGTGGCGCAGTCGTAGACGGCGTAGAGCCAGTAGCCGTCCCGCAGGTTGCAGGCCTTTGCCCACTCGTTGGCGGAGACCTCGACCTCGCCCGTCCCGGCGCGGCCTTTGACCTCGATGGCGCGCTTCCCTGCCTGCGCCGCGGCAGCCCCCGGAGCGGCAGGCAGGTCGTTGCCGGGACGATGCGACAGAAGGTCGAAGCCGGGGTTGGCAGGAAGCCCGGCGGCGAGGGCGAGTTCGGGTGTGTGAACGTCAATCACCTTTGCCCCCGCTGCTTCCTCAAAGGCCCACGTCACCTGCATGGCGACTCTCTCCACGTTGACATCGTGTTCTTCGAGGTCCCGCGGGTCGGAGGAGGGGACGACGAGCGCATGAGCCACAAATGTAACAGCGCCGGGTTCGATCAATTCCGGCTCGCGTCGCAACACAGCGAGGGCGTTCGCTTTGCGGGTAGATAACTGCCTTTGCTGACGCTTCACTTCCTCCAGGGCCTCAATAGCCTTGCGGTTGCCGGTCCGCGCCTTTTCGGCGTGCCGGGCGCGCGCGGAGGCCATCTCCGCTTCGTGGAAGTCAAAGCCTCGACGCAAGAAAGCTTCCCTTTCTACCAGCGTGTCGAGGAGTTGCTGTTTGCGTTCGAGCGCCCGTTGCCGCGAGACGCGCTCCAGGAGAAACGCAAACGCCTGTTGCTTCATGTCGTTCGCCGCGACAGCCAGCCGCTGAGCCGCCGATGGCAAACCATATCCGCCTTTGAGGAGCAGCAGATGCTCAACGGAGCACAGCGTCATCTCCACTCCCTCGTACTGCTTGACCCCCACAAGGCGGCAGTCGAGCGTCGCTTCCCGGGAGAAGTTCTCAGCCACAGAGATCACAGAGGACACAGTGCTTGGAATGCCCTTGTCTATGCTCTCGGTGTTCTCTGTGACTGCCTTTCTGACAACGGTGATCAGCGCGAGGTGGAACAGGTAGGATCTGTCGGTGCTCGGATCTACGAATACCGCTCCACGCTTGCTCGTGTCGGCAAGTCGCTCGGAGACCAGAGAGCGAAACCGCTCGAAGACAACTTCTCCGGGATGCAGCCAGATTGCGTTCTGCCGACTGGCCGGACGGGACACGCAGAGACGTTCCTGCACGTGATCCGGGTAAAGCTCCAACGCCGGAAGAAGAGGGTCGAGCGCGCCCAAGCGCTTGGCTCTCAGGGAGAAGAAGCCTCCCATATCGCCCTCAATCTGAAGATCCACCAGCGGAGCGGCTTGCTCTAAATACTGGCGAACGTAGCCGGGGAGCAATCGGAAATAGGTCTCCTGTTCCAGTTCAGCCCGCAGGCGAGGCAGTTCCTTCGCCACGTCGCCTCCCGAACCGTACAGCGCCTTCTCCTTGGCGGCGAGGGCCTCGACTTGTTCTTTGGTCAGGCGTCCCCCCAGTTCCCGGGCCGCCATCTCCGGGTCTTCGGTGACTGCCAGCTCCATGTATTGCTTGATGGACACCTCCTGGAAGAGACGACCGATACAGTCGAACACCTTATCCGACTGGAGCTCTTGGCGAATCTTCTCCAGTTTTTCAAGCAGAACGTGGAGCACCTTGCCTTCGCGGGTGGAGGGAGCGACAAGGTTAAGAATGATAACCGGGTCGTGCTGCTGGAGGTAGCGATGGATGCGTCCCATGCGCTGTTCGAGACGGGCCGGGTTCCAGGGAACGTCGTAGTTGATCATGATCCAGCAGAACTGGAGGTTGATGCCCTCCCCTGCCGCGTCCGTGCAGACAAGGAACCGCGCTCCACCCTCGGACGCCGGCTGGCGGAAGAACTCGACCTGCTCCTCACGCTCACTCAAACCGGTGTCCGGGTTCGGACGGGTTCCCATCCCGCCGTGGATCTGGGCGACTTGTCCCGTGTAGCCAAGTCCGATCAGCCGCTTTGTGAGGAAATCGAGCGTGTCGCGGTGTTCGGTGAAGATGATGAACTTCTCGCCGCTGAACCGCGGGTCGATCAGAACTTCGCGCAGCTTGTCGAACTTGGACTCGTGACCTGCTTCGTGAACCTTCTTCGCCAGGTCGAGGAGCAGCCGCACCTGCTCTCGCTCTGCGAGAAGGTCTGCCAGCGAGGCCGCGATCACGCCCTGAAGCAGTTTGTCTTCGGCGATTTCGTTCTCTTCAAGACCCTCCTCCGAGGTCTCCTCGTCAGCCGTCTTGGAGTCGAGGACGTCATCCTCTTCGTGGAGCCGCTGCTGCAAGGTAAAGAGTTGCTCCGGGGTGATCTTGCCGTCCTGTACGTCCCGGATGATCTTGTCGAGTTTCTCGATTCGTCGCTCGAAGGAGCGAAGCAGAGCGTAGGTGGAGCTGGCAAGCCGCCGTTGGAAGACGCTCATGGCAAGGCGCGCCGCCTCTCGGTTGAGCAGTTTCGCCCGGTTGTAAACGAATTGCATGTACTCGGTGGTTTCCTCATAGAGGGTTTGCTCACTCACAGGTCCCTGGCTGAGTTCGTAGCCAAGCGTGTCCGACACGCGCTTCGGGTACAGCGGTTTGCCGTCAAGGTGTACCATCTCTTCCTTCGTCCGCCGGAGGAAATGCATCTGGCGCAACTCCGCCGGAAAAGCCTCGAAGGCTTCGGGCGTGGTAAGGATTTCCGGTTCGAGCAGCCGCCACAAGGCGTAGTAGGGATAGTCCTTGCCCATGTGAGGCGTCGCCGTGAGCAGCAGAAGATGATGGGCGCCCCAGCCGAGTCGCCACCGTTCGTGGACGTCTCGCACTCCAGCCAGAGCCTCAGCCAGGGCGTAGCGATCGGTTTTGCGGACGCGCAGGTCCGTCCCTCGGTCGGCGGACAGTTTGTGGGCTTCATCGAAAACGATCAGGTCGTAAGGAACGACTTCAGGCTCTTTTAGCCGGGCAAGGACCCTGGAGCTGGCAAGGGTGTCCATGCTGACGATGAGCCAGTCGCTGTTCTCACCCATGAAGGGATTGTCGGAGCGCGCGTCACTGCCGCTGATGGCTCGGAAGGGAAGGTCGAAAAGAGTTGCCAACTCTCTGCGCCAGTTGCCCACCAGACCCGCCGGGCTGACAACGAGGATACGCCGAAGCAGACGGCGGGACAGCATCTCACGGATATAGAGCCCTGCCATAATGGTCTTGCCCGCGCCGGCGTCATCGGCCAGGAGAAACCGGAGACGGGGTTGTCTGATCATGCAGTCGTAGACGGCGATGCGCTGGTGTGGCAGAGGGTGGATGTTGGCGATCTCGGTGGCGAAGGCTGGGTTCATCAGGTGACCGTAAGAGAGACGTTCTCCCTCAGCAAGCACCTTCACAACCTCCGGCGGCGCGGTAAAGTCGAGAATCGCGGGCAGCGTCTCCCGTGGCAAAGGGGGAGACGTCTGCTCCTGAGCAGTTTGTCTTTCAAGCTCCCGAAGCCGGCTCCAGGAAAGCTGTGACGGCTTCGTCTGGCCGTTCTCCCAACGGTTGACTGTGGCGAAGGAGATACCGAGACGTTCGGCCAATGCTTCCTGGGTCAAACCCAGAGCAGACCTGAACTGCTTAATGCGCTGGGAATAATCTTCCGAAGGCTTCGCCTCGAGCGAGTTCTCCTGTCTCATGTGCTCACTCCATGTCAGTGCTTAACGAGTAAGTAGATCGTCATAAATTCTGCCCTCATTTCCTCACCACAGAGATCGCGGAGAACACAGAAAAGAAGGCAAATCTTCGCGCGCTTTGCGCCTTCTGCGGTGGACAAGATTATTGATGATTTACTTATATGTGAATGGGAGTGGCGAGTACGGACGCACGATCCCGAAACATATCCCCTGGTGGTCGCGTCGTGCGCGTGCGGTGGATGGTCGTCAAGAACTGCCGCAGGACTCTAACGTAAACGCGAAGTCTCGGCCACCCACGGGCTACTGGTTCAGGTCCGCAGTATCCATACGACCCTCGGAATGGAGTCGATGAAAAGTCCCCATCGTTCTCCTGGTTCCGTCCTCCAGCGGCGTCTCAGGAATCTCACCAACCTCTCTTTGCAGCTCCGCGTCGTCCAGGCTGGGTGTGATGGGGATGGTGTTGTCGGTGCGAGTAATCAGGCCCCTGGATTCAGGGAGAACGCGCTCAATACTCTGGATGAGGGTGTCGACGGAGACCACCTCGCCTCGAAGATTGTATGACTTGGCGCCCTCAAATTCCACCTCAGCGCAGCGGATGAATGTCTTCGCGACGTCGTCCACGAACTGCATGTCGATGGAGCCGCCGAAGCGAATCTGGAAGGGTCGTCCCATCGCCGCGGCTTTCATGGCCTTCGTGGGGTCGGAGGTAAGTCCCAGATCACGCCCCGGGCCGTACACCGTCCACGGACGCAAGCCGATGCTGCTGATCCCGTCGTCGAGGTAGTAGACCTGCGCGTTGCCCTCGTTGCAGCGCTTGAACACGCCATAGTGGGTACGCGGCTTCTGCGGGGCGTCGTTGGGGATCGGCGCGTCGCCGTACGCGCGGAAATCTTCAACCGGACCATACACCGCGACCGAACTCGCATACACGACGCGCTGCACCTGTTCCTTCGCCGCCTTGGCTGCCTCGAAGATGCTGAGAGTCCCCAGAACGTTGACTGCAGCGCCTTTGACGGGGTCCGCTTTGCAGGAGGGAACCTGGAGACCGGCAAGGTGAATGACATGGGTCACACCACCATCCGCCACGCACTTCACAACCGCTTCGGTGTCGCTCACATCGCCACAGACAAACCGCGCCTGGGAGAGGGCATTCTCGTCCATGATCATCTTCATCCGGGAAGTGTCTTCCTGGAGATCGTACAGAATGACCTCCTGGTCTCGCTCCACCAGATTCTTCACAATCCATGAGCCAATGCAACCATAGGCCCCGGTGACCATCCATTTCATCGCTGACTCCTCCGCTGTTATGTGATTCCTGTCGAAACACCAACTTCACTTACAATTAACGTCGATGTGCTGAATGTGAAACACTCCCGAAATGCGCTCCACCTATCATGAATGCCATCATACACGTTATTGACGGAGGTTGTCACATGCGCATCAATACCAAGCCACCTTCACTGCCTGCAGAACGTCTCGCCGGAATACTGGCCGTCGTTCTACTGCCGTCGGTTGGTATCCGCGTCACCCCGGCCCAAGCCGGGGATACAGACGGAAGCAAGACAGGAGTTGCTACAGACATCGTGGGGTCGACGGCGACCGCGCCTGCTGCTGAGGACATCGAGGCGGCGGCGAAGTCGGAACCATACGCGCACAAAGTAAGCGACGCCGTGGGGCAAAACCGGGTGGCGATCAACCTGGTCTGGATGTTGCTCGCGGGATTCATGGTGATGTTCATGCAAGCCGGATTCGCTCTCGTCGAAACCGGGTTCTGCCGGGCCAAGAACGCCGCCCACACCATGATGATGAACTTTGCCGTATACCCTCTCGGGATGCTCGGCTTTTGGGTTGCGGGCTTCGCGCTGATGATGGGAGGCGTGGGCGCCATCGCCAACCTTGGAGGGACTGCCCCCCTGAACACTGGAGCGGAAGCCACGGTGACTCTCTTCGGGAAGGAGCTTGGACTCTTCGCCACCAAAGGCTTCTTTCTAAACGGCGATTGCTACGATGTCGCCGTCATGGGGCTTTTCCTGTTTCAAATGGTGTTCATGGACACCGCGGTGACCATACCGACCGGCGCCATGGCGGAGCGATGGAAATGGAATGCCTTCGTGGTGTATGCCTTTTTCATGTCCGTCATCCTGTATCCGCTGTTCGGCAACTGGGCGTGGGGGGGCGGTTGGCTGGCAACGCTTGGCAAAAACTTTGGTCTCGGACATGGTTATGTTGATTTTGCCGGGTCGGGCGTCGTCCATGCCATTGGCGGATTGTGTGGACTTGCCGGAGCCGTGGTTCTGGGGCCGCGTTTGGGCAAGTACAACAGAGACGGCAGTTCCAACGCCATCCCCGGCCATCATATTCCAATGGCCATCCTGGGTTGCCTGATCCTCGCCTTCGGATGGTTCGGGTTCAATCCGGGAAGCACACTGGGCGCATCGGGGGCGGGAAACTTGCGCATCGCGATCATCGCGACCGTCACCATGCTGTCCGGTACAGGCGGCGCGGTGGGAGCCATGCTCTACCTGAGCCTTCGCGGCGGGCGGCCCGATCCCACAATGGTGGTGAACGGATTGCTGGCCGGACTGGTGGCCATAACCGCTCCCAGCGCTTTCGTGGGAGCACCCGCGGCGATGTTGATCGGTCTGATTGCGGGTGTGCTGGTTTGCCTCGCCGTTCCTTTCTTCGACAGAATCCGTGTCGATGACCCGGTGGGCGCGATCTCGGTGCATGGTGTCTGCGGCCTTTGGGGAGTGCTCTCGGTGGGACTGTTTGCTGACGGCGCCTACGGCGGCGGATGGAATGGTGTGGACGGGACAGTTAGGGGACTGTTCTATGGCGCCCCGAGTCAGTTCCTGGCTCAGTTGGTCGGCTGCGCCACTCTCGGCGTGTGGGCCTTCGGGTTGTCCTGGGTCTTCTTCACCGTGCAGAAGCGAGTCATGGGAATCCGGGTTTCAGAAGAAGTCGAGGTCAGCGGTCTCGACCTTCCCGAAGTTGGCGTGCTTGCCTATCCCGACTTCGAGGTACATGGCGTCGATATCCTGCCCGGACACTTCGGCGGCGGCAGGCCGGCTCCCGCGGGAGCTACCGCGCACGTTGCGCCGCTTGTCCTGCCCGCCCGGCAGGCGGAAAGCTGAAAAGGAGAACGCAATCAATGAAAATGCTGCGAGCAATCATTCGGCCGCACAAGCTGCAGGATGTCAAGAACGCGCTGGCGGACGCCGGAATTGAGGGACTGACCGTGATGGAGGTCCGTGGGCACGGCCGTCAGAAGGGCCACGTGGAGCGGTATCGCGGTTCAGAGTACACCATCGACTTGCTGTCGAAGTTGGAGATCGAAACCGTCATTCCCGACGCATCCGTGGAAGCTGCGGTGGGCGCTATTTCCAACGGCGCCACTACCGGGGAGATCGGCGACGGGAAGATCTTCATCGTTCCGGTGGAGGAGGTGGTGCGCATCCGGACTGGTGAACGAGACGAAGACGCACTTTAGAATATGCTTGTAAGCCCATTCGAACAAAACGGAAAGGAATGACCATGCATCAAACAATCAAGAGCCTCTTTTGCGCCGCCTCCGCCCTAATGTTGGGAAGCGCTCATCTGCACGCAACGCCTTCTACAACGTACTGGACGCCCTGCACCATCGACATGCAGGCGCCGGGCGTGACGCATATCACCCTCGACGATTACTTCACCGTTGGAGAAGACGCGCCGGACGCGGGCGACCTGCCAACCGACGTCGGTCTAACCTTTGGCTGGCGACTCGGAGGCAAAGCGCAAGTGGAAGCCGGCTTTGACTGGCTGGAGCCTTCAGACGATCCGCTCTACCTGAACGCCAAGATCGGTTATCCCGAGGGAGCGCTGGGCCCCAACGCTCCGGGGGTGCAGTTGGGGTTCGTCAATTTCGGAACTAAAGACGGAGTCACCGACCAGAACATTGTTCACCTGATCGTCGGCAAGTCCCTGCCCAACAAAAAGACGAGGGTTCATGCCTCATACTACGTCGGCAATGGCGACACGCTCAGGAGCAGTTCCGGTGACAAGGAGAACGGAGGTTTCATGATCGGTTGCGACCACGTGCTCAAGCCTGGGAAGTTTATCCTCGCCGGTGACTATGCCAGTGGAGACAATGCGATCGGCGGAGGAGGAATCGGGTTATACACATACTTCACCAAGGACATCTCCCTGCTCGTTGGCCCCGTCTGGTTCAATGACAAAGGAATCAATGGAGAAATGAAGTGGACGACTCAATTGGACGTCAACTTCTGACGATCGCCAGGCAATGTGCGTACCGGAGCCACCTCCACCGTTTCGCCGGGTTCAGGCAGGAAGGTGTTGGCGAAGATGGCTTGCGCCGCCGCCAGAGCATCGGGCCGCAACGGTTCCGCGCAGTGCACGAGCGCGAGTCGCTTCACAGACGCCAACGCGGCGACCCGCGCCGCATCCATCGCTGACGAGTGACCTGAATGGACAGCGAGGTCCATGGGGATAGCGCCGGAGGATGCTTCGTGAATGAGCAGGTCGCAGCCATGCGCCAGATCAGCGATCGCCGGATTCCGGGCGGTATCTCCACTGATGGCAATGCTTGCTCGTGTTGCCTTATCCGTGAATCGGTACGCGATCGCCTGTACCGAGTGAACACCGGCCACGGTTGCCACCTCGAAGTGTTCCCTTTCAAGCGAGTCACCGGGGCGAACGCGTGTCACGACAGGATCCAGGCCAACATCCGGGAACCGGTCGGTCTGGAGGTAGGCGTGGGCGCGGTCGAGGGTGCGATGAATGTCCGCTTCAGGCCCAATGACGTGAAGCGGAGGGCGGTCGGGACGTTCGCTCTGCCGCATTCGCAGATAGAAAAGTATCCCGGCCAAGCCGAGATAGTGATCGTGGTGGCAATGTGTTAAGAAGACGCAGTCAAGATCCATCGGATTGAACCCATAGCGGAGCATGTTGAGGGCGGAATACCAGCCGGCGTCGATGAGGTGAGTCCCGTTGAGAAGAAAGCTCGCCGTGTCATTCCCCGCTTCCGGGACGACGCTGGCAGTTCCGAGGAAGGTAATGGTCGTCTTCATAGTTGCGTCAACAGCGCGGAGAGCCGCGCCTTCCAGAGTATCTTCTCCAAGCTGCTCTTCACTTTTGTCAAGTCGAAGTTGATCCTCGTCCAGTCCTGCGCCTGGATTTCTCCTGTTTCCTCCACGCTCTGCTGGAGCGGCTGCAGCTTCTCCTTGGCTTCTCCGAGGACCTTCTGCATCTCCTGTTTCATCGGCGCGTCCTCAAGCTGCCGTGCCAGATCGAGCAGTTCCTGCGTCAGTGTCTGCACGTCTGAAAGTGACTGCTTTAGCATTGCTGCGTATGTCCTTGACGAAACGCCTTCCTTGCTGTAAATGACCAGCGGCCCCTGGCGTCCACCTTTCCGCACCTCCTTCTCGAGAGCGGCAAGCCGCTCTCTGGAGGGCGAGAGAACCAAATGCCCAAAGTAGAGCGGGTCGTGGAAGCCTTTGGTGGTCTGCGACCAGTTCGTCCATTGCTTCGCGTTGGCGACGTTCCGGTCGCGGCAGATATTCAGACCGATAAGCACGCCGGCTTGAGGTTGCACGCCCAGAGGCTTCCAAGGGATGGAGACCTCGAGCTGCCATCGGTTTGTGCCTTTCATTCCCTTTGCCTGCGCACCGGAATTCCAGGACGGGTTCTGCCCCATGGAGTCGTACACGTTGCCGGAGGAATCAACGGCAATCTGAAAGTACTTGCTGTGATCGTGATCCGGGTCGGCAAAAATCTCAATGACTTCGCCGCCGAAGAGGTCAGTCGAGTCAAGGGCGTACCTGCCGGGCTTGACTTGATCGATGAGGGGTTCATCACACTCCACGGCGAGGAAGAGGTTGCTGGTGTCGAAGGTCGCCCTGAAATAGGTCTGCGCGTCAACGAGCGTTGGCTCATTGTAGAAAGTGAAGTTGGTTGCCATCGCGGCGTTTTGCCAGGCCGATTCGTCCAGCGCGCCGTCGATACGGATTGTCTCGTTGACCTGTTGCGCCGGATAGACTTTCAGTTCGTATTCGTCACCGGATGCACAGGCCACCAAGGCCAAGAGAACCGATACGAGCAATGGTCGGGCCAATACTTTCATCAAGTCACCTCCGACACCTCAAACGGACTTCGAGTGTTGCCTTCGTCGCTTCGCCGGTAAAGAGGTCAACCACACCCACCTGGTAAGCCCCTGCTGGGTCGTTATACGCGATGGGCAACACGATTTCCACCGGTTTCTCCCCGGCAAGGACAACCTGATCGTGCCAGTCCACCTTCTGGTTTCCCTGAGATGCCTGCACCTTGAATGCGTGCAGTCCCTTCGCACCTGGAACTGAAATGGCGACGGTTGCAAGATCACCGCGACTGACACGGGCACTCCCGAGGACCAGCTTCGGCGGTGGTGCGGCTTGTGGACAGAGAGCGAAGAAGCTGGCGCGGTTCGCAAGGATTGTCGTCTTGAAGCGGTCCGTCTTCCCGAGGGACTTCCGGTTGCGCAGATCATAAACGTAACTCGCCCGCGGCAGGGACACTTCCGCCTCCTCGTTTGCGCCGCCTTGTCGGAACAAGGCGAGAATTTCGATATCCCCGTCTTTCCATCGGATGGCCTCTATGTGACGCAGTCGTTGCCCGTTGGCATTCTTGAGGGACACCGCGGGAGTCACACCCGCTCTATCCAGATGGCTGAGAATGAAACCCTCCACTGCTTGAGGCGTGTCCGCCTGCCGGAGGCTGGGGAGGCTGTTCATGGAAGCGTTCAGGAGAATCGCTCGGCCCTGCCCCAGCGCGCGGGAGATAAGGACCGGCGACCCTCCGGCTTCTCCCATCGCTTTGCCGTCCGTTGTTTCCACCTCCGCATCCACAAGAGTTCCGTCCCCGGAGAATTCAGAATTCCCAACGGTGGCTCTCGCTGACTTCGCTGCCGCGAGTCCCTTTCGTTTCACCCCGAAGAGTGTGTCGAGGACGCCGGAATCCCGCAACTTGCAGCGGTCGCCGAAGACCCCCGGGCGCACATCAGCAATAACGGTTCCCCCGCCGCGTACGAAGTCGGCGATCATTGCCGCTTCCTTGTCTCCCAACGCATCCGCTCGCGGCAGGAACAGAACTTTGAACCTGCTCGTGTCAAACTCGCCCTGCCGCAACATCCGGTCGGTGACGTACCGGAACTGCAATCCGAGTTCCCTCAACAGTTCATGGGTAGCTTTGTGCGCCTGTTCATACCCACCGAAACTGTTCCCGTTTTCCAGCTTGCTCGCATACGCCGAAGGATGTGAATAGAGGACCGCGATGCCATCGTCCTGCATATCCGAATGGATCAGCAAGTCGCCCAAACCATCGCGCATGATCTGCGTGTCCTTCACAATCTCCTGAACCGCCGGAAAGGGTCGCAGGTCAGGCGCCAGCCAGCCGCGGTACGCGCCCAGCACGTACCACGTCCACCACGCCACGGTGTCCATTCCCCGGGTGACCATGCGCCAGTAATGGCCGAGCAGGGGGTCGGCGTCTTTCTGGTAGCCCATCCAGTTGAAGCGTGGGTAGTCCCGGGAAGCGATCGAGCGGATCACTTCATCCAGCGTGTCGGGGTACGGACCCCAGAAACCCGTATTGCGGATGATGAGATCGACGTCATCGTTGTAACCAAACCGACCCGCGCCCTCAACGCCCGTGCGCGCTTCGGGGTCAATCGACTTGAAGGCTTCACCGTACTTCCGGCACAATTGCGCAAAATTCCACGACTTGAACGCCTGCCGGTCGTACCAGCGGGAGTAGTTCTTCTGCAGCCAGGCCGGGCCTTCCTCAATCTCGAAGAACTCCTTGTTGAACTTCATCTCGTCCAACTTGATGCTCGGGTCTGTGAACCACAGATACGCGAGGTTGTGGTGAGTGGTGACGCTCTTGAAGTAATTTCGATACGCTTCGTCAGTCGTGTGGGGGTTTGCCTTTGAGACACCCACTTCATCCCAGGACTTGAAGCTGGTGGACCACGACTGGTTCAGGGCATCGATAGTTCCGTAGACCTCCTTCAGGTAGACGCGATAGGCTTTCTGGCAGTGCTCCGACAGGCACGCGCCCTGAGTCGTCGTTTCATCTCCCAACGACCAGGCAAAGACGCCGTGCTGCCGCGCTGGCTGATAGCTCTTCGCCAACTTGGCAGCGTGGTCGGCCACCGCGCTCTCGTCGTTCCAACAGAAAGGCAGTCCGTATTGCTTCATGGATTCATCAGGAATGCTGTCCTTAAAGGGTGTCACTCGCATGGTGTATGGGATGAGGGAAATGTTGTAGGCCGCAGCAATGATCGGCGGCTCGCCGCCCTGGAGTTGCACCGTGACACCTGTCTTGGCGAGTTGTTCCTCCGCATATGGGGCGAGGGTCCCGGAAGGTGCGCTCCACATCATCAGGTTGAACTGGCTGCGATTGCGTTGCGTGATGTTGAACCACGAGTGGGCGTGCGACATCTCTCTGCCATCGGCGTACAGGACGGCGTCCACCGCAAGAAGCATCGGCATCCACGGCTCAATCCTGAACTCAAACGTGGCCTGTGACTGAGTGGGAGTGGACTGCTGTTGCGCGAGAACACGGCCGCGGCGGTCGAGGAGACGAACGGTGACTCTCTCGTTGGGCAATTCCTTCCCCGTCAACTTGGCCGTTCCCTTGACAGCGTCACCAACTTCTCCCCAGCCTTTGGTCAACTCGACATCCGAAACGGAGCGTCTGGACTTGACGATGAACTGTGTCGTTCCCCAGGTCTCCACCCCTGTCGATCCGAGGACGCGGCCGACAACATAGTATGTGCCTGCGGGGAGGTAGGGCAGCTTCAGATCAACCGGAGCGCTTGTGTTGATCGGTTGCTGAGGGAAGGAAACACGCACTTCGCCTTCACGCTTCACGCAGACCTGCAGTTGCGGGTTCCTTGCCGCCACCTCCCCAGTGAGACTCGCTCTGACCACGTTCCCGGCGTCTGTCCTGGCCGCTGTGAGAGTCAGCGCGGACTTCGCCTCCTTTCCGGCAGCCCAAAGAACGGCGCGCCCCAATTGCTCCTGCCAGAAGTCAAACTCGGTCTCCCATCCGAAACGGTACTCGATGTAGGGTCGCTGCACGGTCCGCACTCCATGCCCTTTGCCCACGGTGAATGCGGCCTCAATGCTCTCCGCTTCCAGAAAGGGAGGCAGCGTCGTCAAGCGGTTCTTCTCCTTGAGAACGCGTTTATCATCCGTGCCGACGAAGACGATCCCCGCACCATCCGCCACCTGTTTGAGCAGCTTGTACTGCAACTCCTCGGCCATGTCCTGCATCCCCAGTTCCAAAAACACGAAGCATTCCCACCTCTCTTCGAGGAGCTTGGCCGCGCGTGCAGCTCCGGCAGCGCCGCCGTGCCAGCCGCTGTTGGCGGCGTCAATAATGCGTCCCCAGAAGACCGCTTTGCCGTCGATGTCAAAACGCTGCATCAACTCCACGCATTCGCGCGGGCGCAAATCTTCACAGTCGGTGATGAACAGCACTCGCGTCTTTCGTCGCGAATAGGGCTGCGCCCAATCGGTATGGGGTGTCTGAAACTCGAGAGTCAGGGCGTGGTCTTCGTCAAGTTCATCGCCGACGACGTCCGGGATGAGCTCATTCATGCCACTAAGCAGCAGAACGCAACAAGCGGCAAGGATGATGGTTTTCTGCATTTCATTCAACACCTGTAACAGAATACGAGACGACTTGGTGGTCACTGTGGCAGAGAACGTCGCCCCAAGGCTCTCCTCACGGGATGATTCTCAGACTGCGGTTCCCCTCGAGTCGGTATATCCTGAAGTCGTGTTGGTCCAACGTGAAAATTGTATCGAGCTTTTCTCGCTCGGCCAGTCGAACCAAAGCAGCATCGGCGAGTTGCGCGCCGATGTCGGCATACTTCAGGAGCATCCGGCGTATTCGCTTCACGTCCTCAGCTTCGAGATGGCAGACGTCGAGAGTCCCGTCCTCGCATCTGGCAAGCAGGGCATCCATTGCTTGAGGGCTTTGCCGCAACAGCCAAGCCGCTTCCGCGATCACCGGCCAACAGGTCAGCAGCGGAACGGGCAACTCCTTACTCGTTTCCACACAGACGCTGTGCCACGCATCGCTGCCGTCCAACAGGGCCACAAGCGGACCCGTATCAACCAGGACTTGTCGAGCCACGGCCAAATCCCTCCATGTGTTTCGGGTTTGTGCTCAGATCGGTAGGACCTTCATATATCCCAACGTGGGGCTTCATGGCCTCGTAGAAGGAAGATGCACCGACCTGATTCGCACAATACTGCGCCACCGCCTTCCGAATAAGGAGCGACCGGCTGACCCCGCTTGCCTTCGACAGCCTGTCCAGTCGGCGACTCAAATCATCCTCCAGACGAATCGTGATGCGGTTCTCTTTCATGGCTACCACCTCCCATTTGTCAGACAATACTACCAGAAATGTCCGACGCCGGTCAACTTGCCGGGCGACATTCAAGGAATGTAGAACGTCACCACAGGCTTCGTCTTGGATTGCCCTACGACCTCGCCCTTATTGAGAGCGCGCTTGTAGATGGCCACCTCGTCAATCAACCCGTGAAACTGGAACTTGCCGGGAACCATGCAGCCGAAGAGCAGGGGGCGTCCGTTGTCGTACGGAGAGAGAGACAGTCGCTGCTGATCAACGAGAAGACCGTTTTTGTAGAGCGTCAAGCGCTTCTCATCTGCGGTGAAGACAATGTGGTACCAGTTCCCTGCCACAAAGTCCGTCCGATCGCGAACAGCCTGGCCCGTCGCCCCGTCGGCGGTGACAGCGAAGGCTGCCTTCGGGCTGATCCAGATGCCGTACGGCGCCTCTTTGCCCCATCCCGTTGATTGCTTGTCAACGATGCCGCACTCATTCACCGTCAGGGGCATGAAGGAGACAACAACGGACACCTCCCCTCGTCCGCCTTTTGCCTTATCGAGAAGGATGAGGCTACTGCTGTGAGGGATTTCCACATGGGAGGACTTGCCATCAAACAGCAGCGCCTTCTTTCCCGGCCAGCGGCCCTCGGCCCATGTCGCGCCGCGAATCTTGCCATGCAGTTCCGGGTTGATGCCGGCCTTGTTGTGCAGCACGTCTCCGCCGCCTTCCTGAAAGTCGTAATAGGCCACCAGGTCGGGATCGCGCAGGACCTCATCTCGCTGCTGCTGCCATTGCGCAAATCTGTCGGCTTCCTCCGCAAAGACTGCTGGAATGTGCAGAAGTCCTGCGAGAGCGCACACAGCGATGGACAAACTGAAGATCCCAAGTGATCGCGTCATGATTTCTTCCCCTCTCGATATCCGAATGTCTCAGATTCCTTCGAGAATCTCCCGAATGTTTCCTTAATGCAAGCATAGTCGTCTTCACCGAACTCTCCCCCAACCGGGAGGGCGAACGCACGACGACGCGTCAACTTCTGGATTTGATAGAGCGTAGGAATCCCTACGCGCCGCTGGTCCTCCAGAACTGACATGAAACTTTCTCTCATGTCGAACCGGATGGTTCCGTCCGTGTCGATGGGCTTCCCCGGCATGGCGGCGCGGATGATATTGGCGCGGTGCAACATGGTGCCCCGCGCGTCTCCTTCGGTAGTGTAGTGATCGCCCAGTCGGATAACATCGACAACATCGGCGAAATAGGGGTTTGCGGTGAAGAGGCCAACCATCGCGTCTCGTTTAATTGACTTGGTTGTCGAGTAGATGAACTGAAGGTAGTTCTTCAGTAACTCGTGTCCCCAAACATTACCGTGATTCCGAAGCTCAATCCCCGCGGGTTGGGTATTAGTGTGGTCAATCTTGAGACCGTCGGCGTTGTAACACCCCGGTTCATCAGAAAGCATGCGGCGCAGGTCATCCGCCAGGCGACGGAGGTAACGAGGATTCGTCGGATCACAGGCAACGGGTTCGCCGTCCAGGGTGATGCACTCGTTGGCGGGGACTCCCTTGTGAAACCACGCGCCAAACCAGAGAACCACGTGGAGACCCCGATTGTGGCACCCGTCAATGAAGCCGCGCAGGTCCGTCCACTTGCTTGTATCAACTGCCCAGGTACCATCACACACCTGCCAGTTGGCATCGATGATGACCGTGCCAATCTCGATGTCCCGATTGTCGAAAATGCGCAGCCAGTTCTCATAGTTCTCCTGCGTGCACTCCGCTTTGGCCCGTTCACCGGATTCCAGTTCCAGCTTAGACGCGTCCCGCACCGCGGCAACGCCGCGAGCTACCTGTTCGTGCCATCCGCAGAAGATGGGTGTGCTCCACCAGGCATGGGTCTTTTGGGGAAGACGTGGCGCGCAACCGTCGCGCCGGAGCTGCTCCGCGTACTGTCGGATGGCTTCATACAGATTCGCCTGGTTGTGATTCCGGACAATCAGCCGCGGCGACTCCCAGTGTCCATCGACACTTTCCTTGCCGCAGTAGTCAATGGAGAGGGACTGTGTGTTTATCACTGAATCATGTGTCTCGACGACCGACTGCGGCTTGTGCCCGAAGTCGAAAGAATGAAAGCCATACTGCCCCGGCTTTGGCGCCAGCCCCACAGACACCCACTGGCTGTTGAGGTTGTTGTTGAGCAGGAAGCAGAGCGGCCCCGAGGTGAGCGCCGGACCCCACACGCATGTGTCCAGCGCCAGCCCAATCCGTACGCAGTCGGAGGCATGGAAGTAGGTCTTGTTCAGGAAATTCGCCTGTCCGGGAACCACCACCGAAAATCCGGGCAGCGACCCCAACTCTCTCTCCCCCAGAGCGCCACGGAAGAAGTAGCATCGGTCGATCTTCCCTTTGCCATCTAACTCCAGCCAGTACTCCAGCCGGTCTTCGGAACACCGGTAGTGGTGCCGCTTCCGTTCCCACAGACTGCTTCTCTCCTCCACCACGACTTCGCAGCCGCGGCGGTCTCGCGTCGTGATTTCCGGAAGAAGCGCCTCACAAGTGATATCCTGTTTGCCCGGCTTATCGACAGCCGACAGCATGCACATCCCGTAGTAGAAGTTGTCGTCGTTCGTCTGGTAGGTTGCCAGCAATCGCCGGTGATGGAACGAAACGGAATAGGCTTCGGTCTGGATTCTGATCATTGGGTCGGTGCAAATCTTCATTCAGGTTCCTCACCATTGTTGGAGCAGCGCCGCCAGGCGCGCTTTCCATACGATATTGGCAGTCTCCGCTTTGACCTTCTCGATGTCCCCGGCCAGTTGCTTCAGGTCGTTCATACTGGGAACAGCGCCTGCGGCAATGCCCCGCTCGATGGGAATGACGCTTTGACTGGCGGAGGACAATACTCTCTCAATCTCGGCCTTGAGCCCGGCGTCTTCGATCTGCGTGTTCAGTTCCACCAGCTCCTTCGTAAAGGTGGTGACGGAAGCGATGGAATTCTGTGCCATCATCGCTATGCCCGAACGAAACAGAGAGGTCACTTCATCGCCACTTAGGGATCGCTTGTAAACGGCCATCTCATCGATCCGTCCGTTGAAGTGGTAGACGCCGGGTTTCATGCAACCAATGAGCAACGGCTTCCCATTGTCCTTGGGGTCGAAGGCCTTCGCTGCGGTCGCGACGGGGACGCCGTTGCGGTAGAGAATTACCTGGGTCAAACCAGACGTAAGCGCAAGGTGAGTTCATTCGCCGGTCGGGAAGTCCTCCGCACTTTTCACGGCGCAGGTTTGTGTCTTTGTCCCGACAAAGGCATAGGTCTTCTTCGTGCTGACCCACAGAACGAACGGAGACCCACCTTCACCCGTCTCCTTGTTTGGCAAGCCCCACCCACCGGAATGCCTGTCAATGATGCCCGACTCGCCGTTGGTCTCAGCGAAGAGCCAAAGCGTTATCGTCAGCGCCCCAGTGCCGCCGTTCGCTGGATCGCTGAAGGCGAGAGTGGCATGGTATGGAACTTCCACGTAACTGCTCCCTCCGAAAGCAAGGGCGCTCTTGCCGGACCAGCGTCCCTGTGTCCATGCGGCCTGGTGAATCTCCCCCCTCAGCTCCGGGTTCTGCTTCGCCCGATTGTCCAGGATGTCTCCGGAACCTTCCCGGAAGTCGAAGTAGGCGACCAGTGCCGGATCGGCAATGATCTGCGACTGGTAGTCAGACCATGTCTCCGGCGCGGCGGGAATCATGCACCCCAACATCGCCGTAACGAAGAACAGCCATGTACTCACCGCGCACTTCGCTGCCGTCTTTGAGATTTGAGGAAGGACGTGCCGTCGTTCCACTGTTTTCTCCCGTCGCTGGCGTGAAGACTCAGTTCCCGCGCGGCCGGCATCCCGGCTTCCGCTTCTTTCCCGGGCGGAAATCGGGAACATCAATCGGGATGGATCCCTGCTCTGCAGACTGCACTGCCACCACTGCCGGGGCCGCAGTCTCCGCGGCCTTGTAGACATCCATCGGTGGCTCCGTATCGTTCAGTATGCACTCGATGAACCCGGACACGGGGTAGTAGTCCCCACCCCCATGTCCGCTGGCAAGGGCTTCTGGTAGCGCGTCGTACATCCCGTACTGCCACACCAGTTCGGCCGGCTCGACCATGTGCGAGTCCGCCAGCCACATCTTCATCCTCTCGTGGTTGTAGCGATTCGTCTCCACACGTCCTTTCGTTCCCATGAAGTGGTACCAGTGCCACGGCTGCGTGTTGTGCACGGTGAAGCAGCATGCCAGTCGCAGGATCGTGTCCTTTGCCGTATGCATCAGCGCCACCTGCAGATCGGGATTGGGAAGCCAGTCGTGCAGATAGCTCTGCTGCCGCGTGCTCATGCAGGTCACCTTTTCCACGCGATCATCGAGAACCATCAGGATGGGACTGAGCTCATGCGGCAGATAGAGGATCGGGTGCTTCATCTGCCAGAAGCGAGACTTGTATACTCCCTTCAGGTTCTTGCGCGCGATCTGATAGGGAACGCGGGCGCCGGTCTTCGTGTCATGGTAGAACCGGTCGTCTGTCATGCCATGGAGGTACTGTCCCTCGACGAAGACGATCTTTCCGAGCTGGTCCTGGTCCACCATCTTCTTCCAGGCGCGCATGTAGGGCGAGTATCTCACCTGTTCGGCCATGGAGAACTTTAACCCCGACTTCTCGACAGCGAGGACCGTCTTCCAGCAGTCTTCCAGCGAGAAGCACAGGGGGACTTCGCAGAGGACATGCTTTCCCGCTTCCAGCGCGCGGCAGGAAAGCTCCACGTTGTTTTCCGGCTCCACAACGACGGCCACCGCGTCGATGTCGGCCTCCTTCAGCATCTTGTCGTAGTCCGTGTAACACTTCACGTCGGCATCGTTGGCCCTTCCATATCCGTATTGCAGCAGGTCCTCGATCTTGTCACACAGGGCGGTGACGCGGCAGTCCCTCACAAGCTGACAGGTACGTATCCAGCCGTTGGCGCCACGGTTCCCCATGCCGACGATGCCAAGCTTGATCGGTTGTTTTTTAGCCATGTTCATGTCCTCTCGCTTCGGTATTGCACGGGTAGGGTGAGAAATCCTTTTCCGCCCGCGTTGCTAAAAGCAAAGGCAGACCACAAAGGGATTTGCCGCCCTACGCGCCGTAGAACTTCTCCCGGAACTCCTCCACTGGCAACCAGGTCAGGTTCTGCCAGTAAGGTTGCTTCTTGCGTTTCTCAAACTTGCGGTCGTCGGCGTCTGTGGTCGTCGTTGTATACAAGTCTCCCGAGTCGCCGATCACCGGCAGCATCATCACCCTACGCAAGCCCTCCCTCAGTCCTTCTGCTCGTGGTCGTCCACCTGCCATCGTTTCCATCAGCAATCCGTAATCGTACCCGCTACGCGGACATTTGAAGTCTGAAACGGCGAGGTCATAGGAAGCCGCCAGCGGCACCATCTCATAGTCGTCGGCTTTGACATGCGGGATCATTTCCAGCAGCGACAGGTATTTGCCCCGATACCGATACATCGTATGCGGGTCGTGGTCAACGATGACCCACTTGTTCCGAATGAACACTTCCATTGTCACGTGCCCGTCGTTCCAGCTGTTCGGTCTCTCCAGGGTCTTCATGCTGACAATCCGATGCCGAATGCCCAATTGCGTGTACAGCTCGGACACAAATGCGGTATACGGCCCGCAGGTCAGGATGAGCTTCTCCCGCATCCCGGTCTTGATCGTCTCCTGAAACGACCTGCCTTCGTCCCGCGTCCCGTGGCTATGCATCCAGCAGAGGCCAGACGCCAGCGCCAATGTGTCATCTTTATAGACGATTCGCTGCTCATTTCCTTTTCCCGTGAGAAAGAACCGGTACAGTCCTTCCCGCTCCATCCTGTAGGTGCTTCCGTGCACCCGGTACGTTCCAGGAGAGATGACCAGTTTCCGCGGCAGGAGCGCCCCGGAGCCGTCGCCGGGCACTGGCTTTGTCTTGGTCACCTTCGTTTTGCACAAATGATAGGCGAGATTCTCCGAGAGGGTTTGCCTTTTCGTCATGTCTACAATCGACCTCGTTGTCTCAGATTCTGTCGCGCCCCCATACACGGCTTGCACTCCGGCCACGTGCAGAGCAATATGTCCGCTTTCTTTGCCATGATTGCACGGGCGCATTCCACAACATCCTGCCCCGCCATTAGCTGGAGCTTGGAGGTGTTCAGCTTTGCGTCCCGAATCATGCCTTTCCACCGGAGTGCCTGCTCAATGCCCCCGAAAGCGGAGCTGCAGGAAGGAGACGTATCGAGTTGATGTTCGACGACTGTTCCATCGGGCAGCCTCACCGGGATGCCTGGAAGCGGATCGTGCCAGGAAGCTTTCGGGATTTCCGCGTACTCCTCCGCGACGTGAATCATGCTGTTGGTGATATTGCCGACGCCAATGAGCAATACCTTTCCCCCGCGTTTCGCCAGCCGATCGATCGGGCTGCCGATTCCGAAGGCTCTGCCTTCGAGGTGATCCTTCGTCAACTCCTCCGCGTCCGGTCCGATCACGGCAACGGAATGTGTCGGGTGCAGGCTGCGCACCGCGCCGGGGAACTTGCGCCCCGTCTCCGGGATGATGCCGGTGCGGCATGGCGTCTCAGCAGGATCGTAATAGGGATGCGGCAACGGTCGCGTGTAGTTGAATGCGGGCAGCATCAAGTTGCCGTTCGGGCCGATGGCTTCGAGCAACGCATCAACGACCGCGGCCGGTCCTCCCTCCACTTCGCCGAGGCTGCGGTACGAGCTGTGGAAAATAAGGCTGTCCCCGGTCTCGATGCCGAGGTCACGAAATGTCTCAACCATCTTGTCCTTTGTCAGCACAAGCTCTTCCCTCCGCTCCATCGGGTTAAAGCCCGATGCAATCCTCCAAGCAGGCTAAAGCAAGCTGAAGCTGGACGGAACCCAAATTGTCCCGGCTCGCTTCACCGTGCTTACGGGTTTGCATGGTGATTTGTCATCATGTCTTTCTGCGCCACCACGCGGAACCCGATGTTCCCATTGCGAGCAACGGCGGCGCTCACGGGACGGTAGGTGACATCCAGGTCAGCCGGGTGCACCAAATCCCATGACCCTCCGCGCAGCACTTTTTCGATCTTCTTATGGTCCCACCAATCGCTGCACCATTCCCAGACATTCCCCCGCACGTCGCAGAGTCCGTATTGGTTAGGAGTCAGCGACGCCACGGACTGCGTTCCCAGCGGTATCAGCTTCTCCCACCTCGCGTGGACCATGTCTTCGAGCCTTGCGTCCCCGACGAAATACTCCCATTGCTGTTCGGTGGGCAAGCTGAAATGCCAACCATCGGGCAGACCACCGGCCGCTGATTCCTTGACGGTGAGCTGCTCGCAGAAGCGGGTGGCTTCATGCCAGTCTACATTCTCCACCGGCCGCCGCGCACCGGGCCAGCGACTCGGGTTGACGCTCATCACGGCCAGATACTGTTCCTGTACGACCTCGGTCTTCCCGACCCAGTAGCCCATCGGGAGCCACACCAGTTCCATGCCGATGGAGGTGGTGAACGGCCGGCCCTCCGGGGCCGGTGCTCCGAGGAGAGGGGCGCCGGCCGAGGTCAGGAGCCAACCCGCCAGATAGCCGATGTCCCACAAAACCCCGCGATAAGTGCGTCGGGGCATGATCTGTTCCTTTACTTCGTAAAGCTCAGCAACCGGAAATTCTTCGCCCCCACCGTACACTTGACGATCCCTCCCTCCAGACCGACCGGCTGGCTGTGCATGTGGTCGGCAACCTTGCTCACCGCGCCGGTGCGAGTCTTGATCGCGGCCACCGGCAACGTGATCTCGCGCTCTTCGGCAGACAGATTCGACAGCACCAGCAATACCCGCTCCTTCCCACGGTAGGCGGTGACATACACCCCCTGCGCGTTCAGCGGCTTGTTGACCGCGGGCCATTGCCAGTAAGGCAGAAACGCTACGTCCGGCTCGTCCAGTTCATCGAGCACAGTCCATGCCTTGTACAAAAGCGATACGTCGAGGTATTGGGCCCATAAGTGCGTCCCGTGCAGCAGGCTCATGGCCAGCAGCCGCGGCGTGCCGATCACTTCCTGCTCAACTGGGTTGACGTTGGGACCGAGACCATATCCGAAGGAGGGCAGGTACGTCATCTGCACGCCAAACTGGTTCGGGCCGAGCCACCGCGTCCGCCACTCGCCCAGCGAGATCATCTCCGTATGGTCAGAGCCGTAAGTCCCCTCGCCCTGCAATTCCACGTCAGTAAACGAGACGGAGCACGGATACATGCCCGCATGGGTCAGGATAAACGGCTCCTTGCCGCGCTTCACAAACTCCGCGCGGACCATCATGAAGAGCTTGCGAAAGCCCAGCAATGGTAACGTCGGCTGCACAGTGCCTTTGTCGTCCACATATCCGCAACCGTGCTTGGTATTCTGGCACAGGAAAGGGGCGCAGTTGTCGAAATAGACGCCGGTGATGCCATAGTCGTCGATGAGCTTGCCGATGCCCCGCGCGATGTACGCGGAGAAGAGACTGTTGGGGCAGGTCGGGCGCAGATAGGGCGGCCGGGCTATGCGGGGATGCTGGGTCCACTCGTCTGTCTGCTCCACATAGTAGTATCCCGCCGGGTCCTCAGAAGCGATGTGGGTGGCCGCAAAGTACGGCAAGCCCTGGTGTCCCATGAGTTCGGAGACCTTCGCCACCCGCGCCAGGCGTTCGGGATGCCCGACCAGCGGAGTGCTGCACCCGCCGACGGGCTTTCCGCTGGGCCGGGACCCCAGGCTCCACAAGGTGTACCACAGAAAGCCGGTGTCGCGGTACTTCCGGTGCGCCCGGGGCTGCCAGGGAGACGGCGTTGCGCCCTCGCGGATGACATCGTAGGCGGTCAGGTACGGTCGGACCGCCCCGAGGGCGACCGCGTCGGCCGCGCCGGGCTTCAGTCGCTCCTCAAACAGCGGCAAGGCTTGGTCAAGGATCCCCGGATAGCCGACTAGCGGAGTGTTGAACCGGGAGGCCAGCCAGTCCTTGCGCACGGGCTTGGGTGGCATGATCTGCAACGCGAACTGCATTCGCCGCCCCTTATCCAGGGACACCGGCTCCGTAATGAACCGGTAGATCAGGGCCACTTCCTGCCCCCGGCGGACCAGGCGGACGGCGGCATCACCCGCCCGGACGCGGTACCCTTGCCCGCTCAGACTCACCAAACTGAGTCCGCGCACCTCGTCGCCGATCCACACCATGTTCGGGACATCACGCTGCCACTCGTGGATCACGCCCTCGGCACCGGGCACCGCGGGTTTCCAGGTATTGAAGATCGCGCCCCCCATGTGTACGCTACCGGTGACAACCTTCGTCTCCACCTTCTCGCCGGGCTGGGGGATGGGACCATAGCCGAAAAGCCAGCCTTTGCCTTCCACCGCACCCGGAGCTACGGCCCGGTCATAGCTGATGTAGCGGGCGGTCTGTCTGGCGAGGGGGAGGGTCAGGGCCACTTCGTTCAGGGAGGCTCCCGGCGTGGAGGGGAAGTCGAGCGTATAGATCAGGAAGGCGTCATAGTGCACTTCGACGCTAACGGTGAGGCTCTTGCCCGCGGCGCGGAACTGCTGGCTCAAGTTGGCTCGTTGACCCGCGGAACGCACCTTCGCCTTGCCCCCACCAGTAGGCAGGCGTGTGTCGTCACCATAGGTTACGCCCAACTCCAGCGGCCGGGCCAGAATCTCCTGTCCCAGCACCGAAATGCGCTGCGGCAGCGCCGCCGTGCCAAACTGCACGCGGGAAGTGGTGAGGGTGAAGTCGCCGGGAATTTTAAGGACGATCGGCTTGTAGGGCGGCAGGACCGTGTTCGCCTTCTCGAGGTCCTGCAGCGCCGTTATCTCGGCCGCCGAGAACCCTTTGTAGGATGCGAAGACGTTGTCCTTGGCGTAATCCGGCCAGCTATTGCACATTCCGCTGAACTCGTCGGCGGCCACCGCCAGCTCAAAGCAGCGCAGGCGCGCACGTACATCCATCCGCGTCCCGTCAGGGGACTCCATGAACACGATGGCCGGGCGGATGCCCGTCGTGTTTTTGGAGGGCTTGTAAGTGAAGATGAGCTGCCGGAACTCGGGGGTCAGCGCCTGTCGCTCGGAGTAGTTGTTGCCGAGATGGTGCCCCTCGGCGTCATATTCGAAGGCTCCGATGGCGACGTGCCCTACGCCGGCCATCCGGATCCGCATCTGGTACGCGCGATCCCGCCGAGGCTGCAGCAGGTACGTGCTGTAGACGGTAAAAGTTCGATCCATGCCCGGGTGCGAGACGATCAACTCCGTGACCAGCGTCTGCGCGTGCTGGGTCTTGTCGGTGGACAGGGCGACGCCCTTGTGGCCGGGCCCCAGGACGCCATACCCCATGACGCCTTCCACGAAGGCCCCGTTGAAGATGGCATTTCTGGTGGCCTTCAGGCCATCACCCGAGAACCGGGCTGCTCCCGAGCCCAACAGGCCTGCCAGTGTGACCATCCCAACCGTCCTCTTGAAGGCGATGCTGTGCATTGTCATGGTGTCTTCCTCTGGCTTATCCTCCGCGGAATCATTGGCGAATCAGTGCAGGTGCAGACACGGCCAGTTCGACCGCGTCTGGAGGGGGGCAACCCCTGAAGAGCTGTGTGAAACATCACTCCGGGGCTTGTCCTGCTCATTCTCCTCTTTCCTTTCCTTCAGCCTGAGCGGGATGCGTAACGTCGATCTCATGCTTGCCCGTCGGGATGATAAGGTGCACCCAGTGGCCGCCGAATTCGCGGCGCATGAACGGGGTGAGCGACTGTCCGTCGCAAGTGGCCGCGGGCGGCGTCGGCTCAGACAGGCGCAGCTTCACGACCATGCCCTTGGCATAGTCGCAGGTTGCGGTGAAGCGCACGCCGCCCGGGTGCGGAGCGACGTCGCCAACGCTTGAGCGCGACCGGCTCATCCACCACTCCGCCACCTGGTTGTTGGCCATGTGCAGGATGTTGAGCTTGCGGTAATCAATGTAATGCAGGACCTCCTCAATCGCCTCACGCGCGGCCGGTCGCCGGATGATGCTTGCCGGGTGGTAGAACATGTTGATGACCAGATGGTGTTCAGCGGCCATGTCGATCGGTGTGTGCACCTCGTAAGCCACACGCGCGTCGAGGTCAGGATCGCGTCCGCGCGTGCTGAGGCCGCGGTGACCGATCTCATAGCACACGACCGGCTCCTCGATAAAGTCAATGTGGCTGTTGCCGTGCTGCCAGTCCTCCCGGAAGAAGAATGGGTAGCCGGTGCCTTGGCCGAACCCGAACCAGGGGCTGTTCCGCCAGGGATGGTCGTGGCGGCGCGGCACACCGCAACCGAACGAATTGTCCGCCTTTCCGCCGGCCTTGGCCATCCAGCGGCCCGGTTCCACCCAGCCAAGCCAACTCGTGTTGTAGTGAAGGGTGCAGACCGGCTTAAAGCCGAATCGCTGCTCGAAGAGGTCGAACTGGCGCTTGATCCCCGCCTCGGTCATCGTATAGTTGTCGTCGTCGTAGAGCATGTAGTAAAGCGAAACCTCATGGCCGTTATTCAGAATATGCTGGAGTTCCTCAGGGGTCATGGGATGGCCGTCGCCCTTGCCGCGGTTGCGCTCGATACCAATGTTCATGTGGTAGGGCAATCCGTGGGTCTTCATCCAGTCGGAAGACTGGACCGAAACCTCCGCGGGGCCGAAATACTCGTCGCCGCCCCAGAAGAGAAGCGCGTCAGGTAGCGTGTCGCCTTCGGGGGGAATGGGGTAGATGAACGGTTGCTGTTGGAAGGCCATCATGTTCTGCAGCACAAGGGCAATTTCGTCCGCGTAGCGAACCTGACGGGAGTTCTCACCCAGCACCTGCAGGTGGCAGGTGTTGAGGTAGCCCTGCCCTTCGGGGTATTCGGTGATCGGGCGCCCCTGGTGAAGCAGCCAGGCGGTTTGTGCAACGTCGAACGCGAAGTAGGCCGCGTAGCCCTTCTCGAGTACCCGCCAGGTGATGGCCGGTTCCTTGCGGTCGCGCCCGTCCTTGTTATGGAGCCGGGCCAGTTCAGCGCCATCCTTCAGGCAGACGGACTCGAACTCGGAGAGAATCAGCAGCTTCTGGTCCATCTGCATCAGGGAATGCACACCGGCCGTGATGGGGTGCGGGTAAAGCTCGAAGCCGGCGGCGATGCTGTATTCATCAGGGGTCTGGAGGTTGGTGAAGCGGGTTTCGATACCGAAGACGTGGTCAAGTCCGTGACAGCCGAAGCCGATGAGCAACCCCCCCTCGCGCACCCAGGCGTCCAAGGCCAACTTGATCCGCTGGGTGATGCGCAAGCCGGACTGGCGACCGACGATGAGGATTTTGAGGTCCTTGAGGTTCTCCGAATTCTCAAGCTGCTTGAGGTCGAGGGGCGTCCCACGCACACCAAGCTGATCGCAGATCTCGGGGATGTACGCCTCCCAGTAGTTGCGCTGCTGCGCATGTGCTTGTCGTTTGAGTGTCTCGTCGTGGATGTAGGCCAGCACGGAGGTTCTCCTTGAAGCGATTCGTTTGTATTGCCGTCAGTCTCGCGATTGTTCGCCCATCGGCCGGTGGGGGCCGGGCTTGAAGTCGGGCACTTTCATAGGTTGACTGCCGTTCTCGACGGAAAGCCCGGCCATGGCCGCCGCGGCTGCGACATTCGCCGCCCGATACACGTCGACCACCGGCGTTTCACCGTTCCGGACGCACTGAATGAAATCATAGATGGGGCAGAAATCCAACCCGCCGTGTCCGCTGGAAGCGGCGCCGCGAACGCCAGGCTGATAGTGGGAGAACTCCCAACGCATCGGCATACGCGTGGTCATATAGTTGTCCGCCAGATACCACAGGCCGTCGGCGACGGCGATGCGTTCGGTCTCGACCTGGCCTTTGGTGCCGACCAGGTGATACCAATGCCACGGCTGAGGCGTCGGGGTACTGAAGGCGTTGAGCTGGCGATAGACCGTGTCCTTCGACAGTTTCATGAGCGCCACTTCCGGATCGCTGATTGGGAAGTCAGGATGCGCGTAACTGGGAGATCGGGAACCCATGCACGTGACCTCGACTACGTGGTCGTCGAGTATCCGCAACATCGGCGCCAGGTCGTGCGGCGGGTACCAGATAGGGTGTTGCATCCCGCCAAGAACGGCTCTGCACCGCGTCGGGGTTTGACCGAGCTTCCTCCCAGGTCAACTGCCTGCCGGTTACGCTATCCTCCCAGTAGCGATGGGCAGCTCGTCCATGACAGTATTGACCTTCGGCATACAGAACCTTTTCGAGCGCACCCTCTTCGACCATCTTCTTCCAGGCCCGGGTGAAGGAAGCGTGACTGACCTGCTCACCCATCGCGAAGGTCAGACCGGTTCTCTCCACCGCGAGCACAATATCCCAGCAGTCGTCGAGCGAATAGGCCAGCGGCACTTCGCCGATGACGTGCTTGCCGGCCGCAAGAGCCTTGAGGATCAGTGCCGGCTGATTCTCCGGCTGCACCACGATGGCTGCCGCGTCAATCCCGCCCTGCTCCAGCATCTTATCAAAATCGACAAAGCCTCGTACGTCAGGGTCGTTAGTGGCGGCGAGTCCCTCTTGAAGTCTCGGCCCGATCGGCTCGCACAGCGCTACCACCTTGCAGCCGGGAACGGCCTTCATACACTTCAGCCACCCATGGCAGCCGCGATGAACCAGTCCCGCCAGTCCCATTCGTATATCGTCCACCGAGTACTCTCCTTCCAGTCCGCATTGTCACTGCCGGCCGCGCGTATCCAGTCTCAATTTGACATCCTGCGTCTGACCCAGGGGCTTGGCCTGACGAAAGGCCATGGCTACGTCCGCCATGGTCGCCGCGCGCACTGTTCCGCCCTTGCTAGTGACAATATCGATTGCGTGCTCGATCATCTTGAGAAGCGTTTGCTGGCGGAAATCCGCCGGGGACCCGAACTCGAAGGTGTTGTGAGTGACGATGTGAATCAATTTCACTGGCACGTCGTCGCGGAGCTGGCGCTCAACTGCCTTGGACGTGGTGTACCAGTGATTCTTCGCGTCGACCAGTTCGACCCGCAAGTCCTGCGGGTGCTTGCCCCCCCACATGCGCGACTCGGGATCGAGAGTTTGAGGAATCTCCACAAAATCGAGCGTGCCGGTGAGGATGCGGTTGTAGGGGTGGGCGTAATGAACGTCGAGAGGCGCGCCCGCCCAGACCGAGGCACACTCGGGCAGGATGCGGCTGGGTATCGATATGTGCCCGTGGGTGAAACCCAGTTCAGTAAATACGGGATAGGTGTAGTCGTTCGCCGAACCGTAACCGATACAAATGCTGTGGGGACGCCGTCCCATGATCTGAGCAAATCGCAGCGCTGCCTCATCGATGATCCGGCGCTGCATATCCGGCCCGTACACGCCGAGGAACTCCTCATAGCCCTGGTCGGCGGGGTGGACGTGTAGGCCGACCTCGTGGCCGGACTGTTCCATCTCACGGTACAAAGCCGGACTCGCCTCCAGGTCGGTGGGAATGACCAGGAGGGTCGTCTTCAATCCCGACCTGACAGCGATTTCGGCCAAACCGCGTGTGGCGCGCTCGCCAAGCGCCGCGTCCGCAATGGCGTGTCCGGTCGCTTCGCAATCCGCCCGCACCAGGAGGGAGAATTCCGCATTGTTCATCGTCGATTCCCCTTTTCGTCTTTGTGTCGTGGTAACCTTTCAGTCCGCCAGCATGGAAAATCTTCCCAGTCGTGCCTGCTCACTCGTAGGTCACCTGAAATTGTCGAGATGCTCCGGCCCGGAGCGCTGTGACAACCGCAAGCTGCTCCCGTTGCTCCAACACTACGTTCCTTGTTGACGCATCGCTCATCTTCGACCGCCTCCCCCGGAACGTCGCTGGCAGGAGAATCGTGAGGCCGTCGATATCCCTGTCGCTGGTCACTCCAAACTGTAAGCGACCGCCCGCTTCATCCCAAGCCATCGCAGTGAATTCCACGCCGCGTCGTGCGTTATTAAACTCGACCCACTCACGTCCGTTGACAAAAGGAATGCCGCGCTTCTGCAGATGCGCTGCGACGGCTTCCAGCCAGAGAGTGGAGCTCTTCCCTTCCGCGCTGGTGTAGGTTGGATGGAAGCACGGGTGATAGACCGAGTGGTACAGGTCGGTGGCTTCGTCGATCTGAGTGATCGATAACTCGATGCACTCCTCGACAGTCATGCTCGGCAGCAGCGTCTTCTCTGTGAACAAGCCGTCCTCAATGCTGATGCTTGCCTGCTCGTAAACGTCAATGGTCTGCCCGTATTCGTCCATGAACTTCACAGGCAGGCCGCTACCGTTAACGTATCCGTGCTGAAAACCTGGCCCCGCGTAGAAATTGGTGTCGAGCCGAAGTCCTTGCTCGAGCAGCAATCGGGCGTGCGCCGTCCAGCCGACCCAGATCACGTTGTGCCCGCGCTGGGCCACAGGCGAGTAGTCGTAACGTTCGGCCAGCCACCGCACTTCGTCGGCGAGCCGCGCCGCAAACTTTCCCGGCTGAGGCATCCGTCCGGCGAAGGGATGGGGGCCGATGTCATGGCCGCGTTCTCGCATCTTGCGAAAACGTTCCGGGGAGATGGCTTCGTATTGCTCCGGCATCAGGTAGATGGTGTACTTTCCCCCGACGCGTTCGAAGATGCCGATGACCTTCTCAATCTCCGCGGAGGTCATGCCGTCGCTGTCCCCGTCAATCAGCGCAACCGCAGGCGCCGCGTCGGCATAGTGCCAGACGCGGGGGATGGGTTTCTTCCGCTCAGCCATGTATCGAATGATGCTCACCAGCAAGTCGGCGTGCAGGTCGGCCTGCGGGATGGTCTTCATGCGCTCATCGAGGAACTTGAAGAAGAGATCGTCGGGTTTGTAGGCGCCATCCCCGTTCGCATCGGCGTTTGGCCCATCGCTGGCGTTCAGGCGACACCCCTGGTGGAAGAGCACCGTACTCGCAGCGAGGTCGAAGGCAAACGCCGCGGCATTCCCATCGCCGTAGTGATTGATGGTTACGGCGGGAAAGGCGGTCTTCGTCCCCGGCTTCCCGGTCAGCCATGCGAGCGCCTCCGCCTGCGTCAACTGGTACAGGTCGGCCACGTCGTGGTACTGGAGGCAGTCGGCGGATATGGTCGCGGCGAGGGGGTGGTCGTGATTCAGAGTGATATAGCCGTCGTTGTACGCGCTGACAACGCTCTGCGCCGGCGACAGCCCGAACACTTCCGCCGTTTCCTTTGGCGGACGGGAGGCGATGAGGTTGCCCCCACCGCATACGTAGTCAGCCAGAATGTCGCGCTCGTGATCCGCCAGCGGGACGTTGGTCAGTATGACGAGGTCGTAGCCGGATAGCTCCTGCGTACTCAAGGGGCGTGCGCTCAGGTCGAGTTCATCGCGGCAGAGGTATCCCTCGGTATCCAGGATTTCCTTCATGTATCCCGCGAACGGGTTCGCGACGTTCTTCCCGGTGATGATGCAGAGAGGGTGTGTGGTGTTCATCGTGTATCCGATCCGTAGAATTCCTTCTCAAACTCGACCCTCGGCAGGAACTGGAATCCTGCCTCAGGGCAGAGCCGTTGCGCCTTCCGGTGTTTCGCCGGTGTGTCCACGACGGCGCAGGCTCCTTCGCTGCCATGGATCTGGGGAACCATCATGATCCGTCGATACCAGCGCCGCCAGTGGGCCGCGTCGGGCAGGGCCGTCTCCATCCAGAAGCTGTAATCGTAGCCCTCCTCGGTAAAGCCGCCGATAGCGATGGGTGTCGACAGGGACAGGTTCTCGAACTGGTAGTCGTCAGCCGCAACGGCGTCCACGAACTCCAGCAACGACAACCGGCGACCGCGTCGTTGGAACATTTTGTTCACGTCAAGATCCACCAACGTCCATTTCCCGTCGAGGAAGACTTCCAGAAGCACGTGACCGTTGTCGTAGGTGTTCAGCTTCTCCAGCGTGCGGGTGGACACGACACGTGAGGGGACGCCGAGAGACCGCAAAAGCTCGTGCCCGAATTGTGCCACTCTCCCACAAGTCACAATGAGCTTCCTCTTCTGTGCCCACTGACGCAGTTCGCGGTGCGACCTCGGATTGTCCACCGATCCGTGTGTGGTCATCCAACTAATCGCCGAGAGAAGGGAGACGACGTCCTTCTGGTACACAACACGTTGCTGGTTCCCCTCGGGTGGAAGACGGAAGCGGTACATCCCCTCCCGGGTCAACGCGAAGCTCTGTCCCTGAAACCGGTAGACACCGGGAGGAATAATTAGCTTCCGCGGCAGTGGCTGGCCTTGTTCTTTGACCGCGGCAACCGGTCGTACCTCCGTCCCGAGGAGGTGGAAGGCGAGGGGGGTGTTGAAGATCTTGTTCGGTCTGGAGCCTTTTTTCATTCTTCACCGATTTCCAGATTGGGGATCCTTTCTTGCAGCAGTTCCAAGTATTGCTGCCGTGTCAATGGACACCGGACGGCTGCGGTGAACTCCTGAGCACTCAAATGCATCTGCCGCGCCATCTGCGCGATGTGGTAGGGCGAGAGTCCACGTTCGCCGTGAGAGACAAAGGTGCGGGCCACGAGTGTGCCTTGCAGCCACAGTCGATAGACGTGATGGTGGCTCTCTGTCTTCTCGAATCCAAGCTTCCCCACTAAGGCCCTGTCGGCATCGCGAGCTCGGAGCATCTCCCTGTCACTCCCCTCTCGCCTTGAAGATTCGCCGGAGCGATGTCAGGTGTTGACGCAAGGGATGGCTCAGGTTCCCCCGGTTCCGCTTCAGGTCTTCATAATAGTCAGTAGCCGCAAGCCAATAGTCCCGTCGCGCCTCATCTGGCGTCTCGCCCACGCCGTACAGGTTGAACTGGTCCTCGGTGACGAAGAAGCGTTCTCCATCGAAGTTGATGCGCACGGGGATGCCCTCCACCTCGGAGGCAACCCCATGGTCGCGAAGCAACGCCAGCACTTGTCGATACTCCGCCGCGCCAACGAGGGCCGCGACGGGCTTCCCTCGACGTTCGACAATGTACCAGTCTCTGCCGAATGCTACACAATTCACCATCTCGGCGAGACTGCCCCTGGCCTGAGCGATACTAATAGTCTTCTCCATCAAAGCCCTCCCATCCCCTGATACTCTCCCGGTATTCTGGACGTACCCGGATGAGGTCACAGGACGAACTGTACGGTTTGGTCATAGTGTAACATTCGAGGTATTGATCCGCAACTCGCCACAGTCACAGTCTTTCTTTCGAACACCGGCTTTTACTCTCCACCTCCGCCATCAGTTCCTCGGGCACCGACGCCACGTGAATCGCCGGTCTGCCGGTTCGGCAGGAATTGTACACGATCCACTTCAGGTCCGGTGACAGGTAGGGGTGGGCATGGCCACTCTGGCCGAATTCCGCGTTGATCTCCGCAGTGATCGCTCCCGCGTTGCAGGCGACGAAGTGCTTACCGCTCCGGATCGACCCGACCACGATGTCGCCACTGCGCGGCTCGTCACAGCAAAAGTAACGACCGCAAACGGAGGTGTGAACGTGACCGAAGCAGAAACCACTACACACGAACCTGGCCGGCTGGTCTGCGCGCACCGCCAGCAGATTCCCCTTGTCAGGATGTTCTCCTCCGTTCCGTGGATGCTCAGCAACACTTCCCGCGTTGTCCCGATCCACTGTTGGTGTCCGGTGCAACTTGCGGTGTAGGGTTGCACGGGGCCCTCCCTGAGAAAAGGCTTTTCCCCGCAGAACACGCGGAATGCGCAGAAACTTCGATGCAGGTTATTGACTTTGAGTTGGCCGCTTCCTTCCGCGGTTTCTGCGTATGCTGCGGGAGCTTTGTTTTCATTCAGTGGACCCAACTATAACGAAACGCGCCGTTTTCCGCCACAAGGGCGACGTGAAAGATCAAACCATGCCATGTAGTATTTGCTCCTATATCGAAGCGAACGATAGTGGCTATGGCGGGGACAAACTGAGGAGTATCTCGAGGTCATTCTCGGTGGTGCTCGCCTGGTCTGTCCGGCCCGCGGCGACGTGAGCGTGCAACTCCGAAAGCAGGATCGTCGCGCGGACGATCGTCGCGCGGAGTTGCGAAGCATCCCCGGTGGACTTCGCCGATGTGCGTGACTGCCGGTATTGCTTCATCAACTTCTGTAAGTAGGTGGTCAAAAATACTGTCTCATAGTTCCCGAAAAGGTAGTGGGGGGTACTGGGATTGTATCATAAGCTCACCCCCTTTCCACCCCGTAGCGGCGCGAGATGTCATCCCTCGTGCCTAACTCGGGTGGAAGCTTCTTTAGGCGCACCCCGTGAGGACCGCCAACTCCGCCACGTGCAAAATCCCATACGTGTCTCCCACGAAGATAATCACCTTGTCCTGGTTCTCCTGCTTCATCCTCCGACGCCACTGGCGGACGCCTTCTTCGAATGCCGTCACGGCTTCCCTCTCGTCTTGGAGTGCCTCTACCTGCTCGTGCAGCCGATAAGCGGTCGTCAGCGCCAGAACCGCAAAGGCCATCAGCACGTGAGCCGTCACCGCTGCCGCTGTCTTCTTCGGCGACTTCTCCAAATGCCACGCCTGTTTCCCTTCCCGACTTGTGTTTCTTAAGAAATCAGTCGGTACGGGGGCGGCATAAGCGCTGCGAGTTGCGACTCGTCGCGCCATCGGGCATACTCATCCTGATCACAGTAATCTTCGTAGCAAAGGATGAAGCCGACGATGCAGCCCACCGTACCAGCAGCGCCACCGGCACCATTCCCGACCTGTCGGGATCCTCTCCCTTGCCCACCGCCTTCCCCACCGACACATCGTCCCGTTCGGCTAACCGCCAATCCAAACGTTCCCGAATTGCTGCTCCTACGTCTACTGCCATGATTGCTACGTCTCTTGCTGCGATGAATTCTGACTCCTGACTCCCTCAACCCAACCCTCCGCTCGACTTGAGCCGCACCTTGTACTGCGCCTCTTCACCCCACCAGGATTCAGTGAAGTCCTATTCTTACCGACACCAGCACCTTACTCAAATCCTTATGATACAATTCCAGAGAAACTCCTGTAAGAACCCCTTGCGCATCTTTGCAGGATTCGTTATGATTTGTGGACATAACGAACGAATCTTCATAAATCAGAGGAATCACCAATGCGCGGCTTCGCACCACGCGGGATGAAAAAGAGTCTTCGCGGGTAACTACGTGCCGTTCGTCCAGGAGTGGCGAACTCTGCGAGTTCGAGCACTCCTGGACGAACGGGCTTCATGGATCGGAGGAGAACCAGCAAATGCAAAAGAGATCGGGCCATGTTCGCAACTCGGCGTGGATGCTGACCGCATTCATTATGTTTGTGGCGTGCCGCCCCTGGGTGTGTCAGGGCGCGGGTCGGGAGGTTATCCTGGCGACCACCACCAGCACGCAGGATAGCGGACTGTTGGATGTGCTCGCGCCGCTGTTCGAGAAGAAGAGCGGATACCAGGTGAAGGTCATCGCGGTCGGCACCGGCCAGGCGTTGAAGATGGGAGAGCGGGGCGACGCGGATGTTCTCCTGGTGCATGCTCCCGAGGCAGAGGTGGAGTTCATGAAGGCAGGGCATGGCAGCGATCGGCGACTCGTCATGCACAACGATTTCATCATCGTCGGACCGAAAGGGGACCCGGCGAAGGTGAAGGGGGCGAGGAGCGCGGCGGAGGGCTTCCATCGGATCGCCGCGGCGAAAGCCACCTTCTTCTCTCGTGGCGATGAGTCGGGGACCCATAAGATGGAGTTGAAACTATGGAGAGCCGCGAAAGTTGGCCCTGAGGGTGGCTGGTATCAGCAATCCGGCCAGGGCATGGGAGCCACGTTGAAGATCGCCTCGGAGAAGAGTGCTTACACCCTGACGGATCGCGCCACCTACCTCGCCCTCCGAAAGAATCTCGACCTCCGCATTCTTCTGGAAAGAGATGCCCCTCTGCTCAACATCTATCATGTGATCGTAGTAAGCCCGAAAAAACATCCCGGCACCAACCTGCGAGGGGCGAAAGCCTTCGCTGATTTCATGACCGCGAAAGGCACTCAACGGCTCATCGGCAAGTTCGGAGCCGACAAGTTTGGTCAACCGCTTTTCTTCCCGGACGCGGGAAAGCGTGAGAGGTGACAGGGCGACAAGGTAACGTGGTCGTCACTCGAAAGGTTTGGATATGGACTTACTCTGGCAAGGGTTGCAGCAGGCAGCGGTCATGATGTTCCACAATCGTGAAGTGTGGGCCATCACATGGCTGACGCTGGAGGTGACCTTCGCTGCCACGCTGCTCAGTCTTATCCTTGGCATACCCCTGGGGACCTGGCTGGCGCTCACTGCTTTCCCGGGGCGCAAGTTCTTGATGGCTCTGGTGAACACCGGAATGGGATTGCCGCCCGTCGTGGTGGGACTCTTCGTCTGCCTGATGCTATGGCGCAGCGGCCCTCTCGGTTCCTTGCATCTGATCTACACCCCCACCGCCATTGTCATTGCTCAGTTCGTCATCGCCTGTCCGATCATCACGGGACTTACGGTTTCCGCCATCGAGCAACTCAACCCCCGGCTGCGTCTGCAACTGTTGGGATTAGGCGCCTCTCGGTCACAGTTGCTGTGGACCTTGTGGCGAGAGGCACGGCTGCCGTTGCTCGCGGCCGTTATGGCCGGCTATGGAGGCGTGATCTCCGAGGTGGGAGCCTCCATGATGGTTGGCGGGAATGTGCGGGGTCATACCCGCGTCCTCACCACCGCGACCGTGCTGGAAACGAGCAAGGGGAACTTTGCGGCTGCGATGGCGCTCGGGATGCTGCTGTTGCTGCTCGCCTTCATCGTCAACGGGATGCTCACCCACCTGCAGCAGAGGCGAAGCCCCTCATGAGTGTTCCTCTGTTGCAGCTCAAAGACCTCCAGGTCTGTTATGGTTCGCGGGTGGCGCTGGACGTGCCAGAGCTCGCGGTGTCGGAGCATGAAACGCTGGCGGTCATCGGCCCCAATGGCGCGGGGAAGACCACTCTGCTGCATGCGCTCGCGCTTCTGTTGCCGAAGGTAGACCGCGGCGCTCTGCTTTTCCGAGGGAAGCCCCTGGATTACAAACATGACGGCCTCGCCTACCGGCGTCGCGTGGCGGTGGTTTTCCAGGAGCCCTTGCTGTGCGACGCGAGCGTGTATGACAATGTCGCCCTCGGCCTCCGGTTTCGAGGGAGGTCCAGGGCCGAGATCCTTGATCGCGCAAACCTGTGGCTCGAACGATTGGGGATCGAACACCTGAGACGATGTTCCTCCCGCACCCTTTCCGGCGGCGAGGCGCAACGAGTGAGTCTGGCTCGCGCGTTTGCTGTGGAGCCTGAGGTGCTGCTGCTGGACGAACCCTTCAGCGCGCTCGATGCGCCGACGCGCGCGCAACTGGTGGACGATCTCAGGGGCCTTCTCTCCTCCGCGCGCACGACGACGGTGTTCGTGACCCATCATCGGGGCGAGGCGTTGATGCTGGGGGACCGCATCGTTGTTCTGGCGGAGGGCCGCGTGCAGCAGATGGACGAGCCTTCAAGAGTCTTCACCGCCCCGATCAATGAAGCGGTCGCCAACATCGTCGGCATGGAGATGATCGTGCCGGCGACGATCCTCGGTCAACGGGACGGCATGCTTCAGGTGCAGGTGAACGATCATACGGTGAGCGTCGTGAGTGGAGAGATACCCTGGGTTGAGGGAGAACCGGCGCTGGTGTGCCTGCGTCCCGAGGATATACACTTTGCCTGCGTTGCGGGAAACGACCGCGCGGGCCCGCCTGCACAGTCTCCCGGCGAATCCTGGAACCGGTTAACCGGACGCATTGCCGGAATCACACCGCTGGGCGGGCAGTTCCGAGTGAAGGTGGACTGCGGTTTTCCCCTCGTGGCGCTGGTCAACAGACCCCTCTTCCTGGAGGGTTTTCTGAAAGTCGGCAACGAGGCGGACGTGCATTTTCGAGCCGATGCCGCGCACCTGATCCGGCGCCATGAAAGAACGAGCGGGTGAATCACGAGGACGATTGCCGGTAGACGCCGGGCGATCCATCGCCCTACTACCAACCTATTTTCCGAAGGAGTCAACGTCATGAGAAAACAAGCTGTGTCCTATCTGTTTCCGCGGTTGTCCGGCGCGGTCATCGCCTGCTTCTTGGGGGCCGCCACCTGTCTGGTCGGTCCAGCGTTTTCCGCGAAGGAGGGCAACGGGGCGCCCTCCGCGTCCCCTGCTTCTTCAACCGCGAATCTGTCCGACGAGGAGATACGTAAGCGGGTCGGTGATTTGCAGAAGCAATTGGACGAGCTCAAGGCCCTCTTGAACCAAAAGCAAGGCGCTCAACCTGCGGCCCCTTCACCCGGACCCGAATCTCCCAAACCGGCCGCCAAGGCCAACCCGGTGACGACCGCGCAGAAGTTCCGCTTCGGCGGCTTTGTCCAGTTGCGAGCTTTTGATGACCAGACCACAACAAATGGTCCGAAGAGCGAAAGTCGTGTGGACCAGTTCAATGTGCGGCGCGCGCGACTGGAGTTTACGGGAGATTTGGGAAAGGCTGCCGGAGCAAGATTGACCTTCGACGTGGGCGGGACGGCTGTCTCTGCGAAAGACGCCTATCTGGAGGTAAAAGCCGATCCGGCCCTGTTCCGTCTGGGACAGTTCAAGATCCCCTTCGATTACGAAATCCTCCAACCGGCTGCCGAGCTCATGGCTTTGGAGAGGTCGCTCGCCAATCAGCGACTGTTCCCGGGAAATCGAGACCGCGGCGTCATGGTGGACGTGGACCTGGCGAAGGAACTCCAGACGCCCGTCTCATTGAAATTGGGCGTGGTGAACGGAACGGGTCAAAACCAGAACGACAAGGGCGAAAGCAAAGACGTGTTCGCAACACTGGCCTACACGAGACCTCGCTTGCAGGGATTGATTTCAGGACTGGCGGGGAGATTCGAATTCACGCCAACGGGAGGCGCGACCATCGATACACCGAAACGCAGGTTCGGAGTCTCGCTGCACGGTATGAGCGGCGACTGGGACTTTCATGGCCAGTATACGACCGGACATGGGGACTTCCCTCAAGGCGGCGGCGCGCCTCTGTTGACCGGTAAGCTGGGGCCGACGGAGGCTTACAATAACAAAGACGTTGATGGTTGGTATGCCATGGCCTCGCGCAAGCTGCGCGACACGCCCTTTACACTCTGGAGCAAATACGAGTCGTTCGATCCCGACACCGACACGGGCGGCGATGCGATTCACATCGGCGCCCTGGGAGCCCTCTATGATGTCAATCCTCAGTTGCGCTTTAGCCTCGGCCTCTATCGGAAATCCTTCCAGGCCGTGCCCGATGACACAACCTTCGGATTTCAATCGCAGGTGAAATTTTGATGGGGCATTGGTTCTACCGCGTGGACAAGGCAAGATCCCGTGAAATGGGCGGAACGGGTCTTGGACTGTCGATTGTGAAGCACCTGATCGAAGCCCATGGAGGAACCGTCCAGGTAGTCAGCGAGGTGGACAAGGGCTCGACCTTCATCGTTGCGTTCCCCAATGGGCTGGAAAGTACGCCACACACCTCCTTCACATCGCCCGGATGAACTATGGCTCCATCAGATGTCCCTCCGTTGCCGAGTTCCCGCATCAACCCAGCAAATGCTCGCAGTCTTTTCGGATGATTGTGGTGCGCAGGAAGGGTTTCGATGGGGTTGCCCTGCGCGTCCGACAATACCGGCTCGCAAGGCGTCACTTGCTGCCACCATTCGGCCTTTGCGCTCCCGACGCCTTCGCGGGATTAGTGATAGGGCTGTTGCGGAACATGAAAGACAGGTTGCCCTACCTGGGTTCCCGTCCACAGCACCTCGTCGGAAATTCGCAGCTCGTCAATCAGCGCCCCGGCCGTTGACGGACTGGCATGCATGCACCCCACGTAGATACGATCCGTCACTTCTTGTCCCAGGAGGACTTTCTCTCCCGCCAAACGCGCGTTCAGGACTCCATCCACAAAAATCTGAACGACCCTTATTTCCGCGTCCCACGTCATCGCCACATGATGCCACGTGTGCGGCTCCCAGGTTAAGGGACGCCCTCCTACGGCGGTAACCCCCGGGCCTTTGTCGGGTCCTCCCTGTTCATTGTAAACCACGAGGGACAGGTGGTCGTGTGTCGTGTACCTGAAGAACAAGAACCCGCTCCTATGAAATGTGGAAGGCCCATGAATATTGATCAGCGGAACATACCGTTCCTCGCCGGGCGCCCACTTCGGTTTGACCCACATCTCCACGGTGCCCTTGCGCGGTTGATAATGATCCAGCGCCTCGTAATACAGACTCCAGGGCCATTCCCCCGTGTAACTTGCGTCCAGCGCGCCTCCCCATTTCCCTTCCGGATGAATCTTGACCTCCCCCCTGGTGATGGGCTCGGGATTGGCAGCCACTTCAGGCTCGAGGCGTTTGTCGAAATGCGCAAGGAAAAGTGTGTGCCCAAATTCGAGTCGCGCCTCGGCCAGCATGAACCACTGGGCTTGCACGTTGGCGCTTTCCTCCAGGTTCTGGATCATCAGTTCATTGGCGCCGGCCCGGAGCAGTCCGGACGGCAGCGGGAAGACGCGGTCTGACCAGCCTTTCTCCACAAAACCGTTGGGGCCGCGAAACAACTCTTCTCCGTTCAGCACGATTCGGATGAGCGTCGTGCCCGGTTTATCGTCGTCCTGCGCCTCCAGCGCCAAACGGGCTTGTCTCGCAGACAGCGAATTCAGATGGAACTTTGCCCGCAAGGTGGACTCCCCTGTCTGCGTGCCGTAAATCCATGCCGCCAGCCGCGGCGGACAATCCCATTTGTATTCCTGCGGGCCGCGCCCGCCCTCGAAGAGTTCCAGCGGGATTCGCCAGCCTCGACCCCCGGGCAAGGGTTCCAGCGCGCGGTTGGCTGCCACATCCCTCTCCAGAACCGCAGCGGGATCGGCCAAGAGTTGTTTCACCACGGGGTCGGTGTGCCACGGTTTTTCCTTGACCCGCAGACGCGCCGTTCGCCAAAACCAGCCGCGGATGGTGTCGGCATCCTGGACGTTAAAGAAAGGAGGGGACGAGTTATCCTTGGCCAGGGTCAGATATTCCACCAGTCGCTGCTGGAAGACCGTTGCGCCGTCGGGCATCTCGCCGCGAACGGGATTGCGCTGAACGAGATCCGAATACAGGACGAAACTCTTTTCGACTCCCAGCCGTTTCCGAATCAACGCCGAGTCCGCGGCCGCCGCTTCGGCTTCATTGAACAACCCCAATGCCTCCCGCACCAACTGCACGCTCGCCAGATGCCGCACATCGCCGCCGGCGCCCTGATGGAGTTCCGGCGCGGCCGCGGCGCGCGCGAGCAGTTGGTAAAACTGCAGCATCGGGTCCGCCGCCGTGCCAAAATATCCCTCCATGAACTCGCGCGTCAGTTCCGCCGTGTCCGCCTTCGGATCCCACATGCGATGTCCTTCCACGTAATCAAACAACGGCCGCAGGAAAACCGGCCGCCCGCAAAAATAAATCCCACGCACGCCATCGGCGGCATACATCGTCAGCTTTTCCGCGATGGCTTCGTGGGTGAACTCCAGCAACTGAAGATTCCAGACCGGGTAATCGTAGATGTAGAGCTGATTGGGACACCATTTCAGCCAGCCTTTGTACCATTCCCAGCCCGCTTTGTTCTTCTCGCACCTCAACCCATGCCCCTGACATGGCGTCTCCGGCGGGTAGGGGCAATACATCACCCGCACGTTCGGCGCCGGTTTCAGGCGGTGGGGCGGCGGCCCCGTGAATGAAGTGTAGGCACCGGTCAGGATGATCTTATCCGGATACTTTTTGGCAACGGCCCCCGCCAGTTCATTCACAAAATCCAGCAGCCGGTCGGAGGTGACCTTGCCGGGTACCGTGTCCAGTTTCTTGCACTCTTCGCACTGACACCATCCATAACCATCCGCCTGCAGGACCGAAAAAAAGCGACGATCCTTTTGCTTTTCGATCCAGGCCAACAATCGTTCCGTGGCAATTTTTCGCACCTGCGGATTGGAGAAGCACAGGTGGAGAGTGTATGCCGAGAAACCGGGATTTCCCAGCGCCAGTGTGGCTTCCCGCTGGCCTTTTTCGTTCATCGCAAAGTATTCCGGGTGCTCCTTGCCATAGAGGTAAAATGGCACGAGATACGCCGACGTATGGCACCATTCAACGTCCGCCTTGGGATCCACTTGCTTCGGATCGCCGACGTCGGTCTGCAAAGAATGTTCCCCCGCATAGACTCTTCCACTGCCAATCAGGCGCATCTCGAAGGACGGCTTTCGCATCACGTCCATCTCCGGGATGCGTAGCGGCTTCACGCTCGGAATCCTCTCACACTGGTCCGCGTAGAACCGCGCGCCCATCTGTTGCAACCAGGCATAGACGCCATACAACGTGCCCTTGTAACTGCCGCCCGCCACGCAGGCATTTCCGTCTCGAACCCGGATGCGATAGGCATCTTCGTCCAGTTGCGCCAATTCGGCCTCGGTCACCATCCCGGCCAGAAGAGCCGCCCGTCCAACCAAGATCAGGCCTTTCTGCCCTCGCAGGGAGGGAACCCACTCTTTGCGCTCCAATCTGACGCCGCTGATCTTCTCCAGATAGTCGGCGAGTTCCGCGGCAGCCCCGGTCTCCTCGACAGTCGGGTTTGGAGGCAGCACGCTGGACGAGGCAGGAATCCCCATGATCTCAATTTTTACCTCGCCGGCGTGGCAAAGGGAAGGAGGGAAAAGAAACAGAAGGGCAACAAGGAGCAGCAGAACAGGACTAAAGATGTGTCGAGTTTTCATCCTCTCACTCCCAACTGGCGACAGCGGCTTCCTTGAACGGTCCCGCCTGCAGCGCCTGAATCTGTTCCTCACTCAGCATACTGTAGATATACAACCCGATGCCCCGGCCGGGAAATTTGCGCAGGAAGTATTCCATCTGTCGGGCAACCAACTCCGGTTCGCGAGGAACCGCGCGCCCTTCGCGGCGCTCATAGTTCCCCAGCACCTTGGCGAACCGCTCGGGATGTGAAGAGACCAGCCGCACCCGTTCCAGAACATTGATGTTTGGCACACGACCATAGTCCATGTCGTAGACCACGTCCACCCAACCGCGCTCCACCCAGAGCCATTCATTGCGGCCCTGGACGTCCAACGCAGGCTTCGGCTTGGGATGACCCGAGATCGAAATTACCGCCTTAGGTCTAACTGCCTTAACACCCTCGCTCACCCGCCGCACGATGTCCGAAACGGCAGCCTCCTGCCATTCCAAAAACCGCTGGCGCACCTCGGGGGAGTTCTGGTCCTTGAGTTCATCTATGTCCTTCCCATACTTTTTCCGATACAGCTCGCGGGCGGTGGGGGAGAATGAGACGCCATCGGTGCGGATGTAGTCGAGGTTGATCCCGTCCACCTCATATCGCGTGGCGAACTCGACAATCTCGTTGACGATGAAATCCCGGAAAGCCGGATCTTGCAGGTCAAACGCATCCTTGGGCGCTCCCTCCGGCGCAAACTCAGGATAAATGGGCGCCTGCCGCAAGGAGACATTATACCAACCGTGGACCTCCACCCCACGGGCATGCGCCTTGCGGATCAGTTCGGCAAACGGGTCCGCGTCTCCTCCGAAAATAGCCCCTTGGGGTACGAAAATCAGGCCGCCAAGGGGAGTTCTTCCAGTTCGACTTTGTATCCCAAGCTTTCGAGCTTGCGAAGATGATAGCGGGTCAGGTGCTTCTTGTTGATT
>Ga0210051_1000207_pt1 | contig 49062 bp, 35 predicted proteins | sample CryGey092014_all_FD_185464 | JGI IMG/M metagenome (GOLD analysis project Ga0210051, IMG submission 185464) | Groundwater microbial communities from aquifer - Crystal Geyser CG23_combo_of_CG06-09_8/20/14_all (SPAdes) (version 2) | ecosystem: Environmental > Aquatic > Deep subsurface > Groundwater...
TCATCCGGTCTTCAACCCGGCCTACGAACCCGCCGTGCGGCCCGCGGAGGTAGAGGCGATCATCCAACGACTCCGGTCCACGCTGGCGGCATGGCAGGAGGAGAACAACGATCCGGTAAGAGCGTCGCAATGAACCGGTCCCGACACGCACCGATACGTTTCCATAACCGGAGTACTGACGATCTGGATTGCAGCAATCGGGGTGCGCGTCGCTTGGACGGGAATCCCGCTTTGAGTTCCTTGCCTTTGACAACCGGCCGGAGGAGGAACTATCATCGGTGAGACGGGGGGGGGAGACCTCTGCGATGGTCGAAGTCAGCCGACGGCCCGGCGAGGCTTGAGACTCTGAGACACAGACTGGCGGCTACGGTGGAAAAGGTCCGGTGAATGAACGACAAACCGGAAGGGAAGTTGGAGAGGAGTTGGTAACGATGAAGGTAACAGGAGCACTGATGCGAATGGGCCTGCTTCTACTCGCGATGTCCCCGGCCCATGCTCAGGTTGCCCAGGAGTGCTTCAGTGCGGTCAATCCTACCAGCAAGGCAAAACTGTGGGCGACGGCGTTCTATCCTTCCGACGCGAGTGAGAAGAAGAAATACCCGGCGTTTGTGTTCGTCCCCGGAGGGCTGCGATTCGGCTCGAAGCCCGGTGAATTTGAGCCTTCGGCTTTTGTGCGCGCCGGGTTTGTCGTTGGTTACTTCGACCCCGACGGCAGAGGTGAGAGCGCAGGCAGCGAGGATTGGAACGGCAAAGTTCACCAGGACGGGCTTCATGCCGTCCTGAAGCTCTTCGCCGGTTTGAAGTTCGTGAACAAAGACAACCTCGGGGTGCTCTCCTACTCGCTGGGCTTGGCGCTAGCGGCGGGAGCACTGGGCCGTTACCCCGATGACCCGCCGGTCAAGTACTTCATCGACATGGAAGGTCCTTCGGATCGTATCTACATCACCAAGCATGACGACCCGTCGATACGCGGCTTCGACGGTCACACAACGAAAGACGAGGACTGGTGGGCAGAGCGGGAGGCGGTGCGCTCGATACAGAACATCCATTGTGCTTATCTGCGCATCCAGCACGAAAGCGACCACGCGCAGCGGGAAGACAAGCAACATGCGATTGACATGATCGACGCCTCCACAAACACAAAGTTCGGCGGCAAATGTCAGGCGCTCTGGACGCGCGTCAACGGCGCTGAGAACGAACCCAATAAGACCTACACCAAAGAGAATCCTCCGAAGTGGCTTCCCAACCGGATGGGGCCTCCATCGCCGACAGACACATTGCAATGGGTTCTTGAAATGTCCGCCACGGGCCGGAAGGCACGGTGAGTCTCGCGTACGACGGTGCCCCGGGTGGGTTTGTGCAACGCGCTGAGATTCAGTTGACGGGGGAACACACCTGGAACGTGGTCGTGTTTCGTATCCCGGACGGGAAATGGACCGGCCGCTGCAATGGGGCCGACTTCCGCATCGGAAACGCTCCGCCAAGTTTCGCCATCGGTGCGATGGCCGTTGTTGTGCCTGGCTCGTGGACTGGCAAGGAAGGTGGTGCAATATGAGTTCCCCATGGTTAACAATTCGCTCGATACTGCTTCAGGTCACTATCGCGATTTCATCAGGTTGCAGAGCCTGGGCCGTCTCCAGCGACGACATCCTCTTTTATGCTCCTTTCGACGGGTCCGCGGGGGCGAAAATGTCGCTGGGAAGTCCGAAACCCCTGGTTAGCGGAAAGGCTGAGTTTGCACCGGGGAAGTATGGCCAGGGATACCTTTCAGGCAGGAAAGGTGACGAGTTGCAGTACGAGAGCAACGGCAACCTCGATCCGGACGCGGGGACCGTCTCCCTGTGGGTAAAGCCACTGGGTTGGCATGAGAAGGACGCGTTCATGCGCTTCTGGTTGCGCGTCGGCGAACAGGCTGATGCCGGGGGAACTGGCGAGGGCACGTTCTTGTGGCTGTACAAGTACCTGGATTCAGTGCCGCTGTACTGGCTCGCGCAACAGGTCTACTACCAACGCAGTGTGAGCTACTGTGGCGGGTCGGGCATCTACAGGAGCGGTGAGTGGACGCACATCGCCGCGTCGTGGTGTGGGCCGATGATGCGAGTGTATGCCAACGGCAGGCTCCTCGGAACGGCGCGCACGCCCACCCCGCGAGTTCTGCGCAACTTCGGGAAGCACTTCATGGTGGGCGGAGCCAGTTGGACGGCCAAGGGCGATACCTCAGAGAAGAGCGATTCGCTCATTGACGAGTTCTATGTGTTCCGCCGGCCGCTGACCGCGAGGGAAGTCCGGTTTCTCATGGCGAAGGGACCGGACGCCCTTGATCAGAAGGAATCGGTCAGACCCGCGGCTCTGGAAATTGAGAGCGTGTTCCTCCCCTCGAAAGATGAGTTGCAGGTGCGCCTCCTTGTAACAGGAAGACGCCCCGGCGACACGAAAGGACTCACGACCGTTTTCTCACTGGAAAATGTGAACGACGCCCGACCGGCGATTGACGAACCGATTCGGCGGCCCGTGAGCGAGGTCAATTCCAGCGAGACGCTCAGCACGAAGGAACTGCCTCCCGCCAGGTACCGCGTGCTCGCCGCGTTGCTGAACAACGGCGAGCTCTGCAACCTCGTCTCGGCAGACTTCGTGAAACCGGAGCTTCCAGCGTGGCTGGGGACACGGCTGGGGATTCCCGTCAAGCCGCCCGACCCGTGGACGGCGATCACCCAGAAAGGGCAGACGCTGGAATGCTGGAGTCGCCAAGTCCAGTACGACAATTCCCTCTTTCCAGTCCGGATGAGTAGCCGGAATCAGGAGTTGCTGGCGCGACCGATTCGATTGGTAGCGCGGCTTGGAGGCAAGGAAGTCGAGGCGTCCGAAGCTCGGTTTACGTGGAACAGGGTCACCGAGCTTCGCGTGGATTTCTTAGCGGAGGTAAAGTTTGGCGCGTTGCCGGTGAAGGTCACCGGATGGATGGAGTACGACGGTTTTCTGTGGACGGAACTGACCATTCCGGCAGCAGCCGGGCAGAGAATCGAGGGACTTCGGTTGGAGATTCCCATGCGTTCCGACGTCGCCACACTGCAGCATGGTCACCTCGGTGGCTGGCACAAAGGACCGAATAACGGCAAGGTTCACGCGTGGAATTTCCCTCTGGAAGGTCAGCCATTTCTGTGGCTGGGCAACGAGGAGGTTGGACTTCAATGGTGCACCGAGGACAACTATTGTTGGGAAAACAAGGCACGAGATAAGACGTTCCAGCTCAAGCCCGGCGAGAAGGAATGCCTCTTCACGGTGACGCTGATCGACGACCCAATCCCACTGGACAATCCGCTGGCGTATACGTTTGGTCTTCAGGCCACTCCGGTTAAGCCGATGCCGCAAGGCTGGCGCGCGTATGACCTCGGCATGAACGGACAGTGGCGGCGTCAAGTGGGACAGGGGGAACCGAAACAGCCGACGTGGGCCTTCTGGTATCAGAAATGGAACTTGCAGAACGAAGAAGCAAGGAAGGATCGCTGGCAGCCCGGCTACCCTGCGGTAGGGCCGTGGACGAAAGAAGTCATTGCCGGGACCGCCGCGGAAAACGCAAAGCCTTTTCTCTACCCCGTTCCTTCATGGGTTTGGCGTGGCGCGCCGGAGTACCACACGTTCCACGGTGAGTGGAATCCGGACAGCCCACCGGGTCTGCCCCCCGAAACGACCGGCGCGCAGCACTCAGGTATCTGGCGCACGGTTCCCAGCTACCAGGACTGGCACACCTGGCGCTGGTGGAAAACACTCAAAGACAACCCGTGGCTCGCGGAAAAGACGGGCGGCATCTACAACGACGTGGTGCAGGCCTTCTGGGGACCCGACCCAAAACCGGACCGTCACGGACTGGTCCGCACGCGTCATGAGCTTCTCGGCGCTCGGGACATCCAGCAGCGCATGTACGTCTTGTTCCAGAAAGAGTGGCCGCACATTGTTATCTCCAACCATCAGTCGGCGGACACTCACATGAGTCAACTGGCGTTTGCCCATGTTTATGTCACCGGAGAGAACTACGCCGGCAACGCCACACTTGGCAAGGAAGAGAGCTACTATCACATCATGGACCTCGACTCCTGCCGCGCGGAACTTACGGGAGAAAAGTGGGGGATCCCCATCATCTTCCTGCCGGAGATCCAGCCCAGCGGCGCGCCTTTTGCCCGCGTCTACGGACCGGAGGGAATCAAACCCGCGGAGCACCTCGCGGGTCTGCTGCTGGTGCATGATGTGATCCCCTGGCCTGCCAACACGAACCCCGTGCCCATGCTGCGCCTGGCCGCCCTCAAAGAGAACTTCGGCTGGGACGATGAGACTCAGTTTGTGGGTTACTGGAAATCTTCCGAGCTGGCGAAGTTGGAGACCATCACGTCGTCGGTTGTCCTCTCCATCTATCGTCGTCCCGGCAAGGTGATGTTCGTACTAATGAACAACTCCGACGAAGATGCGAAAGTCGTTCTCACGCCCGATTGGGCGCGACTTGGGGTTGCCGCGCCGCAGGAACTGATCGACGCCTACACCGCGACCGGCATCCCCAACGCGCCCCTTGACCTCAAACTCCTCGGCGGCGAAGGGAAGATCAAGTTCCTAAAATTGGGGACACCTGCGGAAACCGTCAGACTTCCTGTTACGGATGGACGCCTCAGGCTGACCGTCGAGAAGAGGAACTTCAGGGCGTTGGTGGCAGGATGATTCGTCAAGGCAATTGCTTTGGCGCAAGGTGTTATGTATAATGCCTTCAGAGGTGGTTTACCGTGGAAATTGTGATGTTGAATGGAACCGTATGCGGCAACACCATTGAGCTTGACAGCGACCCGGGGCTTCAGGACGGTCAGCAGGTAAAAGTCCAGCTCCTACCTGCAAGCATGGACCGGTGGCTCCGTTCCTTTGGTCAGTGGACTGGCGATGTCTCGCTGGATGAGTCTCTGGCAGAGATTGACCGGCAGCGACATGCCTCGGTAATGGGTGGCTAACCGATGCCGGACTACCATCTGGACACCGACACCTGCGCGGCTGCACTGAAAGGTCACCGAGAAGTGCAGTCGAGGTGTCTTCAGTATCTGGGCAGGCTCCGAGTCAGTTCCATCGTGGTAGGAGAGCTTTACACCGCCGTGTACCGCTCCCGAAGGACCGAACAGAATCTCTCCGCGCTTTGCGACTTCCTGAGCAACATCGGTATAGTTCCCTTTGATGAGCAGTGCGCCAAAGTATACGGAAGGATTTGCGCTGACCTGCTCAACAGAGGTTTGCCGACTGGCGAGAAGGACGCTCTCATCGCGGCAGTGGCGCAAGCCCACGGCGCCGTGCTGGTGACGCATAACACTCGCCACTACTCAAATATCGCCGGACTGGACATTGACGACTGGGTGGATTCATGACTGCATTGGCTGCAGGTGAGGGCAAGGATTCCCTTGCCGTCGCGAATCGGTTGATTGTCCGCGCATTCTGGTTTTACCCTGACCTCAGTACACTGTCACTGTCACACCCACGCGGCGGCGGCCATCCTCGATATCGAGTTGCAGCCGCTTCTCGTCGCCCTCCAGGAAGATGATATGCGCTGCGGCCTTCTCGTCCGGCTCTTGCTTCGCGACGAATCCTCCCGGCGCGCCGGCGGCGAGAGACGGTTTTGCAAGCCACCGGTACGTGTTGATGAAGAGCTTCTCCCAATCGCTCGGAGTCTTGTCATCTCCTTTCGCCAGTGCAACGCCCTCGTAGGCGAAGTGCCACCCGTTATTGATGAGGTGCGACTGGTTCATCACCGTCACCGCCACGCGCCCCTTGCCCATCGCGCGCACGGCCATGATGGAGGGACGCGATTTGTACGTGGCCGGCGGTTCGGTGGTCTCGTTGGTCACCTCGCCGAAGTTGGGCATTCGAACGCTGCGCGCCGTTGGCGACCCCCAGACAACGACTTTCCACTCGTCCGACAGGGGATTCAACGGGTGGGGAAACTCGCCAAGTGTGGCTCCATCTCCGGGGAAGTAGTACCAGAGCGATGCCACATTCCGGGCGACAGGATGGTCGCCGGCAACCTCCTTCGTCAGCGCAAACCGATGCCGGAACATCTTCGGCATCGCGTAGATCTTTGCCGCGTCGGTCTCGACAATGCGCTCGAAGGGAGCGGACATCTCGAACTCCTTCAGCAATTCGTTGTGCACCATCGTCTGACCGTGAGTGGCGCAGAGACCCGCGTTGAAGAGACCGCCTCCAGAATCCACAAACCGTTGCAGCAGACTGCGGAGCGCATCGTAGTCCTTGGGCCACCGGCCACCCTCTTCGTGCAGCGGAAGGTTGTAGAGCGCCAGCACGTTGTACCGACCGACCCTTTCCCAGTGGACTTTCTTCGCTTCCTCCAGATTCACTTGGAAGCCCATGTCCGCGAGATGTTGCGTGTGCTTCTCGTCGGGGCTGTCGTTCCACAGCGCGTCGAAGGTGATGAACAGGATCGACGGTTGAGGCTCCGCGGCGATGGCGCTGAGAGCGGGGGCGGTAGTCCACGCGAACAGAAGAAGTGTTCCGGACACAATGATGCGCTTCATGTCAGACCTCCAATGTGTGGGTCAGATATTGCGGATAATCGCGGCAACGTCAGGACTCTGCCCAGCAACGACGCAGGTAGTCGACGCTCGCAGGCAACAGGCGTTCCGCAGGGCCGGACAGCCGACGGCACTCCATCTCGATGCAACCGGAATACCCGATGTCCCGCAACGCTCGAAACCCGGGACGAAAATCGAGCAGCCCCGGACCGGGTTCGACGCGGGTGTTCTCGGCGACGTGCACCAGCCGAAGCCACTTGCCGGCGTTGCGAATGGCTGCAGCGGGATTCAATTCCTCCATTTGGGCATGATAGAAATCGAAGGTCATGCCGATGTTCGGGTGCCCCACCAGATCACAAACGCGGGCTGCGTGATCCACCGTGTTCATATACTCCGACTCGTAACGGTTCACGGGTTCGAGAACCAGTACGACGCCGCGCTCGCGTGCCGCGTCGCCGATCTCCGGTAACTGGTCAATGAGCAACTCGTCCTGCCGGTCTTCCGCTGAGAGATAATCCAGTGGCTCCCGGATACGAACCGGGTTGTCCTGAATCAAGACGGGGGGCATGTTGAGTATTGGTATCCGCAACTCCGCACAAAAGTCGAACAGCTCCAGCAGGCTGTCACGGCAATCCAGTCGAACTTGGGGATCGGGACTCAGCAGTGAACCGCGGAAACCGAGTGACAGTGATGAGATCGGGATGGGGCTATCCGGCCGGCATTCCCGCAGAGGCTCGTGGTATTCATCGAGCATTCGACCTGGCGCGGCGACTGCGTCGAAACCGTAGTCCACGGCATGCCACAACCGATCGCGGACTGTGGGGCCGGGCAGAACCTCCAACCGGCAGGAAAGCCGGAGACCTGGATTCCCTGGATTGACATCATCGTCGGATAAAGCCATAGCAACGCTCCTGAATCGCTCCGACCTCCTCCTAGGATTGCTCTTGGGTGGAGATGGCAGGAAGATGGTCAGTACGCTTTCGGAATTATGCGAGGTTTGGGTGAGCGTGTCAAATCCAACAAGCACTAACCCTCCAACGCTCGTTGTATACGCAGCAGCTCTTCCGATAGAGCCATTTGCGTAATCCCCATTTTGCGTCGGGTACCGGACAACGGACCGCCAGCAGGTTTCCCGGCGAGTGCACCGCAGGGCGGGAAAGACCTCAAATTACAAGGGGAATGCCAACCTCGCGCGTTGGCAACCGCTTCCGGCCTGTTGGCAGGCAGACGCATCCCTGGGTCTCGTCCGTTTGGCTCTGTCTTTTTCGTTGCTCCATTTCCACCCGGTCAGGCGGCTTTGAGCAGACTGCGGAGATGCTCCTGCTGGTTCGCGTGGATCCTCCCCATCGCCATCGACTCGGACTCAGAGTCCGCTCGGACTCGCAGAGTCCGCGTCTAACGGGACACGGACGATGCGCCCCCTTTGTGGGGTGATTTTCGCGAAAAAAACTCCCCGACCATCAATCACCTTCATTGATCCACAACCTCGTAGGGTATTCGCTCATCAACACTCCCCGGCAATGCCCTTCACGCTTGAACTCAGCGGATTTCGTAAATAGCTCTTTGCAGAAACCCCTTCACAATTACTGTCCCCTCTTGTATAATGTCAGGCGATGTCTTCAACAAAGGAGGTGCTGTATCTATGATCAAGAGACTCGTCCGTGAAGAAGAGGGACAGACCCTCGTTGAGTATGGTCTTCTGGTCGCGCTGATCGCGTTGGTGGTCATCGCCATCCTGACCCTGCTCGGTACCAAAGTCCGCAACCTGTTTGTGCGGGTGAACACAAGCATCGCCTCCACCACATAGTCAGGATTGCAGTCGCAGTTCATCAAGTTTCCCCGGTTCTATTGAGAGGCGGTGTTTTTTTCATGCACTGCTCAGGATTGGGCTCCGGTGTGGCAGGTTAGACTTGACGAAAGTCGTGGACTGAGATAAAATGTCCACAATCAAGAAGGGAAGGAGGTAAGCGTCAATATGATTAAGAGACTGGTTTGTGAGGAAGAGGGACAGACCCTCGTTGAGTACGGTCTTCTGGTCGCGCTGATCGCGTTGGTGGTCATCGCCATCCTGACCCTACTCGGAACCAAAGTCCGCAACCTGTTCGTGCGGGTGAATACAAGCATCACCTCGACCACATAATTGCAGGCTTGCTGGCATAAGCAACAAGTTTCCCCGGTCTCTGCTGGATGCCGGGGTTTTTTTGTGCTCGTCGCGCGGCTTAGGTGAGTCACATGAGGAGTGCCCCTGTTGCGGTGTGTGTCAGGCGACGGGTGACTCGATGGGGGTGTTGCGGAAAGGGAAGAGATCTCAGATTCGTTGACACTCTATCATGTGAGAGGTCTCTCCCTCCGTGCCTCAGGACGCTTACAATCCCTTTAGACAACTGACGTGAGCAGACCTCTCGCTTATCACGTATCAAAATCTCATGAATAATCCGGGTTAGCAAAGAGAGTGACGCGGTACCCCGTGCCACTCGTCAGCGACCCAGGGGAACCGCGAGACGAGCGCCCGCTTAGAGGGGGGCTGCCCTATCAATAGACTAAACCGGACATTCCCAAACTGCGTTGACGGCGCGGGGCGAAGGCTTGAACCAGTATCCATAATGACTTAACATGATGCATCGGCAGCATGAATGGAAACAGCGAGACCCCTGTGGGAAATCTGGAATCCGACGCAATGAATCCGGAGACGCTGCGCGCGCGCGCTGTGCGCCTCGTGCGCGTGGGTATCTTAATCGCGGCGATCGGGTATCCACTGATCGCGATTGTGAAGGGCAAAGCTTTAGTTGAGATTGCCCAGTTGGACGGGAAACCTCTGCAGATTGAGTTTGCCGGTGGGAGGCTGTTCCTCCTCGACGAAGGTCCCTCCGGCAATGCGAGGCGTATTCTGATGTACCGCCGACCCGGCAGAACCCCGCGCACCCTCTGCCGTGGCGCGGGTATCTCCCGGTTTGCTACCGACGGCAAGTGGGTCTATTTCCTCGAGTTCACGGCAGGCACGCTCAACCGGCTTCGAGTGCGGACGGGCAACGCGGAAACACTCGTGTCCGGTCTCGTTAACCCCGGAGACATTATCCTTGACAGACGGCGCGTCGCCTGGACGGAAACCCACGACCATTCGGTGACTGGTATACACACTGTGCCTGCATTGATGCCGCTGACGACGTTGCGGGTCATGGAGAGGAAGTCCAGACCCGTCCAGCCGAGAGTTCTCGCCGCGTTCGAGACGGACTCGCGTCAGTTCAACGGTGAGCTGGCAGCACTGGACAATCGGCGCATCGCGTGGTTGACCATACCGATGGTCGCGCCCACGCTGAGCCGCGGGAATCTCTACACGCGTGCGCTCAAGGGAGGCGAGTTACGGACTGTATCAAAGGACTCCGGGCTTCAGAGCGCGGCTGCGCGCGGAACGCGAGTCTATTGGTCCGCAGTGTGTGACGAGGCGGCAAACCCCGCCAGTTTTGCTACGGTGTATTGCACAGATACCAGAAAGGGCAGTCCCAGTATTTTCGCCGACTGGTTGCCCCCCGCGGGGAAGCTCTTCTCCGTTGGACGTCGCATTTATTATGTCAGTCCCACAGCGGCCTTTCGCCTGCTGGGGGATCGACGCGTCACGCAGGTTGCAGAGATGAAGGGCGGAGTCGGCGGGCTTGCCTGCCTGACCCCTCACAACATCTATTGCGTCGAGCAGTACGGCGATCCCCAGGGACCGAAGTATCGCGCCATGCGTTATCCGGTGAGCGGGTTTGCCTGGGTCCGCAATGCGGTCGGAAGGTTATAGCATCGGGACCGATGAAAAGAAATGTGTCTGCAAGACTCGTCGTCGGAGCAATCCTGCTGGCGCTGCTCGTCGTCCAGGCGGTTTACTACAGAAAACTCCTCTGGAAGCCGAAGCTCAGTGATGTGGCGCTGGAAGAAGGGGCCGCGGGTGCCATGCCCGCGATGCCGCCTCCCCCGCCTGTGGGGAGTGCCGATGCGCGAGTCATCACTTTTGCAGGAGACGGCACCCCGGGCTGTCGAGACGGGAGCGCCGGCACGGCCCGCTTCGATGGACCTTCCGGGCTTGCCGTTGACACAACTGGAAATCTGTACGTATCAGACAGCAGGAACCACCGCATTCGCATAGTGACACAGGAAGGCAAAGTGTCCACCTTTGCGGGTGGTGGACCGATGGAAAGACTTACTGGTTCCCTGAGGGACGGCGCGTCCCGGGATGCGCGGTTCTCCTGCCCGGCGGGGCTCGCCTTTGACGGCAAAGGCAATCTGTACGTAGCGGATACAGGGAATAGCGCGATCCGGAAGGTCGACCCGAAAGGGAACGTCAGCACCGTCTTCGCTCCCCCTGATGCCAAAAGCGGCAAGGGATTGGAGACGCTCGCGCCGCAACTTCTGCTGCCGGGTGATGTGGCATTTGACGACACGCTCGGGATTGCGGTGGCGGACACGGCGAATCATCGCGTGGTATCCATCGACGGGAAGGGTGGGATGGATACGCTGGCAGGCAGTGACCCGTCACAGAACCCACCCGAGATGGATTCTCCACTGGCGATGTGCATCGGCGCCAACGGGATGTTGTATGTCGTGGGTGCGGGCAACCTCGGCGTCCGACTCGTTTCCGCTCTCGGGACTCCAATATCCCTCCCCACGCCGCGAGTAAAACCGGGAGAAATAATTGCTCCTGTTGCTCAGGTAGATCCCGAAGCTCACCCCGCGCCAAAAGGGATTCGGCTGGTGAACCCCGCCGGCGTCACGACAGACCAGAGAGGAAATCTCTTCGTCTCGGATTCGGTGATGCAGTGCGTTTACGCGACCACTCTCAGCGGGATAGCGTTGGAGCTCCTCGCGGGCGCTCACCATGAACATGCCGATATGGCAGGCTACGTGAATGGCAACGGCGCCGAAGCCAGGTTCAACCGCCCGGGCGCGCTGGTGTGCGGACCCGGACGGAAGCTCTACGTCGCCGACTTCGGGAACAACTGCGTTCGAATGATTGAGTATTAGAGAGTGGAGATCCCGATGCCTGGAAGAGTGTGAAAACGTAACCGTTCAGAGGGGAGGAACAAAGTCCCCAGTGTCATACGAACGGCGTTGTTCGCGCTGGCGGATCAAACTGTTACCGAAGAGCGGGAAATGGGAGGTTGTCGTTGCAGATCGTGATCGATCATCTCGTCAAAACCTATGAAGGCGGCATCAGGGCGCTCGACGGTGTGCAGATGCAGATCGGCGACGGCGTCTTTGGACTATTGGGTCCCAACGGCTCCGGCAAGACGACGCTGATGAGAATCATCGCTACGCTCCTTGAGCCAACGTCCGGCGCCGTCAGCATTGATGGAAACGACGTCCGTCGGCGACAGTCCGACGTGCGCAAACTGCTGGGCTACCTCCCCCAGGAGTTCGGACTGTACCCGTCATTGACCGCGTGGGAATTCCTAGACTACATGGCGCTCCTCTACAATGTCGAGGACACTCGCCAGCGCGAGAGAATTGTCAACGAGTCTCTGGAGCGCACCAACCTCACGCATCTCCGGGACAGGAAGGTCGGCACATTCTCCGGTGGAATGAAGCAGCGACTCGGCATCGCACAGGCCATTCTTAATTCGCCGAAGCTGCTGATCGTGGATGAGCCAACCTCCGGACTGGACCCGGAAGAGCGAATTCGCATTCGGTCGCTACTGGCTGAGTTGGGGGGAGACCGCGTCATCATTCTCTCCACCCACATCGTGGCCGACATTGAGGCCGTCGCCGATAGCATTGGTGTGCTGCACCTCGGCAAAGTGAAGTTCCAGGGCACGCCCGAGGAGTTGCTGCGATCCATCGCCGGAAAGACGTGGCAGATTGAAGTCGAGCGTGAAGAGCTGCGTCAAATCAAGGAGAAACTACAGATTACCGGTGTTTTCCGTTCCATCGGCGGGGTGGAAATCAGAGTTGTCGCGGCGAGCTCCGAGCTCGGTGGTTCTTTGCCGCACATCCGGGCGCGGCAGGTGGAACCGACGCTGGAAGACGCATACATCCATCTGATGGGAGGGTCCGCGGTTGGCTGATCGCGACAGAGCCGTACCAGGGGACGTTCCGGGGAAGCCTCACTCACCGCGAACTCAAAGTTCGACTCTGGACTTCGTTCCCGCGGGAGGGGCCGTGTGGGGGATTGCCCGCCACGAGTTCTCCATGGGCTCGCGGTCGCCGGTGTTCTGGGCCGCGCTCGCCGTGTGTGGCACCCTGGTATTTCGGGAGTGCCTCCCCGACGGCACCACAGCGTCCCTTGCGGCGTACCGTATCGACAAATGGTCGGCGATGATTCTCAGTTTTATTACGCTCTTCTGGATGGCTTCCGTTGCGTCCCGGGACACGTGGATCCATACGGAAGATATCCTCTTCGCCAAGCCGCAGACGACCGAGGTTCTGGTGTTGGGCCGGTTCCTCGGCAACCTGGGGCTCATGCTGGCCATCCTGGTCGACGAGATCATCGTCGGAGCCTTCGCCCACATTGCGTTCGCGGGCACCCCCCCGGTTGTGTTGGCCTACTACCACGCGTTCTGGCGCGGTGCGTTACCGGTGTTTGTGATGGCATCCGTTGGGTACAGTTTCAGCCTCATCTTCGCGACGCCGGTCGCGGGCATGGTGGCTGCTGTGTACTATCTCGCGGTTCTCGGAGGGCGTGACTATATTTCACGGATCTTCAACTTCTCTCTTACGCAGAACGCGCCCATCTTCCTTCCGCTCGCCGTCGCTTTGCTTGCTGTTTCCCTGATTGTCTACAAGCGCGACCGCAGGACGCGTTGCGCGCCGCTGTCTCTTTCGCTGGTGATATTGGCTGGCGCGTTTTTATCGGTTCGCAGCGCGGTTGGCATCGCCGGCACCAGTCACGACGAGCCGATGTTCCGCAACCCCATGCTGGAAGCGATGGGCAGCCAATCGCTGCAACCCGACATGCGGTGCCCGGGGTTCACTTTGCCCAATCAGAAGGGACGGTGGACGGGACTGCGAGATTTCCCCGGGGATATGTTCGTCATCGGGCTTTGGTCGCCCGAAGCGCCTGTATCGGTTCAGGTCCTCGACACGCTGAAGCAGATTGACGAGATGTTTGGGAATCAGGGCGTGCGCAGCATCGGCATCTGCATCGGCGAAGAGCACTCCACTGCGCGCGATTTTGGCAGCGAGAACGGTGACCGTTTTCCCATGCTCACCGACATCGGCGCGCGGGCGTCCATCGACTTGCAGCAAAGCTCTCCCCTGGCAATGGCTTTCGGTGTGGCATACCTGCCCAAGCTGGTCATCACCGACCGACAGAGGATCGTCCGCTTCATCACCAATTCTGTTGCCTCGGAAGCTGTCATCCCCCAAGTGGAAGCCTTGGTGAAAGGCATTCCCGTGCAACCATAGTCACCCCACGGTCCCCAAAATAGTCTGTTCTTCGCACGTTTCGTGAAGGCACACTAAATTTTCATCGTCTCTCGCACTTCTGCGAGGGTTTGCTGAGCAACCGCGCGGGCGCGGTGATTACCGTCTTCGAGAACGTCATCGATATGCTTAGGGCTTTTCTCCAGCTCGGCCCGTTTCTCGCGGAGTGGGGCAAGCGCTTGCAGCATCGCCCCGTGGAGTTTCCCCTTGCACTCAACGCACCCCAGATCGCCGGTGCGACAAGGTGGGTCAATGGCGGCGGTCTCATCGGGGTTGTATACCGTGTGCAGTTTGAACACGGCGCAGACTTCCGGACGTCCGGGATCGCCGCGCCGCAGCTTCTGCGGGTCGGTGAACATGCCGCGGAGTTTCTGCTGGAGGGTCTCCGGGCTTTCCGCAATCTGGATTTCGTTGCCGTGGGACTTACTCATCTTCTGCCCGTCGGTTCCGGGGAGGTCGGGGAATTCCGTCAACTTCTCTTTCGGCTCGACCAGCACCTCGCCGTACGTGTTGTTGAAGCGGCGCACGAGTTCACGGGACATCTCCAAGTGCTGTAACTGATCCTTGCCGACGGGGACAGTGTCCGCCTTGTAGATGGCGATGTCGGCGCATTGCAGCACGGGGTAACCGAGAAGTCCGTAGTTTGGCTCGAAGTTCTTCGCGATCCAGTCTTTGTAGGTGGTGCATCGCTCCAGCCAGCCAACGCCAGACAACATGCCCAGGAGCAGGAACAGCTCAGCGTGTTCCTTTATTTCGGACTGCACGAAGACCACACTTTTTTGCGGATCAATTCCTGCGCTGAGCCAATCAATCACCAACTCGCGAACGTTTGCGCGAATCTCGCCGGTGTCCTGCCATGCCGTGGTAAGAGCGTGCCAGTCGGCGACCTCGAAGAAGCATTCGTAGTCATTTTGCAGTGCAACCCAGTTGCGGAGAGCGCCCTCCAGGTTGCCGAGATGCAGGCGACCCGTTGGCCGCATACCGCTGAGAATTCTGCCCCTATTGTTGCTCATGTTGGCTTTCAATACCTTTCTCGTAGCGTTCTTGAGTGACGGACACGATCTACCCAATGATCGGCGACATCAACGTGTGGAAGATTGCCGAGACGGGTGTCAACAGAACATCGATGATCCCTGTCCAGAGGAGAAGCATCAGCACCATGAAACCGTAAGGCTCCAGTTGCGCCATCGCCCGTCCGATGTTGGGCGGCGAGAACGCAACCACAATCCTCGACCCATCGAGGGGCGGTATCGGTAGCAGGTTGAAGAATGCCAGTGCCAGGTTGATGAGGATGCCGTAGATGGCAAACTGGTAGAACAATTCCACCATGGTGTTGTTGGATGTCCCCAAACTCAGGTGGAGGACCCATAGAAGACCGTACCACACACCCACTTGGAGCATATTGCTTACCGGACCTGCCGCGGCGACGAATGCCATGTCCCGCAGCGGATTGCGCAGATTGCCGAAGTTGACCGGCACCGGCTTGGCCCAACCGAAGATGAACTTCACTGGCGTTATCAGCATCAACACGATAAAAATGGCGCCCATCGGGTCCATGTGAACCATGGGATCGAGGGTCAACCGTCCCTGATCCTTGGCGGTGGTGTCGCCGCACCGGTACGCGACCCAGGCGTGAGCATACTCGTGAATCACCAGCGCCGGGATGATGACCGGAATGACGACAATCAGCTTCTCCAGAATTTCTCTGATATTGAGTTCGCCCATTAGTTTGTGCTCAGTGCAACCTCCATCTGAAGTTCCGCGCTCGTGGCCGTGCCATCCAGCTTCGCTGCCAGGGCAGCTTCGAGCGCACGGCCCATCCGTGGGCCGGGTTCCATTCCTCTCTCGACAAGCATTTTTCCGCTGATATCAGGACTGGCCTCTCGCCATTCGTAAAGAAAAAGATGGAACAGCTCACTCACCGGGCCTTTAGTTGCCTGGGCCGCCCCGAACAGCGCCGTTTCGAGCGGAAACGGGAGCAGCGCCTGCCGAGCCGCGCTCGGCGTCTGGTTCTTCGCAAATCGCTCGAAGAGCGCCGGCAGGTCGATGACGGCAGAAGTGAGAACTGCAGTGGTGTTGCTGCCCAGCTTCAAGTTCTGCGCCAGCGCCTTAACCTGGCCGAGGTCGAGACCTGCCACCAGTGGCAGAAAGTAGAGCATCCAGCGCCTGATTTCTCGATTCGCCTGGACCCGGCGTGACGGTGTGCCAGAGCAGAACTGGTCAAATCGACGCAATTCTTCCTCCACCTTGTGTAACAGAGTTAGGACCTGTTCGTCAAACTGGAGTTTCTCGTGCACGCGGCTGAGGACGTTCAAATGAGACATGCGGTGGATCGCGTGGATGGGGTGTTGCTCTTCGAGCAGGAGGATCAGTTCGTCGCGCATTCTCTCGCGCGTCAGGCGAGAGAACATTTCAATGTCCACTGCTTGTGTGATGAGGTCTTCGGTGTGCTGATCCATCTGAAAGCCGTGCCGCTGCTCCAGTCGCACCGCGCGAACGATGCGCGTGGGGTCTTCCACGAAACTGAGATTGTGGAGTACACGCAGGGTTCTGGCTTCGAGATCGGCGCGCCCCCCAAAGAAATCCCACAGCTCACCGAAACCCGCGGGGTTCAGTTGGATGGCCATTGCATTGATGGTGAAATCTCGCCGATAGAGGTCCTCCTGGATCGAGGAGAACTCCACCTCCGGCAGAGCGGCGGGGAACTGGTAGAATTCCGTACGGGCGGTCGCGAAGTCGACCTTCTGCCCATCGGGAAGCACGACCACTGCCGTCCCGAAGCGTTCGTGCCGAACCAGCCGGCCGGCGCGTCGTCGCGCGAACCCGCTGGCGAGAGTGATCGCATTGTGCTCGGAGCCGCGCCCCATGTCGTTCGAGTTACCAGGACGCTGTAGGGGATCGACCATGATGTCGGTGTCGAGGTTCCGCTCGCCCATCAGGAGATCCCGCACACAGCCACCGACCAGGTAGACTGCGAGACCCAGTTCATCCCCGATCTGTCCCACCTCTCTGAGAAGCGTCAACTCATCGGCGCTCAGCCGCCTCTCAAGGAGAGAGACGATGTCCTCGCGACGAAGCGTAGCCTCGATGCGACGCTGACCGGGCGTAAGCCCCGTGTGTCCGTACAGGGCGTTGAGTAGCCCCGAGCGGGTGACTACGCCTACCAGCCGGGATCGCATCCCCGCGACCGCGCCCTTCTCGACGATGGGAATACGACCCACCTTGGAGCGTACCATCATTTCCTGCAGTTCATGCGCCGTTGTTTCCGGCGACGCGATGGGAATCTCTGAAGTCATTACCGCCTTGACGGGCGCGGCGTGAAGCTCGTGATGCTTTGCTCGGTCAACGTCGCGGCGCGTGACGATCCCCTCGACTTCATGGTGATACGCCACCACCAGTCCACTGTACCCGTATCGCAGCATCACTCGACCGGCCTGTTCCACGCTGGTTTCCGGCCCAACGGTGCGCACCGGATACTCCAATATGTCGCGCGCCGTGTCCTGCGGAGCAACGCGTCGTTCGAGCGCAGAAAGAAGCTCTGTTCTCGCCATCCCCAAGTCGGTGTGCTTGAGCACGGCAGAAGCGGCGCGATGGTGCCCTCCGCCCCCCAGCGTGGCAAGGAGTTCCGCGACGTTGATGGCGTCCACTTTGCTGCGCGCAATCAGGAATACCGAGTTGTTTGTTTGATTCTCATCGCTCCCGGGTTGGCGGTAGTCTGCCTCAATCAGAGCGAAGACCGCGCCCACGTTCTCGATGTCGCACAACTTGTGAACGAGAAGCGCGATTTCGTCAACGTACGCTGTCGTCTCCGCCTGCGCGATGGCGATGGGAATTCCCCGGACTGTCCTGTACTCCGTATTCAGGATCAGCCGGTTCAGCAGGTCTCGTTGTCTTTCGGTCAGTGAATGGTGGGTGTAGTCTGAGACCACATCGAGGTTGGCGCCTTGTTCGAGCAGATAGGCGGCCATCTCGATGTCTTCGACGGTTGTGTGGGAGAAGACCAATCCACCCGTTTCTTCATAGATCCCGAGAGCGAAGAGCGTTGCCTCAAAGGGATTGATCGCGTTGCTGCGTTCCCGCAGGACGTGAAGCAGAAGCGTGGTCGCCGCGCCCAGTTGTCGGGTGATGGCGTATTCCGGAGACAGAGCGTCGTGGTTCGGCGCCGACGAGGGGCTTGGTGGTGAGGGAGGGTGGTGATCATACAGATGGACGGGAACTCCACGCACTACCAGCGGACGGAACCTGCCGAGACGCCCCGCGTGCTGCGTGTCAACGACGATGAGCCGCGACACGGCGTCCAGGTCGATATCGGCGGCATCCCGCAGGTTGAGTGATTCGTCGAAAAGGGTCACAAACTCACGCACGTTGCGATCCATCCCTCCGGAGAAGGCAGCGACGGAGCCGGGGTAGAGCCGACGCGCCGCAACCATTGACGCCAGCGCGTCGAAATCGGCGCCCACATGACTTGTTATCAGTTCCACGGCAGCAAAGACCCCTCGACGAATGTGCGAATATGTCGATCGGAGAATTGGTGAATGAAGATGGAAGTGGAGACGATTATAGCACACGGACGCCGTGCGCGCGGGCATCCATCATGCGGGGGCGCTCAAGTCTCAATGTTGTTTACAACGCTATCTGCGCGCAAGGCGATATTAGCAGACTTTGGGGTGGGTGGTGGTGGGTTTGCGTTCGACAAATTCGGCGACATTTTCGCCGGGTTTTCAGGGGGGTATTTCCACCTTCCTTTGGGGTCGCGGTCGTGGCGAACCATGGCCGCCAATCGTGTGATGATCGTCGCAGGGGTCCTTCCGGTTCGTCGTCGCTGTAGCCTCCTCCGGCGCCGCGGCGGCTTGCTCCGGCGCGCCGGGTGGAGGGTGTGGATTGTTGCTGATTTTTGTTAGACTATCGGCACGTATCTGCGGAACGCCTGTCGGACGTATGAGGGGAAGCGGTGCAAACCTGGCGACTGGTCAGTCAACTACGCGGGTTTTCTGCATCAACCTTTCAATCCACTCCGCCATTTTCGCCCGCGCCGCATTGAGGTCAGCGAGGTCGGGGTCAAGCGAGTCCAGCCAGGATTGCGCCTGCTTTGCGAGTGCCTTCTTTGCTGTGTGGGCTTTCTTGATGGCCTGCTCCAGCGTGGTAACGTAGCGGACATCGTCCACGGCTTCGCGGAAGCCCTCCCACTGGATGGTGCCGACGATGCCATTCACGGTGGGATAGGTGAAGTTGTGGTCGCGATAGCGTTCGTTGTCGAAGTCGTTCCACACGTGCCCGAAACCGTGCTGGTAGGCGTAGTCCATGGCGCCGTCAAAGCCTGCTTTCCAGAGAACAAGTCCGAAGTTCCGCCTGTAGGTTTCCGGCTCCTCATTGCCTACCTGGGGGTAGGCGTAGCAGAACGCCTGTGAACCGACGCTGTGCCATTTCTTCGCTTCTTCGGGATCAGGGCGTCCCGCGAGGACGGCAACGTTCAGAAGCGAACCCATGGCTTCGAAGGTTCTCGCGTAGCAGGCGACGAAGGTTTTTCCTCCCGCCTCCTGCGCCGTTCTCCAAGTCGCTTGCTGCGATTTCAGCCTTTCCCCTGCAGCCTCGTCGATGCCGTAAAAGTGGATGGAATCATACCCGAAAGGCTGGCAAAAATCGATCCATTGCCCGAAGGCTGTCCGCAGAGATGTGAGTTGCCCAGGATCGGCGGTTGCGCCGGTTCCTTGTCCCAGTGTAAAGAACTTCCCGCCGGGGAGCCCAACCTCCTGACGGATCTCGAGCACGCGCCGCAGCTTCTCTCCCATTCCCTCGTAGTTGCTCGGATAGAGGACGCCATGGGCTTTGAGGTCCGCGACCTCGGCGCGGTACTGCTCCGCGGACTTGTACTCGGAAGTGATCGTCGGCAGGCCATCTCGGGACAGCGTTGCACGATAGTAGATGGAATAAGTCAGCTTGGATGGTGCGAGGTCGAATGGATGCACGGTTACTCGAAACGGCAGGTCGCGGCTGCCGTTCCCGATGGTGAATCTCAGAGCGCCGCGGTACTCCCCCGCCTTCGCACTTTCAGGGATGTGGACGTTGATCCAGAACTGTTTCAACGAGCGGGACGGGATGTCAACCGGCTGAAGCATCGCCGCGTCGATGGGTCGCACCTCTGCAAGGTTCTCACTCGTCCTGCCGGAGCAAAGCAGATAAGATCCCGATCCATCCAGCGCGGTGCTTCGAAGATAGTTTTCTCCCGTGTTTAGATCCACACGCACCAACCGGTCGTCTTTGAGCAGCAACTCCGGTACGAGCATCTTGTTCTTCAGATCGCTGGTGCCGCGTCCGGCCTGATACCAGGACTTCACAACAAAGATGTCAATCTCGCTGGCAAGAATGAGACCTGCAGAGCCCGCGAGGTCTGTCACCGAGACCTTTAGTCCCTTGATTTCCTCCAGCGCGTAGAGTGCCGCGCTGACCGACTCATACTCCCCGCGGCACCCGGAACACGAAAGCTCCTTTCCCATGGCCGCGGGAATGGGGAATACGTTGGCGGGAAAGCGAACATTGGTGATGGTGGGCGGTGCGTAAAGGAGATACGGCTGCCCGGCGGACGTCCCCCGCGTGATGGCGTCGATCGTCTCGGGCGCGAAACGGACAGTGTCAATGGCGCTCTGTATCTCGGCAACCTCGGCCTGTGATCCGTAGCCGCGTTTTTCGAGCGCCCCAATCAGTTCCCTGCCCCTCTCAATGCTCTTCACAATGGCAGCTTTCGCCTCACTCACCTGCGGAAGGCCGCCGCCAACTTTCTGAAAGGCAGTCTCCGCCTGCGCGAGGGTGTTGCGCCACTGGTTGACCTCTCTCTTGAGACGCTGCTGTCCCACCTCCCAGCGACGCCGGACCTCCGCGTCATAGTCATTCGGGTCAGGCACTTCGCCCTCGATCCGCACGTCATCCAGGTATACGATGGCCCGTTTCCCCTCGCCGCCGTAGACAAAGATCACCCAACGGTCCAGATAGGCGCCCACGTTCTCGCCTTTGGTGGTTGCAGTATTGTTGCCCGTGACATCTGCCGCGCCCGACCTGCCGCGGGCGACGAGGTCACACTCGATCAACTTCCACTCGCCGGTCGGTGCGGAATAGGATTCGACAGCCCCGCATCCCGAGAGAACGGTGGGCGGGTACACGCAGTTGGTCCCGAATCCAACGGTAGCCGTCGTTCCCTCGGATACCCACATGCGTGCCGACAGCCTGACTTTCCCCGCGCAGGGGACTCGGGCCTCCACTCCCCAATAGTGGTAGCTTCCGCTCTTGAGAGAAACGTCGAACTTGAGGGACCTCTTCCCCTCGAACGCCTTCTCATCGGAAGGGCCGATGAAGTTCTCCTCCGACTCACCGTTCTTCGCCCAGAGGGTGACCCTGGGCGCGTCACCCTCGAAGCCCTCGTGATAAGTGAACTGATGAAGCTCAAGCTCTGCCGGAATGGAACCGGAGCAGAAACACAGCACAACAACGGCAAACCACCCACTGCGCATGACCATTGCTTCCACCTCTTGTCTGGGTTGAACTACATACTACCGTAAACGATCCCGCGCCCTGCTCGTCGGCGCCAGAGTACTTTATCATGCAACGCCTGGCCGCGCTTCTGGAATTGTATCATAAGGTTCTCACTTGCTCATTGCGCGTTGCGGCTTACCACTACACCCAGATCGCCGAAGGATGCATGGAAGGTCTCAAGTGCCCTTGGGACCTGACCCTCGGCCCGAACCGTTTTGACGACTGGACCAGCGAGTTACGCCAGAAACAGATAGCCCGACTCGAAGCTTCGCGCGAACGCGACCGCGCCGCCATTGCAGCGATCAGCAACGCGCTTGAGTCACTGAAGTAGATTCTCACGGAATCGACACCTCCACCGAACTCCCCGCGGGTACCTCAACCGCTTTCGCAAAGCTCCCGACATGGGTGAACCCGGGCGCGGGTTTGACTGTGCAGGCAATGAGCTCGTCCGTCGGATTGTGCGCGACGAAGGCGGCCTTGCCGGGACGTGTGTCGGTAAGTGTCAGGCACAACTCTGCGTTGTCGCAGACAAGAAGGTTACCCACGAAGATGTCTTTGTCTCCGAAGTCCGTATCGATCTGGAGAATACCCGTGCCGTCCGCGAGGACTGGGATGTGCAGCAGCGGATCAGCTTCCTGTCGCTGTCGGCGCTCGACATAACGCTCGCCAACTTCGTTGACCAACCACTCGGAGATCAGCCGCGTCACTTTGCCCTTGTACCAGATGCCCGCATCCCAGCGCGGGTTGAGGCCCTGGACTCGGGTGGGAAGCTGAATGGGAAGTCTGGCCTCCGTGATCCTTCCGGCAAATCCGTGGTCCTTCGCCTGCACCGTGAGGGTGAAACAGGTATCCTCAACAGATCCGACAGCAGGTGTGACGCGGTAGGCGGGCGGCGAACCCAACCCCATCTTGTCGCGAATGTCGGTAACGAACCGACAGTCGGTCGGCGCGTCGAGTTGACTGATGACGGCGATATACCGGTAGGCGATCTTATCCCCCGGCTTCATTACCCGGGGGGTGCCGTCTCCCAGAGTCAACCCAAAACTGCCGTAACGTGTGCCACCGCCATGAACGATGTAGCCCAACCCCTCCTGCAATGCGATGGACCCCAGCGCCCCGTAGAAGGGCTGCGGGTAGAGTGCGGTGGCTCCGTACAGGACGAGTCTGCCGCTCGAAGAGGGCGTCTTCGGCGTTAGCAGGAAGCTGTAAGCGGACGCTCCTTCCCGCGTCACTTGGAAGGCAAGGCGTTCGCCCGCCACCGAGTTGGCGCGGAGTACGGGCGCATGCTTGAGCGCGAACTCCTTCTTGACGGTGAAATCGCCCTCCACCAACTCCGCCAGTGGCCCGTCGCTCCACCCGGTGAACATGGTGTGCCGCGCCTTCCCTGTGACGAACTCGTTGGGGATGGCGCACTCCCGCTGATCCGTCACGTCGGGATTCGGTGTCGCGGTTTCAGGGTAGTGTCGCTCCATGTTGCAGTCGATCATGCTGGCGAAGCGACTGACGTGATATGGGTAATATTCCACCGCGGACCGCGTCGTGTCGGGCACGCCAAACGCCGCCAGCCCGAAGTAGCTGAAGTTGCGCGTTGCGGAGTAGCACTCGAAGCCGCGCGGGTTCTGCATCTCCTTCGGGGTGGCGAACCATTTGCCGCGCGGCATGGTGTTGAAGTTGTCGCTGCAGCGCGGGAACATGTTCTCCTGCACGTTCGTCCAGCAGACCCAGCCAAAAGCCTGCTTCCCGGCAGTGTCCGTCGCGGTGAGAATCAGGTTGTATTCGTGGTCGTGGTAGGCATCGATGTTTTTGTCGAACTCCCTGGAGCCCCCCGGAAGAAATCTTCGCCACGGACGCGGCGCGTCGGCATCCAGCACCGCCACTTCCTTCAGTCCCTCGGTAGACGCGGCGCGCACATGGACACGAATCTTGTCGCATCCCGGCAACGTGAGGTCAGAAGTGCCCATGTTGACAATCTGCGCGTCCTCCAGAATCGGCCCCTCGGAGACGAAAGAAGACCGGTACCAGATGTATCTGCCCTTGAACATTCCATAGGTGCCGCTGAGCGCTTCAGCGACATTGTCGTCGAACCAGCGGATGTAGGTTTGATAGCCGGTCGCCCGCGCGTGCCCCACGGCGGCCGGCGAGTCCACCAGATGAACGGCGACCGGCGCGAGAGTGAAGCGGTCTCTCTCCGCGCGCAGATAGAGGTCGAGGGCGTCATCCATCAGTTTGCCGTTTTCATAGGTGTAGACGCTCATCACCTTATAGTTGCCCTGCAGCCACGGCGGCTCCGGATTGTGGTGAGGTGTCAGCAGGATCACCGGCGGCCAGTTGCAGCTTCGGGAAAGCGCATTGTTGCCTGCGAGCCGATCGGGGTACTTCTCGCTGCGCCAGTTCTTGTCCGGATACTTGAGCGTGGGTCCGAAGGTAGCCCAGGAGTTGCCCGACTCGTCCTCATAGGTGAAACCCGCGTAAGCTCTAAACGACGCGTCCGACGTCTTGACACAGAACCCCTGAAGCTGTTGGAACTTCTCCGGCGTCAGCCGCGCCAGCTCTTCGGTGAAAGCGAGGAACTGGTAACCGGCCTGCTTTGCCGCCTGCACAAACTCCTCCGGCTTCCCCTTCCCACTGGATAAAGAAGACCGCGCGCCAATGAGTCCGCGATAGCAGTTCGGCATGGACGCGCCTTGGGGAACGGTCTTGTCCCAGTCGATCTGCACGAAGCCTGATTCTTTCGGTTGTTCCTGCTTCTGCGGCATGAAACCACCGAACCGGCCTTTCGACGGCTCGGAAAGATGGACAAAAATGTTGTCCAACAACTGCGCTGCATCGCCGCGCATCCCCTGTGCCTGCCCTTCCATCAGCAGCCCGCGCCCCCAGAACGGATGGTAGCCATCCTGCCACACGCAGGTGGCGGCGATGGGCCAAACGGCGATGCGACCTTTGCCGTAGTCGCGCACCGCCAACAGGGGAGGGTTGGAGTCATAAACGCCGGGGCCCGCTGGCAACTTCGCCTTGCCTTTTTGTGTCGCGATGGATTTAGAAGCCTTACGGCCGCGCACCAGAACCTTCCAGTTGTTGTCCGCGCGTATGGGCGAGGTGAAGTCGGTGTAGTGTTCGCTCTCGTACACCGAAAAGGTGTCGGGGTAGAAGATGCCCTTCACGCCTTGCGTCACAGGGCTTTCCGCAATGCTGTCAGTCCAGTACAGCTTATTTCCGCCGCTTTCCACGCTGTACCATGAGTCTTCGTCCCGCACCTGTTCGGACAGTATCTCGATACCGCAGGGCGTGAGCCACTGATTGAAGGCGGTGATGTCGGTGCCAAATTGGTAGCCGGGAGAACGCATCACCAGCAGGCCGCCGCCCTCCTGCGCGTATTGCAGCAACAACTTCGCTTTCTCCCCCACCATGCTGGCGAGTTTCCCGGAGGAAGGAACATCGCCGCCGGCGCCCACCGGACCGAGACACACCACCACGTTGAACTGCTTGAGGTAATCGAGAGTCAGCTCCGACGTGATGTCTGCCACGCCTTCGGTGAATCCAAGCTTCTGGAGACGGACATTGTATCTGCGATCCGCCATGACCCATTGTGCTACGTGAAGAGGTGATTCCGGCGCGCCGTCGCGCACCGAACCTGTCAGCACAAGGTACGAGAGCGGCTTTCCCGCCTCTTGGGCGGCGCAAGTATGACAGTGCGCGACAGCGCACACGAGTGACGCGATCACGAGGGTTCGGCTATTCATGGCATCCACCTTTCCCGGAATTGGGGAGACGTCGAGTGACGCAGTGCCCACTTTGGCGCCGCGCATCCACGCCTCATTCGGCAACCGGCCAACAATACCAATTGCACAACGGATTGTCCAGAGGCCCCGCGGGGCAACGCAAATGGACGTTTGACGAGGGTTGCCATCCTCTTCCACGGCTACGCGCGGCTGTCATCAACTGCTTGCCGCGCATTCTCCGCCATGCGGGACAGCAGATCGAGGGCCGCCTCTTGCTCTTCGCGGGTGAACCCGTCCGTTAGTGTTCTGCTCCAATTGTCGAGGATGGCGCGGAGTTGCGGCTCGATGTCACATGCTTTGGGCGTCAATCGGACGCGGTTGAACCGCCTGTCCTCCGCATCAGGGACGCGCGTGACAAGCCCGGCTTCTTCCAGGCTGACGAGGGCGCGGGCCACGGTCGCTTTGTCGAAGTGGTAGAAGTGCGCCAACTCGTCCTGGCTGACGTCCTCCTCGCGGTAGAGGCGCATCAGGAAAGGAAACGTTCGCGCGGGAATGCCGATGGGTACCATGGCCGCCTCAAAGTGTTTGCGAGAGCACCGATGGAGCATCCCGACGTAACGCCCGACGTTTGGGTGCTTTTTGGCAGTGGTCTCACTCATACCGCAACGCCTCGATGGGGTCCATCGCCGCCGCCTTCTGGGCGGGGTAGAGACCAAAGAAGACCCCCACTGCCGCGGCAAAGAAGAATGCCAACAGCACGGACCCGGAAGTCACGATCACGCGCCACCCGGCAAACTGCAACAGCATCCGCGCGCCCACGATCCCCACGGCGATTCCCATCAACCCTCCGATGACACTAAGGACGATGGACTCAACCAGAAACTGCAGAAGGATGTCTCTGCGCGAGGCTCCAACGGCCTTCCGAATACCGATCTCCCGCGTTCGTTCTGTGACGGACACCAGCATGATGTTCATGATCCCGATGCCGCCGACCAGAAGTGACACCGCGGCAATTCCGGCTAGCAGGGAAGCGAAGGTCTTGGTAGTGCCACCCAGCATGTCCAGCATCTCTGTCTGAGTCCGGACGTTGAAGTCGTCATCCGCACGACCGTGGATGCGGTGACGCTTTCTGAGGAGCTTCTCGATCTCCGCCCGGGCCTGCTCAATCTGATCCTCCGATACCGCTGCGGCATAGATTCGATCCACGTAGTCTTTGCTCTCGATGCGACGCAGAAGAGTGTTGATGGGGACGATGATCGTGTCGTTCGGGTCGCTCCACCCGGTGCTGTCCTTGCCTTCGAGAACGCCGATCACGTCGAAGCGCGCCTTCTTGATCTGGATGCGCTTGCCCAGGGGATCCTCGTCACCGAACAAGGTCTCCGCCGTTGTTTTACCCAGGACGGCTACCTTGCGGTTGGCGCGGTCTTCTCCTTCGTTGAACATCCGTCCGGATTCTACCCAGTGACTTCGGACGACACTAAAATCGGGTGAGTACCCTTCCACGCTGGTGTTGGTGTTCTTGTTACCGTACTTGATCTGTCCACCGGAACGGCTGGTGGGCGTTACTGCCTTGATGCTTGGGCATTGTTCGGCAATAGCCTCAGCATCTTCCAGCTTCAGCGAGTCCTCCGACCCCACGCCGCCGTGAAGGCGGCCCGTCACCGCCTGCCCGGGCCAAACTGTCAGCAGATTGGCGCCGTATCCCTTCACGCGTTCCTGCACGTCCGCGGATGCCCCCTGCCCCATGGCCACCATGGCAATCACCGCGCCCACGCCGATGATGATCCCCAGACACGTCAGTCCCGAACGCATCTTGTTGCTGCTGATCCCGAATAGCGCTACTCGGACGGCTTCCCAGATGCTCACGGGGCAGACCCCTCCTTACCGAAGATGATGCGGTTCTCAACGAGTTGGTCCGATAGCAATTCTCCATCACGAAGGTGGATGATCCGTTTGGCATGTTGGGATATATCGTCCTCGTGGGTGACCATCACAATCGTCATGCCGGCATCGTTGAGCGACTGGAGAATCCCCATGACGTCCTCTCCCGTTCGACTGTCAAGATTTCCAGTTGGTTCGTCGGCCACCAACAGCTCCGGGTCGTTGATGAGCGCTCGCGCGATGGCAACGCGCTGCTGCTGCCCTCCGGAGAGCTGCGACGGCAGATGATCCCCCCAATCCTGCAGACCGACGCGTCGAAGGGCGGCGATTGCTCGATCCCGGCTGCGACCGCGCCCCGAATAGAGCAGCGGCAATTCCACATTGGCCAGCGCCGAAGTCCGGGCGAGCAAGTTATAGGACTGGAACACAAAACCGATCTTCTTGTTGCGCACACGGGCCAGTTCATCCTCGCCCAGCGTACTAACATCCACGTTGTCGAGGCGATAGACACCGGATGTCGGCGCATCCAGACATCCGAGGAGGTTCAACAGTGTGGATTTCCCTGACCCGGAGGAACCCATGATTGCCATGAATTCTCCCTGCTCCACGCGGAATGAGACATCGTTCAGAGCACGCAACTCGACGTCGCCCATGTGGTAGGTTTTTGTGAGAGATTCAGTCTCGATGATCGGCATGGCCCTATCGCCCCATCGTTCTCATCATTCGGGTGACGTCCTGATTGGGACCTCTGCCCGATGTCCCTCCCGGGCCCTTCCCGCCGGGTCGCTGCCCTTCCGGGCGTTCGGTCACGATCTCCTCTCCCTCACGAAGACCCGACAAAATTTCCGTTTCGTCGAGGGTGGCAAGTCCTGTCTCGACGCGGCGCCGCTCGGGCTGTCCGTTCTTCACGACCATCACCGTCTGCTGTCCTCGTTGGACCTGAATGGCGGAGTTGGGGACCACCACCACCTTGGGCTTTTCCTCCATGACAATCACAGACTCCGCCGTCATTCCCGGCCGCAACCTGGTGTCGACGTTATCAAGCCAGATCTTGACCTGAAACACAGTTACGTTCTGCTCGTCGACACCTTTGGGGTAGACCTTGGTTACCGATCCGGAGAAGTTCTCTTCCGGGAAAGACTCCACGGTCAGGTCCACCTTTTGCCCCGGCTTCACCCCGCCGATATCCACTTCGTCAACGTCCGCCAGAACGAACATCCGGGTGATGTCGGCCATCGTGACGAGAGTGGTTCCGCTGGTAACAGAGGACTTCCCCGAAGTAATAACGGTGCCCTGTTCGACGAACTTCTCAATGATTACGCCGTCGCGCGGAGCGTAGATACTGGTGTCAGCCAGGTTTTTCGCTGCCCGGTCCAGTTGCGCCTGGCTGCGGACCGTTTGGGCCTGAGCCTCTCTGACCTGGTGGCCGCGCACCTGCGTCTCGAAGCGATTTGCTTGAGCGAGTTGGATATTCTTGCGGGTCTGCTCGACGGAAGCACGGGCTGAAACCACCTCGGCCTCCCGAATTCTCACCTGTTCCGCGTTGGCCGTGGCCGAAGCTAATGACGCTTCGGCCTGCCTGACGGAAGCCCTGGCGGAGATGACCTCCTGATCGGCGAGGTCGTTCTGCACCGCGTTGGTCTTCGCTGACTGCAGAGCAGACTTCAGTTGCGAGACGCGGGACTCGGATGATCGTGCCTGCGCGTTGTGCGATGCGGTGATTGCGTCCAGCATGGCTTTGGCGCTGTCGGCAGACGACTGGGCAGTATCCACGCTCACCTGCGCGTTGTCCACGGAGCTCTGCGGGACAAAGCCTTTGGCGTACAGCTCCTTCTGGCGCTTCAGGTCCAGCCTCGCCTTGACCAGACTCGACTTCGTTTGGCTGTAACTTGCTTCAGCCTGCGTTCGTGCCCGCGGGTGGGTCGCCTCCTTGAGCTCCCGCAGATCCTCCTGAGCCGACTGCAGGTTTGCTTCGGCCTGCTGGATGGAACTCGTGGTCAGCGAAGGCTGCGCTTCTGCGGAACGTTGCGTCGACACGAGGCGGGCCTTCGCTGAGGCCAATGCTTCCTCTGCCTGGTGGATGTCGGCTTGAGAGGTCTTCCTCTGGATGTCCAGATTCTTCTTCGCCTGATCCTCTCTGGCGAGCGCCGCGGCGAGTTCCTGCTGCGCGACGCCGATCTGGAGCGGCACGGTCGTGCTTCGGAACGTTTGGTTGACTCGCGCTTCGTCGACTTTGGCCCGAGATGACTGCATATCAGCGCTGGCCTCGCGAAAGGCGGACTCGGTATCGGTGGGGTCAATGACTGCGATGAGTTGACCGGTTCTTACTTCGTCGCCCGTGTCAACCAGGAGTTGGGTAATCTCTCCCGCGACATTGGCCTTCACCTCCACGGTAGTGAGCGGCTCCAGCACACCGGAACCCGAAACGGTTCTGCGGAGATCTTTCCTCTCGACCTTCGCGGTGCGCAGAGCCGGGACATCCTCCACCTTTGCTGCCTGTCGTCGCTTCCAGAAAATGACCAACGCGAGAATCACAAGTCCCGCCGCAATCAGTAATCGAACGGGTTTCTTCACCGTCTGTCCTCCTCAATCACGGTCTGACCCATCGCGTACCGCAATGAGCAAACCGCCAGATCATAGTCATACCGCGCGCGAATGGCATTGGAATCCGCCTGCGCTGCCGCGGACCGGGCATCGATAACCTCCACCATGCTGGCCACGCCCTCCCGGTAGCTGAATTCGTTGAGAGCGAGGTTCTCTACGGATTGCTTCTTTGCTGCCTCCGCCGCTTCGACCCTTGCCCTTGCGTCATCCACCGTAATCCACGCCTGATCGACTTCCAGCAGGATGGCCTGGCGCTGCTGCTCCAGTTGTTGCTGAACGGCCTTCAGATCGGCCCGGGCTGCCTTCACACGTGAACGGCTCGACTTCCCGTCGAAAATGGGATAGCTGAGAGCGGCGCGCAGCACGTATTCGTCGGTGGTGTCGCGGGAAGAATCCAGGTACTGGTCATAGGATCCAGCGAGGCTGTACGCAACACCGGCATCAATCTCACTGCTCTTCACGGACAGCCCGCTCGCCTTTACGTTGAGTTCCTGCTGCCGGAGTTCCTCGCGGCGCTGTTGGGCCGCCTGTCGGGCCGCTTCCAGAGAGGACACCGGAGAGACCTGCGGACCCTCTTGCAGCACCTGCAACTCAATCTCCTGCGTCAGTCCCATGGAGTTGCGCAATGCTGCCTGGGCGCGCCGAACGTCTCCTCTCGCTGTAATGACGTCGACCCGGGCGTTAGCCAGTTCGGTCTCTGCGCGTAGAATGTCGATTCGCGCCTTTGTTCCCGCCTCGAAACCAGCCCTTGCTGACGCCACATGCGCATCGGCGCTTGCGACAACCTGGTCACGCAGCGCCACGATGTCCTGGGAGGCAAGCAACTCAAAATAGGCTTGCGCCACTGCCAGAGCGATGGCTTGCCGGGCGACGGTCAGTCCAGCTTCTGTTGCCTGCGCGGTAGTCGTGGATAGCCGAATGGCGTTGGCGCGCTGTCCGGAGTCCAGAAATTCGTAGGCAACGCCGACGGCCGTTTCCCGATTTTCCGACGCCCCCGCGCTTCCCACCGAGAATCCCTGTCGGGAAGAGTTGAACCGACTCCAGTTGCTGACAAGGCCGACAGACGGGTAGAGGCTGGACTTGCTCTCCACCACTTTCCACCGAGCAGATTCAACGTCCGCCTGCGTCTCCTTGAGCCGCGGGTGGTTCACCGCAGCAATGTCGAGACACTGCTTCAGCGATGCTGGTTGAGACAGGTCAACGGAGCGGTTCTCCTGAGACCCAACGGGTAGGGTCAGAGATATTGCCGCAAGCGCCTCGAAGGCCCCTGCAAGAGTCCTGCGCGCAAACATTGATCGGATTCCTTTCTGTTTCCGACTGCCTGTTCCATGGAGGTAACCGTTCACAGGGTGACGATGGGAGTAAAATCCCCCAGTGTGAAACTGGGGGCGTTCCCGTTGTCATGTGAACGGTTATCGGACACGAAACAGAGCATACCAGAAGTTAGTTGCGGGCGCAACTGTTGCGTATGCAACGATTAGACGCTGCTTGCACTCGCGTGTTCACTCTGGTTGAGTGGGCTTCGGCCCAGACATTCCTCGCAGAGAGCGGCCATTCATGGCAGTCGGCGCGGGGGCGGCGCCGATTGCTCCCGTCCCGTGGCGCGTTCGGCCGCGCGTCTACTCATCCTTTCGGGGTGTAAGTCAGATTTGTGAGAATCTACCCCAGCCGGAATCATAGGCGCCTGTAGCCTGAAACCCGACAGTGATTGTGTAACGCAGTTCGCGGTTTGTCGGTCCTGAGTGAGTTCATGCAACAACCCCCATCCTTTCCGCCGGGTCGGATATGTGTTATAAATACCTGAAGTTTGGCAAATTTGCGGTTCCGGTAGGTAGGAGGCGTCTCCAGCGATGATGCCCTTGTATGGTGGTCGCCGCGAACTCCTTGAGTTCGATCGCGAACTCCTTGAGTTCGATGTCTGGAGACGCCTCCTGCATTCGGTGTCCACCGAGATTTGCCAAACGACGATGAATACGCGGAACGGAAATCACGTCGATCCCGGATCAATGTCTGGCGATGCGGTGGGGTCATTTCCTGGCGCTGGGTGTCGCGCTTCCGTTGCCAGTGAGGCCTGATGCTAACTCCAAAGCCCAGAAACCCATCGCCCGGGAACGCCCAGAAGAGACGCCGCATCGCGTTGATGCTGGCTGTAACGACACTGCTGCCACTGATTGTCGGCATTCCCACCGCTCGATGGACGCTGGGCCGGGTGGATTCTGTGATGGACCAACTGGAGTATGGGCGAGCGTTCTCTCTGGGACATGCCATGGCGCGCATGGTGGCATCCGGCTTACTTGCCGGACAGGACTGGGATGAGTTCCCCCCCCTTTTCCGTGGATTTGGGCTTAATGAACGAGGTCTCCTTTATGCGGTGTTGGTTGCGCCGGAGGGGAATCCCGTTTGTGAAATTCACAACAAAGACTATTCGCTGAACATCGATGGGTTTCGCCAGAGGACTGCCGAGGACTTCAGCATTACTCAGGCACACTATCGGCCAGTGACGACCACGGGCACCCCGGTTTCCGGGCGATGGGATGGAGTCCACCGTTGGGTTGAGGTGAATTTCCTCCGCCGGGAGAGTATGTACTACAGCCAGGTGGCGATGCCGGTCGGCCAGCCCCCACTGGCTTACCTTCATTTTGGGCTTGACGTGACCGCTTCGCAAGAGTTGCTGCACTCGCTTGGTTTCCTGCTTTTCGCGGTTCCATTGCTCATCGCATTGGCAGGATCGCTGCTGGTTCTGACCATGCACCGCCGTCCTTTTGGCTCTTCCGCACAGCGGACACTGCAAGCCGAGGCCTTGCTGGAGGTGAGCCGGACACTGTTATCTGCGGAGTCTCTGGATACAGTGTTGGATCATATCGTCTTCCACATCGCTGAGGTGCTGAATCCCAATCGAGTGTGCCTGCTGCTGGTCAATGAGATCTCCGGTCGGTTGGATGTGAAAGCCTCGCGTGGCATCGGTGAACCGCTGCTTGCAGCCATACAGAGCGACACCTTGAAGAACCTGCTGATACCCTGTGTGAACGAGGGGAGCCTGGTTAGTCTGGAGGGGATCAGACAACACCCAAACTGGACGGAGGTCGAGAGCAGTCTCGAGCACCCACTGCGTTGTTTCGAGGCGGTGCCCCTGAGAGCAAGGGATCGGTGCGTGGGAGTTCTACTGCTTTTCAGAGATGCGGGGGCTCGGTGTACACATGACGAAATCAAGTACCTGGAGACGTTCTCGCACCTCGCCGCGTTGGCCATCGAGCATTCCTCGCTTCTGGCGCAATCGAGCATGGTGCAGGAGGTACACCATCGGGTAAAGAACAACCTGCAGGACGTAGCGAACCTCCTCTCCCTTGAGATGCGACGGGTGGATGATCCGCAAGCCCGTCATTCGCTTGAGAACACGCTGAACCGACTCAAGGGCATGTCCGTTGCGTATGATCTGCTCGCGCGGATTTCCCCGAATGCGGCAGAGCTCGTCGCTCCAAACCTGAAGGTAATGATCCAGGCGCTCGCCGATGAGGTTTGGGCCCCGATGGTTCCTGTCGACAAGCTGGTTACTTTTCGAGTCCTCGGCGACGATCTGCGAGTTCCGCCTCGAAAGGCGACCACGATCGGGATGGTGGTCAATGAGCTGGCAACTAATGCGCTCCAGCATGGACTGGGGCAGGCTGTTTCCGGGAGCATCGAGGTACGTCTCCGTTGCGAGGAGGAGAGCGGAAGGGCAACCATCTGCGTCGAAGATGACGGCGTCGGCCTCCCCAATGGGTTCGATCCCAGAGGGTGTGCCCGTTTGGGCCTCACGATTGCGATGACGCTTGTCGAGAGAGATTTGGGAGGTCATCTTACCTACAGCAACGGCGAGAGAACGAGGGCCGAGATTTCATTGCTGATATAGGAGGCCGCTCTCTCGGGACAGGGAACAGGACGTGACTCATTGGTGCCTGACAAAAGGGGACTTACATGAATTCTCTTCGAGTTCTCATCGCTGAAGACGACAGCCTGACGGCGCTGAATCTGAAGGAACAACTCCAATCGATGGGACACGAAGTCGCAGGGATCGTGGAGTCCGGATGCGAAGTGGTGCAAGCGGCGATAACTCTGAAGGTGGACCTTATCACCCTCGACATTTCCCTGCCGGACATGTCGGGTCTGGTGGCAGCGCGCGACATACTGCAGCATGCGCCGGTTGCCATCATCATGATCACCGGCTACTCGAATCCAGAGTTCGTTGCCGACGCGGCCGACGCGGGAGTGATGTCGTATCTCGTTAAACCCATCGGGGAGAAGGACCTGAGGGCGGCCATTCCTGTCGCCATGCAGCGCTTCCAGGAGATGCAGTCGATTCGACGCGAGTTGAAGGACTTGAAAGAAACGCTGGAAACACGGAAACTCGTGGAGAAAGCCAAGGGAATCCTGATGCGCCGTCAGCAGCTTTCGGAGCAGGAGGCCTTCAAGAAGATACAGAAGGATAGTCAGAACCGGAACAAGAGGATGGACGACATCGCAAGAGCAATCATCGATGCGGAAACCTTCCTCTGACCGATGAATGGAGCGCCCCAAACATGACCACACCCGGACACGCTGAACGTATAAGAGCGAATGCCCTGAAGGAACGCCATCAGCATGACGCGCGAATGGAGGAAATTGATTTTGATCTCTCGCCCTTCACCGTTGCCTGGGAGGTAACTCGGGCCTGTGCCTTGATTTGTATGCACTGCCGCGCGGTTGCTCACCCCAAACGTGACCCCACGGAGTTGACGTTCGCCGAGTCGATACAGCTCATCGATGACATCAAGTCTTTCGGGAACCCGATTCTCATCTTTACCGGCGGCGACCCCCTGATGCGGAGAGATCTGTTCGACTTGATCGCTTACGCCTCGCATGAGAAGAAATTACGGACCTCCTTGACTCCCAGCGCAACGGCCCTGGCCAGCAGATCGCGCCTCCTCAAAGCAAAGGAGTCTGGAATCTTGCGGGTTGCTGTAAGCCTGGACGGACCCACGGCTGAGGTGCACGATGCGTTCCGCGGTTTCCAGGGCTCCTACGACCGGACGATCGACATTCTGCAAATACTGAATGAGATCGATATGCCGCTGCAGATCAATACAACGATTTGCCGCTACAACCTTCCCGTCATCAAGCAGATGCCTGACATCGTGGAGCGGTTCCGCTCCGTTCAGTGGAGCGTTTTCTTTCTCGTGGCAACGGGTCGCGGGAAGGTCGAAGACATGATCTCGCCGGAAGAGCATGAGTGGATGCTGAATTATCTTTATGACTTGGGCAAGACGGCCGGCTTTGACATCAAGGCCACCGCGTGCCCACATTACCGTCGCGTTGCAATACAGCGGCAGAAAGCTAAACACGCTTCCCCGACGGAGGAAACGGGCATCCGCTTCGCTGGTGCGGGGTTCCGGTACGAGGACGGCCTGGACCGACCCATGAAGGGCGTCAATGACGGCAAAGGCTTTGTATTCATCTCTCACAAGGGAGACGTCTGTCCCAGCGGGTTCCTGCCGGTGACGGGCGGCAATGTTCGCGAGAAGTCCATAGTGGAAATCTACCGGAACGCGGAAATCTTTCGTCAGTTGCGTGCTCCAAGTCTGCTGAAGGGCAAATGTGGTGTGTGCGACTTCCGTGAGGTGTGCGGAGGGTCCCGAGCCCGGTCGTATGCCATCACAGGGGATTACCTGGCCGAAGATCCTTACTGTGTGTATGTCCCGGGGGAGAGTTGACGCCCGTACACACCGTGCGGAGGCAGATGTCGGACGTCCATACAGGGAACAATCGGGCTTGCTGGAGCCCCTGTCAGTAACGGTGATGCACCATGTCGCATAAAGTACTTGTCATCGAAGACGAAGCAGACATCGCTCGATTCATTGCTTACGCGTTCAAGAAGGATGGTTGGGAGGCTCGCACCTGCGGAGACGGACAGGCCGGCCTCGAGGAAACGCGCCAGTGGCGCCCCAACCTGATCATCCTGGATCTCATTCTGCCGAAGATGGACGGGTTCGAGGTGTGCCGGCAGATTCGCAGGGACTATTCCATCCCCATTATCATGCTCACCGCGCGCAGCGCGGAGATTGACCGGATTGTCGGGCTGGAGCTGGGAGCCGACGATTATGTCGTCAAACCGTTCAGCACTCGGGAGCTGCTGGCCCGGGCGCGGGCTGTCCTGCGACGCGCCTCACCTCTGGAGGATAGCGCGGCAACGGCTCGCACGGAATCGGGGGACATTATCGTGGACCGGCAGATGCGCTCAGTCACCGTCCGAGGTGAGGCTATCGAGCTCCGCCTCAAGGAGTACGACCTGCTGTGCCTGCTGGTCGAGCACCCCGGGCGCGTTCTTAACCGTCAGATCATCTTTGAGAAAGTTTGGGGTGACGCCTTCAACTCCGACTCCCGGACACTCGACGTTCACATCCGCTGGCTGCGGGAACAGATCGAGGAAGATCCAAGTAGCCCGAAACAGATTCTCACGATTCGCGGGATCGGCTACAAATATGTTCCCTCAGAACCCACCCAAGAGGGTCGTGCCGGCGCGAAATCCTGATCCCGTTGCCGGCAGTCGCCTGACGGCGTTTGCCATTGAAAGGAAAGATAACCGTGCGTCACCTCGGGCTCAAATGGAAGATATCGGTGATCTGCCTTATATTGGTGGTGGGCCCGCTGGTTACCCTGGGAGCGCGCGTCTCGTATCAGGTTGAGAATTACTTTCTGGAGGAAATCCGCCACGCTCTGAAAGCTCACGCTCAACTGGCCGTCGAGGTGATTCAGGAAGAGATGACCAGCGGACGACGGATTGATCTCACCTTGTTCTGTCGCCAACTGTCTGAGACACTGGAAGGCGAAGTCTGCATCGTGGGTCCCAACGGGAAGCGTGTGGCGGACAGCATCGCTTCGCACCTGACGACCCTTGGGCGCGATTCTCCCCAAGAGACCTCTCTGCGGGGAGGTTGTGGCTTCTGCCATCCGGAGGTTGACGTTTCGGAGGTTGTTTCCACCGACGCCGCCTTCGGGAAGGGGCCGCTCGAAGGGCATCGTGTCCATGTAACTGCGTCCCTCTACAACGTCAAGCGGGTTGTCAGCAAGGTGCGGCGCATGTTGTTGGGGACGACGGTGATTGCCATCATCGTCTCTGCCCTGCTCACCTTGCGCCTCGCTGCGGGAGTTGCCCAACCCATTACTCGAATGAGCAAGATGGCGGAAGTAATTGCGGAGGGGGACTTCAATCAGAGACTGGATTCCGACCGCGGCGATGAAGTGGGGCGCCTCGCAGAAAGCCTCAACCGCATGTCCTCCAAAATCCAGCAGATGGTCACCAGACTGGTCGATGAGCGGAATGCGCGCCGGAAGTTCGTGGCGGATATCAGCCACGAATTGCGGACACCTATCACCGCGCTGCGAACCTCGGTGGATGCGCTCGTGGACGGGGCGATGGACGATACCGCCGTCCGAGATGAGTTCTTGATGGCCCTCGACACACAATCGGACAAGCTCTGCGCGTTAGTCAACGATCTTCTCAACATGTCTTCTATTGAGGCTGCGGACCAGGAAGAGGCAAGAATATGTGTTCCCATTCGGGAAGTGGTTGAGCGCGTTTTAGGGGAAGTGAAATCCTCTGCAGACCGAAAGGACGTCCGGCTTGTTGTCGACGTCGAAAAACATATCTGCGTATTGGGGGATCCTCGGCAGATCGAGGTGCTGATCGCCAACCTGTTGGATAATGCCATCAAATACAACAAGCAGGGCGGCGCGGTAGTGGTCGAGTCCAGGGCGGAAGGAGACTGCGTTGTCATCACTATTGCAGACACAGGCGTCGGCATTGACCACAAGGAACTGAGCCGCATTTTCGAGCGGTTCTACCGGCCTCAGTCGTCCCGTGATCCGGACCACCACGGCACCGGACTCGGTCTTGCCATCGCCAAAGAGATCGTCGAAGCCCACGGAGGGCGCATCCATGCAACCAGTACTCCAGGGAAAGGCGCCAGTTTCACCGTCACCCTCCCTGCATGTCTGGGCCCCCGGAGTCGTCCTCGGCTTCTACGCCCTGACGCTGAAGAGCCGGTACTTTCTTTATGCGATGGTGACTCTGCGCCGTACTGACTTTCCCTTCACCGTAGGAATCTGCATGCCGAGCTGAAGTGGCAAGCAGTCCTGACGCATGCATGTCCGCTCAAAACTGACGGGGGTCTGCGCCTCAATATGCGCTGCGACTATCGCACCTGAGGTTCATTCAAGTGATAGCGGGAAACGTTCCGAGTGGAGGTTACGTTTGTTTTCAGCGGGTGCTATAATTCCAGCCAGTCTTCGCCCTTCCATCGGCGTTTCAACTCCGAGAAGGACAAGGTGAATAGTTACCGAATCCGCGACATTGAGCGATGGACGCCCCATGACCCGCGTTGACGATCTTACTTCCTGGCGCACACAAGCAAAGGCGTCTACTACTCCGCTACTGCTCGGGACATGAGTAACGCCGAGCGCAAAGCATACCGCCGATCATCAGGAGGGTAGCACGAAAATGAAAGCAACCAAGACGAGTCGAGCCCCGAGATTTAGAGCTTGCGAGGAAGAGGCGCTCTTCTGGGACACTCATAGTCCCGAAGACTTTCCGGAGGAGTTCAGGGGCGGTCGATGTCAAATTTCGACGACCGCTATGCATTTGGCTGGCAGTGCCGCAGGAACGTACGGCGGTCAAACAATTGGAGTGTATCGGCAAGGAGCAGGGAGTTGCACCCCTCACACTCGCGCGTCAATGGATTCTCGAGCACATTCCCATCGCGGATGCGTGAAGATATCCGAGGGCGAGGGCTCCAATAAGACTCACGAGTGACCCGGTCACGGCAGGGCATGGGAGTCACATCTCCGTAATCCCTCACCCTCATCCCAGAGACGAACGCGAGAAGTACGTCTGGGGTGCATCCCGGAATTACGGAAAAGCGGATACATCGACTTTGTCGCCGTAGGATAAAGCTCCAGCTTTGTCAGTGGCAGACCTCTTTCCCGCAATTCCAATGTGCATTTGACAAAGCTGGAGCTTTATCCTACGGCAATCTCCGTAATTCCGGGATGCACCCTACGTCTGCATGTCCTTTGACATGGTGGAGCGAGGCGCTTATCTCGGGTACTCCGCCGACGGCATTCGCTGGCGCAGGGAGCCGAAGCCTTTCTGGCGCACTCCGGTGGATGCCGCCTCGTGGGGAGATGACACAGTCAAGAGCATGATCTATGACAAGCTCAAGAACAAATGGGTCATGTATCGCCGCGTGACCCCACAGGAGAGCGAACGATTGGTAGCCATGCCCGGCGACGAGGACTGGCAGCAGCCGGACTTCGTGATGCGCGTCATGGGCTATGCGGAGAGCGAAAACCTCAGCGATTGGGGCAACTACCGCATCATTATGATCCCCGCCGCCGCGGACGTGGAGTTCTACGGGATGACCTGCTACAACTACGAGCAGGTGTATGTCGGCTATCTGTGGGTTTTTCACGGCGCGCTTGACACCGAGAACATTGATATTCAACTCGTTACCAGCCGTGATGGAGTGGGCTTCACCCGCTGCTGTCGTCGAGAAACGTTTCTTCCTGCCGGACCCCGGCAGTATTTCGACTACGAGATTTGCCCGGGTTACCAGGCTGAACCCATCATCGTCAATGACGAAGTCTTTCTCTATTACGAGGCCTGTAACTACGACCACGGTGGCGACGACTTCCGACGCACGCATTCGGTGACCACCGCCGGACTGGCGACCTTTCCACGCGACCTTTTCGTCAGCCTGCAAACGGGTCTGCCGCAAGTCTGCCGGTTGGTAACCAGGCCCTTCACGGTTGAATACCCAGATCTGTTCATCAACGCTGCAACATGGGGAGAGGGGTCTATCCGAGCCGAGGTCCTGACTCGCGATTGGAAAGTCATCGAGGGTTTCTCGCAGGACGAGAGCAACACCGTGAAAGGGAACGCGCTCGCACATCGTGTGGGGATGGAAGAATCGCAACGACTTTGCTTCGTTGCTCGGCAGGAAGTGCGCCTGAAGTTCTCTATGGCAGACGCGCGCTTTCACGCCATGGTACAGGAAACCGACGACCGGAAGTCCGGTATCCTACCAGGATTGACATCACACGAGGCGGAGTACTCCAGCGCATCGGTGATATTATGAGGTACTAAAGACAACTAACGAAATACCTGTGACACGGGCATGACGCCCGTGCCACCTTGGTGAGATGATGAGGCCCCAGGGATAACTAACGAAACCGTGGAGACGGTGAACCCCATGCAGCAATCCGGACGGAAACCGTTTTTGTTGACCATTGGCGCCGTGACTGCGATGGTAATCGTGGTCACGGTGATTGTTGGCATCGTTGCGTACCGGCAGGTTCGGGAAACGATGCTCGACCAAGTCTACGGCGACAGCATCACTGTTGTCGAAAGATTGAAGACCTGTGCGATGATGGATGCAGTCCACATAGCGGCTCCATCCTCTACAGGACACGGCGCATCCCATCGCGGGGAACCGCCGCGCACCCCGTTGGACCACATGTGTCTCCATATCGTCAGCATGGCCCGGAAGAGTGAGGGATATGTGGAGGTGGTTGACTTTACAGGCAAGGTGCTTGCAAGTTCCGATCCCGCTGCCCTTTACAGTTCTCCCAGACGAACTTCGCCGGCAACCGGTATCCGCGTGCCGGGGCGCAAAGGCGATGTTGCCCTTTCCCAATTATGGCGTTGGCCGGATCCGGTGGCAGGGCAAGTAGTTAGCCACGGAAATGAACCGGAGCTGTTGGCGCTGGTGTCTGTGCCCAGCGTAGGATGGAACATCCACTATTACCGGTCTCTGCGCGAGGTCGAATCCAAGGTGAGAACCGTCACTTATCCCATTCTTTGCATCCTGATTTTGGTCATCTTGACCGTTCCGCTGCAAGCCTTCCTTTTTGTGAAAACGGTTATTCATCCTTACGTCATGCGTCCCCTGCAAAAGGAGGTCCAGGCCGAGCGAGCCGAAGCGGACGCCCTTTTGGACGCGGTGGCAGATGGGATCGTCGTGATCGGAACGGATTACAAAGTGCTGCGGACGAACCGTGTGTTGGAAGAAGCATACGGCAATCGAACCGGTCAGTCGTGTTACGAGACCTTCTTCTGCAAAACAGAGCCTTGCGACCTCTGCCCCTCCCGTCAGGTTTTTGAGACCGGCAAGCCTGCGCAACTCCTTCGGAAAGGTTCCGGTGAAACGAGCAACAACGGGACAGAACGAGAGCGATGGTTGGAAACCATAGCCACCCCTTTGTTCGGCGAGCGCGGAGAAATCGTGGCAAGTATTGAGGTAATCCGCGACATCACCGAAAGAAAAAGCGCCGAGGAACGCCTGGCACAATCTGCCCGACTGCGGGCTTTGGGCGAACTGGCTGCCGGCATCGCCCATGAAATCCGAACGCCGATGAATGGCGTCACTGTGTTTTTGGAGGGGGTTCAGGAAGAAGCCCGGCGTATCGGAGCGCCGGACGAGATGCAGCGCGACCTCCAGTTGATTCACGAGCAGGCCAACCGGGTTGTGGGCATCACCGAACGCATTCTTTCCTTCGCGAAAGAGGAGTCTCCTCAATTGGAGTTTATTGACATCAATCGTGTCATTGAACGCGTCCTGGAATTCGTGGACTCTGGTTTGCGCGCCCAAGGAATCAATGTGGAGTCGCGTCTGGCTTCAGGACTCCCCTCGCTGCTGACCAATTCTGACGAACTCAACGAGGTCATGTTAAACCTGATCGTCAATGCCCAGGATGCAATGCCCACTGGAGGGACGTTAACCGTGGAAACCGGACTGGAAAACGGATCCATTGTTGTTCGTGTGGCCGATACCGGTGCGGGTATCTCCCCGGAACATCTGCCCAGGATTTTCGAACCAGGCTTTTCCACCAAGGCCGATCAGGGCATTGCCAAAGGGCTGGGGCTGGGACTGTTCCTTAGTCAGGGCATAGTCGAATCTTTTGGTGGCCGCATCAGTGTTGACAGTTCCGTTGGGAAAGGCACGACCTTCACGCTGAGACTGCCTGCAGCGGGAGGCGCCATGGACACGATAAAGGGGGGACGTTATGCCTGAGACTCAGGCCAGGATTCTGGTCGTTGACGACGACCCTATCATGCACGCGGTGTGCCGCAAGGCGCTTGCGGACAAGGGTTACGACATCGTCGCCGTGACCAGTGGAAGGGAGTGCCTGGACAAACTACGCCACGAAGTTATTGATTTGGTTCTGCTGGATTACAAGATGCCCGACTTGAACGGGATCGAAGTGCTGCGTCTCATCCGCACCAGCGATGACCCGGAGTTGGGGGTCGTTATCATCACGGGAAAAGGGACCATGAACTCGGCCATCGAAGCCTTTCGCCTCGGCGCGCAGGACTTCGTCACCAAACCTGTCAGCAGCGAGCAGTTGCGCGCCGTGGTTCGTCAGGGTTTGGAAGTCACCCGCATCAAGCGTCATCTTCGGCGGTTTGCCAGGGAAGGAAAGAAAAGCCGACAGTTTGAATACCTCGTCGGCGAAAGCGCGCCCATGCAATCCCTGTTTGAGACGATTATCAAGGTCTCTGCCAGCCCTATCTCAAGTGTCCTGATCCGTGGTGAAACTGGCACAGGAAAGAGCCTCGTTGCAAAGGCTATCCATGAGGGAAGTCCGCGCGCTTCTGGTCCATTCATTCAGGTAAACTGCACCGCGATTCCCTCTGATCTTGTCGAGATGGAATTGTTTGGCACCGAGAAGGGGGCTTATACCGACGCGCAGGAACGGAAGCACGGACTGGTCGAACAGGCCCAGCATGGGACCCTTTTCCTTGATGAGATTGGTCATGTGCCGGCTGCCATCCAACCCAAACTCCTCAATGTGATTGAGGAACGTAAGGTTCGCCGACTGGGAGGGCGAGAAGACATCGAAGTTGACGTCCGGATAGTGGCCGCCACGAATCGCAACCTGGAAAAGGCTATCGACTCGGGCGATTTCCGAGCGGACCTCTTCTACCGGCTCAACGTGATTCCCATCACCGTGCCGCCATTGCGAGAGCGGGGCAGGGATGTTCTCCTGCTTGCACATCACTTTACGCAAGGCTTCGCAAAGGAATTTGGAAAGACCGTGCGAGCGGTATCACCCATGGCGGAAAAGTCGCTGATCTCGCACTCATGGCCTGGAAACGTGCGGGAGCTTAAGAATGCTGTTGAACGTGCCGTTTTGCTCGTTGACCGGGATGTCCTCCAAGAGACCGACTTTAGTCTTACAATAACCACCGCGCCTGTCTCTCCCTCTACCCCGGAATCGGGTTCGCAAACCGATTGGGCAACCACATCCCTCGAAGAAGTCGAAAAGGCTCACATCCTCAATGTCCTCCAGCGCGCCCACGGAAACCGATCTCATGCAGCGCGGATTCTTGGAGTTTCCACCGAAACCCTCCGCCGCAAGCTGAAAGAATGGAAACAAGAGTGACCACGTGACCAGAAGGCAGTAAGCAGGAGGCAGTGGGTAGACTGCGGTACGCGCTTTGTGCATCCCGCCTCCTGACTTCTGCCTCCTGCCTACCGGTCATCCCCACACAATGTGACCTTGCCCCACAAAATGTGCGCCTTAACCGCTCAACCCCCCCGAATTCTTCAGGCAACTTCATTGATAACATGATATGCGAGCGCAATTGGCGACCCTTTTAAGGAGGAAGCTTCATGGCTCGAGTGCTGGTGGTTGATGATGACCACGAGTTGTTGCAGTTACTGGGCCGCGCGCTCCGGGAGTGCGGTCACGAATCCTTTGCCGCAAGCAATGGTTTCGAGGCGCTTCAGTTAACCGACCGAGAGAATTTCGATGTCGCGGTGGTTGATGTAGAGATGCCAGGCATGGACGGTTTGGAGACGATGCAACGGATGCAAGCTCTGAGACCGGCTCTGCCGATTATCCTGATGAGCGCGTACACGGCGTTGGTAGGCGATGCACGATTTCTTTCTTCGCCCCGGTGCGCGGTGCTCACGAAGGAGTTGCTGCCGACCGCCCTGTTTGGGTTGATTGATTCCCTTACGGGAATGGCGAGGTCGGGAAGGAGGGACGCCGTGCAAACAATAAAGAGTAAGTGACCGATCGGCGCCGGTTGGATCGAGAGGTAACTGACTTCCGATACCTCTTGGGGAAACATTCAGGACACCCAAGTTGGCGATACAAGCAAGTTTCTCTTTACATCCGCCAGCGTGGCATTTCAGTCACCTGATGCGTAAGCGTCTGATGGAGAGGATGAACAGTAATCACACGATGATTAGGAGACACACAATGAGTAAATGGATTCGATGGCCGATGTGTTTTGCGCTTGTCATGAGCGCAGTTCTTGCTGGCGTCGCCAGCCGCAGCGCGTGGGCGGTACCCGCCTGGGCGCGAGCGCTTGACACCAAATGCGCGACGTGTCACAGCCCGGTTCCACCGCGGCTCAATAACACAGGGCTGGTTTACAAGCGCATGGGGTACCGGTTGCCGGACGCGGACGATGAGGGAAACCTGACGTTCAAAGAGCGGGAGGGTAAGGCAGTTTTCGACGACTTCTCCCTCTTGGCGGACATGCGGATTGAATCGCAAAAGACCGATGCTCCGGATGAAGCAGACACTTCCTTCAAACTTGACGAAGTGGAAGCAATGGGCGGCGGACCGTTGCAAGGCGGTTTTTCGTACGCCGCCGAATACGTGCTGTACGAGGCAGGCGATTCGTTCTTGGAGACGATTGAAGCCCAGTACAACCGTGGTAAACCGGAGGGTATGTTTACCGTGCGGGCCGGACAGATACGCCCGTCCCTGTGGCAGAAGGGAGAGCTCCAGAAGCTAACCTTGCGGCGGCCTTTCATGTTCGACAAACGGGCGCCCATCGGTTCTTTTGGTGGCTTCCGCCTGCGGGAACGCCAACGAGGTGTTGAACTCGGTTACACCATTAACCGCCTCCAGGAAGGACAGCTTACGAGCACTTTCCTGTCAGGAACTGTTCTCAACGGTCTTTCCCAGGAAGATTCGACAATACCGGGGAGCTTCTCCGGGACATTAAATAATCCACAAGACCGGGACAACTCGAAAGACTTTCTCCTGCAGGCTATGCACGTTTGGGACCAGAGCAATACTGTGGGCGCGTTCTACTACCGTGGCAAAGCGACAATGTTTGATGACGTCGGCGCAGGAGCTTCGGTGGTTTCCATCGGGCAGAACAGAATCAAGCGCGCGGGCCTGGTTGGGAACTACGTGGTGGATAAAAAATCTGGAGTGGACCTCTTGGCTGGCTACGTTACAGGCTCTGACGATACCACCGAGGCGGGCGTCGCCAATGTAGATAGCAACGGCTGGTTCCTGGAATTGAACGGCGTGCTCAAGCAGTCTAAGGAAGACACCACCGTCGGCAGGACGGTGGGAGTTATCCGCTATGACCGGTTCGATCCGGACGATTCTGTTCCCGGTACTGACAAGGGCTGGACCGTCGGGTTGAACCATCAGGCGTCAGACAACATTCTCCTGAACCTGGAGTACCAAAACGACAGCGGCGCTGCTGCCAATACCATCATTGGCCGAGTCCTCTTCGCGTACTGATGAGTGGTACGCTTTTCCTGGTGGTTCTCCCGAGTCGGGTTCCTCACTCGCGAGAACTGCCCTCTGAGACAAAAAAGGAACCACTACGAATTTTACTCCGTCGGAAGTTCCAGTGAAGAACACAACACTTAAAGGAGGAGAAGACAGATGAAATCAAGGATTTGGTGGATCGGTATTCTCGCGATAGCGGTCGCGATGCCCCGGCTCGTCCGCGCCGGAGGGGCGGACAATAAGTACGCAAAAGTGGACAAGGGGCCGAAAACGATAGATGTCTCGAAGTACCCGAAAGAGATGCAGGGCATCTACAAGAACGACTTCAGCAAGAAGTGCAGCAAGTGCCACACACTGGCTCGCCCCATCAACACCAACAAGAAACCGGACGAATGGAACAAGTATGTAGACAAGATGATGAAGAAGCCCAACTCCGGCATTGACAAGAAGTCAGCGGAGAAGATCAAGGACTTTCTGGTTTACGACCAGAAGAACCGCAAGGACAAGAAGTAACTCTTGGAGAATTGGAGTGCTGAAGTGATGGAGCGCCGGGCGTTGCAGCCGCGGATCGGCTGTTGAGGCGCTCCCTCACTTACGCCTCCCTTTTATACCTCTCCAAAGTTCAGGTCTCTCTTACTGAAAGGACACCTTCCGGTGCGGACCACGGCGAAATACCTCATTATTGGAGCAGTGCTGACTGTTGGTATCCAACAACTATCGGCTCATGTTTTCGCGCCGCGACCGGTCAGGCAGCCTTTCGAGTTTAATCACGCGAAGCACATCAAGAAAGACTGGACCTGCCTCGCCTGTCACCCGGGCGCTGACGCACAGAGCGTTGCCGGTGTGCCTTCGGTGCAGGAGTGCGCCGAATGTCACAAGTCGGAAGGAGTGGACAAACCGGCAACAAGGAAGGTAGCCGCCCTTGCGGCCAGCGACAAGGAGATTCCGTGGGTGAAAATTCACCGCCTGCCAGACTACATCTACTTCTCGCATCGGCGACATGTGACCCTTGCCAAACTGGACTGCAAGGAATGTCACGGTGATATGAAAAGCCGAACGACCCCAGTGGATCGGCAAGTCCTGCCGATCAGTATGAAGCGGTGTGTGGAATGTCACAAAATGAAGCACGCCAGCACTGATTGTCTGGCCTGCCACAAATAACGGTGGATGGACAGACCGGCGAGCATACACCCTGGAAAATCAAGCCAACTATGGAACTGACTCGACGACAATTACTCGCAATCGGTGGCGCCGCAGGCGCGGGAGTAGTTATTCCCGCCTGGCTTCGGAGCACGATTGCGAATTCGGGACCGGAGTTCTTCCCTGCTCGCAACGAATCGCTGGCCTATCGTAAGAACCTGGAGTCTTTCGTCCCCTCGGTCTGTCAGGAGTGTACGGGTGGATGCATGTTAAAGGTGCGGGTCATCGACGGAGACGCGGTGGGCGTTTCGGGACATCCTACCCACCCGGTCACCCGGGGTGCCGTCTGTCCCAAAGGTCCCGCAAGTCTCCAGGCCCTGTATCACCCCGACCGAATCCCGCAACCGATGCTCCGCGTCGGTCAGCGCGGGGAAGGTCAGTGGAAGTTTATCACTTGGGATGAGGCGATCAAGAAGGTTGCTCACCAGCTTCAAGACCTTCGACATCGGGAAAAACCGCACACAGTAACAGTCCTCGACGGCTCCAGGGCAGGCTTGACTCGAACACTGTTGGAGCGCTTCGCCGCTGCCTACGGCACGCCGAACTACGTTCACTTCAACTGGACCATGGGCGAATATCCGGTTGACGCCTTCCGCGCCATGCAGGATACGGAAGAGCTTGCGTATGACCTGACCAACGCTCGCTACGTGCTCTCGTTTGGGATGGATTGGCTGCAATGCTTCCCCTCTCCGATCGAGGCAAGCCGTTCTTACGGCCTGATTCGCCAGGGAAGAGAGGGTCAGCGTGGCCGTATCGTGCAAATCGAATCGCGGCTGTCGCTGACTGGGGGCAAAGCGGATGAATGGATACCCGTGAACCCAGAAACCGAAGGCCTACTGGCGCTCGGCGTTGCCCACGTCATCCTGAAAGAGAATCGTTTCGACCGGGGGTTCACCAGCTCAAGGACAACCGGGTTTGATGAGTGGAGTCGGATTGTGGCGCAGGAGTATCCACCGGATCGTGTGGAAAAGGCGACGGGAGTGCCCCAGGAAACGATCATACGGGTTGCCCGCGAATTTGCATCCAACAGACCCGCTCTCGCATTGTCGGAACGGGTCAGTTTTTTCAATCAACTGGCGGTTCATGCGCTGAACGCGCTGGCTGGGAATATCGGTCTCCCAGGTGGAGTGCTTGCAGCCAATACGCCAGAGGCAGGGACGCTGCCTTCCTTCGATCCTGACCCCGTGGCTCGTCGTGGAGGCGGCAGACCGCGTGTTGACGGAGCGGGCACAACCTTTACCCTTGCAAGCGACGCGCCGCAGCAACTCCCCGAGAACCTGCTGGCGAAGAAACCGTATCCGGTAAACACGCTGGTCGTCTCGAACTGCAACCCACTCTTTGCCAGTCCCAATCCGAAGCGATGGAAAGACGCTCTGGCAGAAGTGCCTTCTATTGTTTCTTTCTCACCCTTCATGGACGAGACAGCGGCATACGCCGATTTGATTGTGCCTGATCATACGCCCCTTGAATCGTGGCAGGATGCCCCGTCCGTAACCCTGGGCGGTGAACGGGTAGTCGGCATGGCTAAACCGGCCGTCATCCCCGTCTGCAGAACGCGCCAGGCCGCTGACGTATTGCTCAAGGTCAGTCATCTGTTGGGCGGTTCTGTCGGTGCTGCGTTCCCATGGGCAAACTTTGACACATTGCTGAAGGAGTGCGCGCAGCAGGCGCATGCCTCCGGGCACGCGAAACCTTTGATGCTCGATCCCGCCGAGGAGCCTTCCGATGAGGCGCTGAGTATTGAGGACTTTTGGGAGGTCGTGACAGCCGGCGGCGGTTGGACTCTTCCGGCTGAGCCTCAGCGACAGCAGACACGATTCAACTTCCGCCCCGACTTTGTCCGATCGCCAATCGCAAATCAAAAAGCTAACATCGCCGACTCCTTCCCGCTTCGTCTCTGCCTTTTCACCCCTCTTGCTTTCTCTCATGCTGACGGGGCGCACCTTCCCTATCTCAACAGCATTGCGGGACCGCAGCTAGACGAAAGATGGGAAACATGGGCAGGCTTCAACCCGGAAACAGCCAGGAGCCATGGCATTGCAAATGGCGATGAGGTGTGGGTGGAATCACCGGCAGGGCGCGTGCGGGCCAAAGCGCGCTGGTATCAGGGCGCGATGCCGGGTCTGGTTAATATGCCCTGCGGATTAGGTCACGCGGCACATGGTCGCTGGGCGAAAGGCGTGGGTTCCAACCCGATGGAACTTGTAGAAAAACTTCTTGACCCCGTGACTGGCCAGCCGGATTGGCAAAGCCAGCGCGTGAGGGTGTATCGAGTTTGAAGTGTCAGGTGTTCAGGTGTCAGGTAAGGTCCCGTTAACTCGGTGACCAACACTCGAGAACGTAATACCTGAAACCTGAACGCCTGACACCTGACACAATGGAGTTAATCGATGCCGCGTTGGGGAATGGTCATTGACTTGGATAAGTGCACGGGCTGTCAGGCGTGCACCGTCGCCTGCCAAACGGAGAACAATCTGCGTCCCGGTAGCGTAGAGGAATCGCAGAGGGGGCGCATCATCGAATGGATTCACGTCCTTCCCGTCGTGGAGGGTGAGTATCCCCACGTGAAGACACGCTACATGCCTGTGCCCTGCCAGCATTGCGACAACCCGCCTTGCACGCGGGTT
>Ga0210051_1000208_pt1 | contig 48901 bp, 54 predicted proteins | sample CryGey092014_all_FD_185464 | JGI IMG/M metagenome (GOLD analysis project Ga0210051, IMG submission 185464) | Groundwater microbial communities from aquifer - Crystal Geyser CG23_combo_of_CG06-09_8/20/14_all (SPAdes) (version 2) | ecosystem: Environmental > Aquatic > Deep subsurface > Groundwater...
AATATTGACGTTGGGCCCTTTTATTCCCGACTGATTCAAACAATCGCAGAACATTTTACTCTGCGTTTTCAACTCACTATGGATTTCCAAGCCAATCACTGGCTGATAATTGGACATAGGATTATTTTACCCCAGCCGCTCTTTTTCTGCCAGCCCCAAGGGGGCAAGCCAAGACGACGTTTCTAAGCAGAAGCGCCACCGTGATTGGCCCGACTCCGCCCGGCGACGGCGCCAGCCATTTGGCTTTCCGGCTAACACTTTCAGCGTCAATATCGCCAATGGTTTTATCGCCCTGGCGGGTTGTCCCGCCGTCAATCAGAACAGCGCCATCATTGACCATGGCGGCGTTAATAAATCCTGGCTGGCCCAGAGCGGTAATAACAATATCGGCAATTTTTAAAGCGGCTGGACAATCCTGCGGTTTTTGGCAAATGGTATAGTCGCAACAAAGACCCTTTCTGCTTAAAAATCCGGTTAAGCGTTGGCCGAAAATATCCGATTTGACCAAAGCCAATATCTTCTTGCCTTTTAGATTCTCTCCGCTTACTTTTAGCGCCTGCCAGATAGCGGCGATAAACGGCGAATCAAACCGGCTTTCGGGCAAAAACCCGTCCACGTCTTTGTTGGGCTCAATTGAACGGATAATTTTATCGGTTGGAATTTCTTTCGGCAAAGGCAATTGGACCAAAATCCCGTCAATTTGAGCATCCCGGTTGAATGATTCAATAACTTCTAAAATTTCGCTTTCCGGCGCCCGGCCGGATAAAATTTGTTTTCTGACTCTAACGCCGATTTTTTTAGCGGCGGTTTCTTTAACCTTGACATAGAGACAAGAAGACGGCTCGGCGCCGACCAAAATAATCCCCAAGCCGGGCCTGAGGTTTTTATCCTTAATCTCTTTTTTCAGCCCCGCCAGAATTTCATCCGCTCTTTTTCTGCCGTCAATAATTTTCATAGGGTAAAGGAAACTTTTTGGACAATTTAATCACCTCGGCTTTAATTCTGTTTTTTATCTTCTGGTCATCAATGTTTTTAATCACTTCAGCTATCCAAACACCGACCTGCCTGACTTCTTTTTCTTTCAGCCCCTTGGTCGTAATGGCCGGCGTCCCCAGCCGGATGCCGGAGGTCTGCCACTTGGAGCGCCGGTCATAAGGCACAACATTGCGGTTGGCGTAGATATTAACTTCTTCCAGCGCTTCCTGGACTTGTTTTCCGGAAAGATTATATTTAGTTAAATTGACCAGAACAAAATGATTGTCCGTCCCGCCCGCCACCAAATCCAGCCCCTCTTTTAAAAGCGTTTTGGCCAGCGTTTGGGCGTTGGCGACAACCTGCTTTTGATACCGGATAAAACTTTTCCGGCCGGCCTCTTTTAAAGCGACGGCTTTGCCGGCAATTTCGTTTTCCAGCGGCCCGCCCTGAAGGCCGGGAAAAACCGCTCGGTCAATTTTATCGGCCAGGTCTTTTTTATTGGACAAAATTATTCCGCCGCGCGCTCCCCGCAGCGTTTTATGCGTCGTCATGGTCACGATGTCGCAATAAGGGAACGGGTGCGGATGGAGGCCAGCCGCCACCAAACCGGCGATATGGGCGATATCAGCCATCAAATACGCCTTGGTTTCTTTGGCGACAGCGCCAAACCGCTTAAAGTCAATCCGGCGAGGATAGCTGGAAGCGCCGGCAATAATCAGTTTCGGTTTTTCTTGGCGGGCGATGGCCGTTACTTTTTCCCAGTCAATTATTTCGGTTTTCTCATTCAGTCCGTAAAAAACGCAGTTGAAAAACCGGCCGGAAAAATTGGCCGGCGAGCCGTGCGAAAGATGTCCGCCTTGAGCCAAATCCATCGCCAGGATTTTATCGCCCGGCTCAAGCAAAGCCAGATAAACCGCCTGATTGGCTTGCGAGCCGGAATGCGGCTGGACATTGGCGTAATTGGCGCCGAAAAGCTTTTTCGCCCGTTCAATGGCCAGTTGTTCAATTTGGTCAATGTATTTCAGGCCGGGATAATACCTTTTTCCCGGACAGCCCTCGGCGTAACAAGTGCTCAAAACGCTTCCGACCGCCTGGCGAACCGCCGGCGAAGGATAATTTTCCGCCGCCACCAAATCAAGCCCCTCTTGATGGCGAAGGGCCTCTTTTCTAATCAAACCGGCGATTTGAGAATCGGTTTTTGCAAGCGGATTTTTGAACACAAGATTAAATTTGCTTCTCCCTCTTTTTCGTTGTTACCCTGCCTTTTTGCCATTGGCCGCGATACAAATTTGTCTTTCCGCCCACCTGATAAAACATCGCGTGAACCACTCGCGCGCCTAATTCAATTTCTACCTCAATCGGACCTAAATTAGCCAGACCAAAAATCAGCTCGCCGCAATATCCCGGCGAAGCATTTCCGGTAAAAAGCGTCATTCCGGAACGAAAAATCGTCGTTCGCGGCCGAAAAAGTATTAAAATATCATCGGGAGTATTTACTTTTTCAACTGTTTTCATTAAATAATAACTCCCCGGTTTAAAAACAAAACTTTGCTTTTTATTCTCGTCAAAACTGGCCAGAACTTTGACTTCCGGCGTTTTTCTTTCGTCTATGCCTAAAAATGAATTACCCTTTATCTCATACACTTCGCCCAGACGCAAATCAAAACCGGCTCCTTCCGGATTATTTAACTCTCTTTCGCACAGACCTTCAACCAGCTTTTTATCTTTGACTAATTGATGAAGTTTATCAATTCCCAGTATCATAGTGATTCAATGCTACACCAATTTTAGAGAAAAATAAAGAGTTCTTTCGTTTCAAAAATAAAGTCCTGTTGAAACGAATCCCAACAGGACTTTTTGAAACTGACTTTATTAAAGACGGCTTCGTATATATTCTTCGCCTTCCTTTCTGGTTTGAGAAAGAGCAAAAGGTTTTCTCCAAGAAACATGACAAACGCTTTTTCCCGGTTTAAAAAGCAAGCATAAGTGACCGCGAATACCATGTTCCCAGATGGCTCGACTAACGCCCTTTTTCAGATCGATATTTTTCACCGACTCTCCACGCAAAGAACAACAAGCAAAGATATCGGCTGGAAAGGGCGCAAAAAACAAATATCCTCTACAGCTATGGCATTGAATCATTTTCCCGCCTCCTTTCTAAGCCGCATTAAAGCAACCAACCAGGTATGTTCGTAAACATGCAGGTCTTTAGAGGAAACAATCATAGGGCCGTCTTCTACCCCGATTTCGCCGGCCATAAGCTCCTTCATCAACTGAATCCCGCCAAGATTAACCGGAAAGCCGCCCCAGTGATCCCACGAACGAAAATAGACCCAGAAACAAAGTTTTCCGTCGTCAATCCAAGTATCAATCCCGCGTAAACACTGCGAGCTAGGTTGAATCTCTGGAAGTTTATTCCATTGATTCGTCCGCTTGTATTCATGAATCTCTGTTCCAGTTGCGCGGTCAATTATTCTGACTGTGTCATTATAATCAACGCTTAAATCGTAGTGATAGAGCGTTTCCGGACGACCAACGGTCATGTAGCAATGGTTTGTGCCATGACCGTTTTTGCGATAGTAGTCAGTAATCCACTCTATCTGCCACCAAAGATCTTCTCCATAAGTATAATGCTCGTTTGGCTGACGGAGCGGCGTCATAAGATATGAACAATACCCCTCGATATCCTCTTCGGTGGTCGGCGGAGCAATGCTGGAACCCTCGGGCATCTGGACAGCCAAAGGCCTACCGCTCGGACAATTGATTTCAATAACAACCGGGATTCCGGCGCGATAAATCCCGGCAAAACTGCCCTTAGTTATCAAATACCGCCTGCCCGACATCATTATTTTGTCTAATGCCTGAAACCAGGCGTCTCCCAAGGTCGTCGTCTCAAGATAAGCAATTTTTCCCATCTTTCTTCCTCCTATGGAATGAATTGGCGGAGAATAATTCCTCTCCGTTCAAAAAGTTCCTTCACCACGTTTGCCTCAAATTCATCATCATACGAAATTTCGTAAACAAATTCCTTGATGCCGAGATTAACCAACTGTTTGGCGCAGGAATAACAAGGAGAAAAAGTACAAGCCACTCCGCAATCTTTCAAACTTATCCCGTCATATGCCGCATTAATAATTGCGTTTATCTCTGCGTGGCACCCCCGGCAACGATTAGACCCCCCGCCGGCAGTTTTTTCCCATCAACCTCTTTAGCGCAACCTACTTCTATGCAATGTGGCTCTCCTACCGGCGGACCGTTATATCCTCCGATAATTATCTTTTTTCCTCTGTAAAACACTACCCCGACTTGATAGTGCTTACAGACCGATCTTTCCGCCATAATTCTAACTATCAACATTCTTGTTTTGTCCCAACACGGTCTACTCATAATTTCACCTCACTTTTTAATTGTTAAAGAAACAAAAAGACAGCCCCCTTGAATAAACCTTAAATGTATTAAGATGTGTTCAACAGAGCTGTCTTTTAAAAAACGTTTACTTGCGAAATGAGCGAGAGAAATGAAAATTTATTTTCATTTCCGAACGAATGAGCAACTACAGGCATAGCCTTTACTTTACTTCTATCCCCATGCTCCGCGCCGTGCCTTCAATAATCTTTTCCGCTTGTTCAGCGCTATAGGCGTTCAGGTCGGGCAGTTTCTTGGCGGCGATGGCTTTGATTTGGGCTTTTGAAACCTTGCCGACTTTGGTTTTGAGCAGGTCGCCCGACCCTTTCTGGATACCGGCCGCTTTTCTCAATAAATCGGATGCCGGCGGGGTCTTGAGTTTAAAATCAAAAGTCCGGTCGTCATAGACGGTGATTTCAACCGGAATAATGTCGCCGGCCTTGTCCTTAGTGGCATCGTTGAAGCGAGCGCAAAACTCCTGGATACTCAAACCGTGTTGGCCGAGCGCCGGGCCAATCGGAGGAGCCGGATTAGCTTGTCCGGCCGGAATCTGAAGTTTAATAATTGTTTTAACGGTTTTTGAAGCCATAGTTCAAAGTTTTTTTATCTGTAAAAAGTCCAGTTCCACCGGCGTCTCCCGGCCAAATATTGGCACCAACACTTTAATTTTGCCTCTTTTTTCATCAATCTCGGAAACCTTGCCGTCAAAATCCTTAAACGGCCCATCAGTGATTTTAACCGCGTCGCCGACCACAACGTCAACTTTAAACTTGGGCTCTTCCACGCCCATCCTTTTCTGAAGTGATTGGATTTCTTCGGGCGAAATCGGAGTCGGGATCGTGCCGGCGCCGATAAAGCCGGTAACGCGCGGGGTGTTGCGGACAACATACCAGGAATCGTCGGTAACAACCATCTCCACCAAAACATAGCCCGGGTAGATTTTTTCCTCCACGGTTTGGCGTTTGCCGTTTTTAATTTTAATTTTTTTCTCGGTCGGAACCAAAACACTGAAAATCTTGTCTTCCATGCTCATTGATTCAATCCGCTGTTTCAGATTTCTGGCCACCGCTTCCTCGTATCCGGCGTAGGTATGAAGGACATACCAGTTCCGGCCCTGTTGCACTTGCTTTGGCATGATTTTAAATCACAAACCTATCTAATAAATACGAAAATAAAAAATCCAACCCGCCCAAAAAAGCGGCGACGGTCAAACCAAAGCCAATCACAATCAGCGTAAGTTTAATGGCTTCTTTTTTGGTCGGCCAAGTCACCCGCTTTAATTCCAAGCGGACTTCTTTGAGAAATTCTATTCCTTTTTGAGGCAGTTGACTAACTGGCATTCTTTTTTAAAAAGCCCCGAAGGGGCAATGCCCCGCTGGGACAATTTCTCCTATCCTATATCCTCAAAAACAAAATGTCAACAAAATTACAGATTAGATATCTAGATTCCTGACCTTTTTGGCGTGGGTCTGGATAAACTTCTTTCTCGGCGCAACTTCGCTTCCCATCAGAATATTAAAAGTCTTATCGGCTTCTTTGGCATCTTCGATTACCACCTGCTTCATCACCCGATTTTTCGGATCCATGGTCGTCTCCCAGAGTTGAGACGGATTCATTTCTCCCAACCCTTTATACCTTTGAATACTCACCCCTTCTTTTCCAAAACTGGCCAAGATCTCCTCTTTGTCTTCATCGTTATACCCGTAACTGACTTGTTTTCCTTTTTGAATCCGGTAGAGCGGCGGCTGAGCGATATAGAGATAGCCCTTCTCAATAATTTCGGAGAAATAGCGGAAAAAAAGAGTCAACAGCAAGGTCCTGATATGCGAACCGTCAACATCCGCATCGCACATAATAATAATCCGGTGATAACGCAATTTATTGATGTCAAACTCTTCGGCGATGGCCGCGCCTAAAGCAATAACCAGCGTTTTGATTTCGTTGGAAGTAAGGGCCCGGTCCAACCGCGTCCTCTCCACGTTTAAAATTTTCCCCCGGAGCGGCAAAATCGCCTGGAAAGACCGGTCGCGACCCATTTTACTCGAACCGCCGGCGCTGTCGCCTTCAACAATGTACAATTCCGACTCCTCCGGCTTGCGATTGGAGCAATCGGCCAGCTTGCCGGGCAAAGCCAATCCGCCTAAAGCGCCTTTTCTGATGACCGTTTCCCGAGCCGCTTTGGCCGCCTGCCGGGCTTTGGCCGCCAAAAGACCTTTTTCTATTATTGCCCGGGCGTCGTTGGGATTTTTTTCCAAATATTCTTCCAGGCCGTCGGAAACCACGGCCTCCACCGCCGTCCTGGCTTCGGGATTGCCCAGACGCGCTTTGGTCTGGCCTTCAAATTGCGGTTCTCTTAGTTTGACGCTGACGACTGCCGTCAACCCTTCCCGAACATCATCGCCGCTTAATTTATCGTTGTTTTTTAGAAGATTATTCTTTTTGGCGTAGTCGTTTAAGGTCCTAGTCAAAGCGGTCCGAAAGCCGGTCAGATGCATTCCGCCCTCGCCGGTATAGATGCCGTTGGCAAATCCCTCTTCGTATGGCTGTAAGTCGTCGGTATACTGAAAAGCGGTTTCAACTAAAATCTCGTCATATTCTTTTGAGACACAAAAAATATTGTCGTGTTTGGATTCGTTAGAGCTATTTAGATATCTGACGTAGGAAACGATGCCGCCCTCAAAATAAAAGGTATACTCGCGCGGCGTTTTCTTTCTTTCGTCCCGGATAACAATCCTCACTCCTCCGGTCAAATAGGCCTGCTGTCTCAAGTGTTGTAATATCCGCCACCATTTAAACTCAATTTTTTTGAAAACTTCCGGGTCGGGCTCAAATATTATCGTTGTTCCGGTCTGATTGCATTTGCCCTGCTTTTTCATTGCCGTTTTGGGTTTTCCTTTTGAATATTCTTGGATATACAGACCGCCGTCGCGGCAAACCTCCGCCCGCATCCAAACCGACAAAGCGTTGACGACTGAAACACCGACGCCATGAAGCCCGCCGGCAATTTTGTACGACTGCCCGCCGAATTTTCCGCCAGCGTGCAAAGTGCACATAACCGTCTCTAGGGCCGACTTTTTGGTCTGCGGATGCTTGTCAACTGGAATACCCCGGCCATTGTCAACCACCTTAACTCTATTTTTGGGCAATAAAACAAGTTCAATTTTATTGCCAAAACCGGCTCCGGATTCGTCCAATGAATTGTCCATCACTTCCCAAATCAAATGATGCAGGCCTTCAATGCCGGTTGAGCCGATATACATTCCCGGCCGGCGCCGCACCGGGTCCAGTCCTTCCAAGACATAGATATCTTTAGCCGAATACGAATTGTTGTTGTTATTCTCTGCCATATGGTTAGGAATCTCCTTTCCGCACTTCCCAGCCGCCTTCTTCTTCCAGCGCCTTGATGATTTTATCCTGCAACTTATTGACTTCTTTATCGGTCAAAGTCCGGTCATCGGATTGGAAAATGATATGAAAAGCAAAACTCTTTTTGCCGTCAGCAATTTTATCGCCTTCGTACAAGTCAAACAAATCCACATCGCGGACCAATGGTCCGCCAGCGGCGTCAATCAAGTTAAGCGCTTCGCCGACTTTTGTCCCCGGCTCAACTAAAACGGAAATATCGCGAATCATCGCCGGATATTTTGACGGCGGCAAATAGATTCTTTCCTCGGTCGCCAACTCGGCCAATTTCTCAAAATCAAGTTCAAAAACGCCGGCGCCAACCCAACCCAACAAATCGTTGCCGACTTTGACCTCTGCCCTTCTAAGGCCGTTTTCGTCTTCGTCAAAAGCGTCGTCAAACCAAATATCGCTGATTCGCAGTTTGTTCAATAATGCTTCTATCACGCCTTTAAGGCGGTAAAAGTCAACCGGCCATATTGCCGCGCCTAATTTTTTCCTTTCTATCACGCCGTCTTTTTCTCTTTTAAAAACCCTGCCGATTTCAAACAGCGCGATTTCTTTGAAGTATCTTTTGTTGCTGTCAATATTTTTAAGCAAATTAGCCGCCAGATTCGGCCGCAAATATCTCTGCTCTTGGCTGAGCGGATTAAGCAGTTCTGCCGAGCCGCCGTCGGAAACAAAGGAATAATTGTAGACCTCGGAAAATCCCAAATGAGTCAAAATATCGCTGACCTGATTGCGATAGACGACATCTTCGCTGAAACGGGGCGGAATCAGAGCAGCCAAAGGCAATTGGCTGGAAATTTTTGCCAGCCCGTAAACCCGGCCGATCTCCTCAATCAAATCCTCGGGAATATTAACATCCAGCCGTTCGGTCGGAACAGTTATTTCCCAGACGTCCTTCTTAGAAACTTTAACCGTAAAGCCGAGTTGTTTTAAAATATCGGCTGTTTCTTTCTCTGAAATTTCAGCGCCGAGCAAACTTCTGGCTTTATTTAAATCTAATCTGATTTTCTGCGGCTTTCTTTTTGCCGGATAAACATCAACTCGACCGGTCAAAACCCGGCCGCCGGCGATTGACTGAATCAAATACGCCGCCAGATCAATTCCTTTCTCGGTCAGATTCGGGTCAAGTTCGTTTTCAAACCGCCAGGAAGCGTCGGTTTTGAGTTTTAACCGCCGTGACGCTTGGCGGGTAAACTGCGGCGAAAAATTGGCCGCTTCCAAAATCACTCTGGTGGTTTTGGCGTCAACGCCCGGATTCTTCCCCCCCTTGATGCCAGCGATACAGACCGGGTCTTTCTCGTCGGCGATAACCAAGATATTTTCGTCTAAGTCGTATTTGCCTTCGTCTAAAGTGGTAATCTTTTCTCCTTTTTCGGCTTTCCTAACGACAAGTGTCTTTTGTCCTTTTTTGTCTTTGGCAAAGAGCTTGTCGGCGTCAAAAGCGTGAAGCGGCTGGCCGGTTTCAAGCATGGCGTAATTGGCGATATCAACAATATTGTTTATTGGCCGCAGCCCGCAAACTTTTAATCGTTCCGTCAGCCAGTCCGGCGACAGCCCGACCTTGACGTCAACTATCGCCCGGGCGGTGTATCGCAGACAGAGTTCTGGCTCTTTGACCTGGACTTTGACCAGTTGAGCCGCCGACTCGGTTTTGTCCTCTTTGATTTTTTTAGCGTAATCAACCGGCGCCAAAGGAATTTTTAACAGCGCCGCAATTTCTTTGGCCACGCCAATATGACTCAAGCAGTCATGCGCCCGATTAGGCAGAATATCAACATCTAAAAGATAATCTTTGCCTTTCTTGCCGACCAACTCGGTTTCAAACGAATGCATTGTCAACAAATCGGCCAGTTTAGCCGGTTCAGGAATTTTCTTACCTATTAAACTTTGAAACCAATCATAGGAAACCCGCATATATTATTTATTAAGAATTAAGTAGCTTATTTTTTACTTCTTGACTTTTCGCTTTTTGGTATCTCAGAAAAGCAGTTATCCCATAAGGATCATTCCTTTTTATATTCCTATTGAATATATATGAACGCGCTCGACATTCTCTTAAATTTCCTTTGCGAAAATCTTGAAAATGTCGATTATTCTTCCAAATATCTATAAAATTTTCCTCGAATTTCGGCAAGAAGATTTCATCATAATAACCGGCGGATTGAAGAGCGGGACAAGGGACTATACTCCCTTCCACATCAATCGTAAAAGCACACATAATCGCATAACACTCATTACATTTTTCTTGTCCTTCTAAATAAGCGAAAATAGCCCCGGCGTTTGGCAAATTAACTTTTGCCCCAGAAAAATTCCTTTCCTCAAATAGATCTTCTATAAATTTAAAATATTTATTGGGCCCAAGAATATACGGTTTATGATCTTTCTTAAAGGGTTTAAATAAATTGAAATTACAAAAGATATCTAAGGACTTAGTATATTCCACTAATTCTCGACAGCGGTCTATGTTTTCCTCGGTAATTGTCGAAGATATTTCAACATAGATACCGTTTTTTTTAAGGTTTCTAACGGCCTGGTCTACTTTTTTGAAAACGCCCCTCCCTCTGATTATGTCGTTAGTCCTATCAATCCCTTCTAAGCTTACGACGAAAGCCAAATTTTTAAATTCAGCCAATCTTTTAATTAAAGACTCGCTCAAGAGTGTAGCGTTAGTCGTTATAATTGTAGCGAAGTTATATTGTTCACATAACGAAAGAATATCTAGAATTTGAGGATGAACAAAGGGCTCTCCTCCGGCTAAGCTAATTTCAAAAACTCTTTTTTCATTTAATAATTTAAAAATGCGTTCAATTCTATTGATTGACATCAATTTATCATATTTCTTAATACAACAATGCTTACACCTTAAATTACATCGGGTAGTTATCTCAATTTCAACCGCTATTGGAGCGCTCAATTCCCTTTGATATAAACGAACATTCCCCCGGGGCGCTAAAATAAGTTCGTCTTGGATTTGTCGAAGAAAGATTTGAATATCTTTTGACGAAAGATTATATCTTCTGCCGTTTTGTCTGATGAAATTTTGAATTTCCCGGATAGAAAACCTTTTATTAAAGAAACTATCAATGATTATCGAGCCGATATAATTAACAGGGATCAGTTTTCTTAATTCATTAAAATACGCCAGATAATAATCCGTTTCTTTACGAATTTTGACTAAATTATTTTTCATTGTCTATGGGAGGAATTCTATCTACTTATTAACCTTTTTTAAAATTTTTTCAGTTAAGCTTTTCTTTCGCTTTAATGATTTTCCGCCGTGTCCTCTAAAACAGAAACCAAATTCTGGATGTTTTTTAGCCGAATTTTTCTTTAATATTTTAGGTTTTTGAGATATTGTATTCATTTAATTAATATTTAATTTTTAAATTATTTAGGATTCGACCTTTTGAGTTTTGTTTAATAAAAATTAGAATTGTTGAAGAAATCTTAAATCTCCACTGTGGAATAAACGAATATCATTAATCCTATACTTTATCATTGTTAACCTATCCAGCGACATTCCAAAGGCAAAACCTTGCCATTTTTTTGGATCTAAACCGCCAGATTTCAAAACTTTAGGGTGTATCATTCCAGCTCCCATCATCTCTATCCAGCCAGAATATTTACAAGCAGCACATCCTTTACCGACACACATAGTGCAACTCATGTCTATTTCAAAACCCGGTTCGACAAAAGGAAAATAAGAAGGTCTTAATTTAACCTTAATAGATTTTTTGAAGAAATTTTCCAAAAATTCCTGGATTACTGCTTTAAAATTAGCCACTGAAACGTCTTTTCCGATCATTAACCCCTCAAGTTGATAAAAATTTGTCTCATGAGAAGAATCGGTGGCTTCTACTCGAAAAACTTTTCCGGGAACAATCATCCTAATAGGAGGATTATGTTTCTCCATATAACGAATTTGCATAGGAGAAGTATGACTCCTCATTAATCCTCCTTTTTTTAAGTAAAAAGTCCTTCCAAGAGATAATACATCCCTAGCCGGATGGCCTGGGGGAATATTTAAAGCGTCAAAGTTGTAGTATTCAGTTTCCACTTCCGGACCGTCAACGACCGAAAAACCCATTGATTGGAAAATATCTTCAACTTGCCTTTGGACCAAGGTAATTGGATGCAAATGACCCACCGCCGGCTTGACGCCGGGCGCGGTAACATCAAGCCAATTTACCCCGCTCGGCGGGGTTTTCCCGCTCGTCCCGCCGAAGCGGGATAAAGACGGGGTTTTCCCGCTCGGCGCCAAAAACTCTCGGCGCTTCTCTCCAACCGCTTCTTCCAATCCCCGTTTGATTTCATTGGCCGCCGTCCCCGTTTCTTTCCGTTCTTTTTCGGATAAGTCCTTAAGCGAACGCAAAACCTTGGTCAATTCTCCCTTCCGGCCCAAATAGCGGCGGTAAACCGCGTCCAAGCCCTTGAGTTCTTTGGTCGCCGCGATCTCTTTCAACGCGTTTTGTTTGAGTTGATTAAGCATATTACTATTGCCTTTTCATCAGCCACCATTCAGCCAGACCGACCAGCCCGACCAAAGCCGCCAGATCCCACCAGTAAAGCAATCGCTGGCTTTGAAGGATTAAAACCGAAACCAAAATTATTGATAAAAGAAAACCCTGCCGGAAAGAAACCTCCAGATTGCGGACAACCTGTCCTTGGGACAAAGGAATCCTTTTTTTTCTTGAAATCTGCCGAATAAAAAATCCGATTAAAGTAAATATCCCCGCCGCCGAAATCAGAAGCGCCAGATAAAACAGAGAAAAGACGCCAGCGCTGGAGGTCTGGGGACTGAAATAAACTAAAATAGCCGTCAAGCAGGCGATGGCTAAAAAGACCACTAAAACTAATCCCGCTAAATATCCGGATAAATTCATCTTTATGTTTCTATTTTACTATAACGGCGGTTGAAAGACAAGTCCTCTCTGACGCCCCAAAGGGCTTGATATCTCTGAAACTTTCGGCTATAATACCAGCGCGGGGTAGAGCAGTCTGGCAGCTCGCGAGGCCCATAAAATGATTGTGGCCCAGGATGGCGACATTCTGCGGAAAAATTCCCGAACTTGCTGGGAACTCGTAAAGATATATTTACGACAATCAGCAGCCAAGTCCCGTATTAACTACGGGAAAGGTTCAGAGACTGTAATGGGAATCTCTCGTTAAATTAGCGAGAGAATGGGACAGTCCATTCCATTTGGCAACAAATGGCTAATATTAAGAACCTCGAGGTCGTCGGTTCGAATCCGACCCCCGCAACAAGTATCAAAGTTCTCCGCAATTTAACGGTTGATAAATTTTAGAACCTCATATATAATGTTAATGTGCCTAATAATATAAGGTTCTAAAATGGCGAAGATAGAGGAACAGACTAAAGCGCAAAAGTTACGCAAAAGAGGATTGAGTATCAATGAAATTGCTCAAAAGATAAATATCTCTAAGGGCACTGTTAGCGTATGGTGTAGAGATATACCACTTTCGCATACTCAGATTAAACGATTAGTGGAAAAACAAATATCCGGAAGTTACGAAGGAAGATTAAGGGCGGTAGAAAAAATAAGACAAAAAAGACAAACGGAAGTAGAGTTATTAAGAAAAGAGGGCATTAAAGAAATCGATAAACTTAATAAAAGAGATTTACTTGTTGCTGGAATAGCAATGTATTGGAGTGAAGGATATACTGCTCCGTCTAATTATGACGTTGGATTTACTAATTCAGATCCGAAAATGATTCTTTTTATGCTCGAATGGTTCAAAAATTGTTGCAAAATAAGCATCGATAGGTTTTCTCTTAGAGTGGGAATTAACAAGATTCATAAAAAAAGAGTAAAGGAAGTAGAAAAATATTGGTCCGATCTTACGGAGATTCCCCTATCGCAGTTCAATAAACCAAGTTTAAAAAAGACAGAAACAAAAAAAATTTACGAAAACTATAACGAACATTTTGGAACCCTAAGAATAAAAGTCCGGAAAGGAACTCGACTAAGAAGAAAAATAGACGGCTGGATTGAAGGAATATCTAATTTAAAAATAAAATGATGGCGGCGTAGCTCAGTTGGTTAGAGCGCGGGACTCATAAGCCCGATGTCACAGGTTCGAATCCTGTCGCCGCTACTTTGGGGGCGTAGCTTAGCGGTTAAAGCGCCTGCCTGTCACGCAGGAGATCGTGGGTTCGATTCCCATCGTCCCCGCCAAATATCCACATTTAGATAAAGTATTGTTATTTGTTCTACGACACAATCTATGAAAGATTTCTTATCTGGTCCAAGTTTTATACAAAGCGTTATCTCATTACTTGGTATTCTCTTAACCGCAGTTCTGACATACTACTTTTCTCAAAGAAGATATACATTTGAAAAAATCTTTGATAGAAAACTTGTTTATTTGGAAGAAATATACAGCAAGATCGTTGCTCTTGAGAAAGATTTTAAAAAATATAGCAGAACAATTGGCGCAAAGACCAATCAGGGATCTTTATCTGAAAAAATAAATGAATTCCCCTTGATAAAAACAAAATTTTTCGGTCTACAAGATTATTTTTGGGAGAAAGAAATAATTCTAGACAAAAGTTCAGTTTTAATGATTCATTCTTTTATTGATAGTTCGCTTCAAATTTTAAGCAATCTAGAAGCATCAATTATGTCGCAATCAATAAAAGACCAAGATACTTCCTTTCAACAATGGAATAAAGCATTTCAAGAAATCGAAAACAAATTACCAAATATAAAAAAACAATTAAAAAAAGATTTCAGAAAAGTTATAGCAAATCACAAACATTGACATCCCATTAAAACAAAAGTAGAAAAACCGATCTAATGCATCGGTTTTTTCTTATCAAAATTTCTATTTTCTAGTATAATAAAGATATGACCAAAGCCCAACTCGGACAATTCTTTACTACAAATTCCGACTATATTCTCCAAGGGCTAGAATCATTCGTAAAGAATAAAGAAATTACTGATCCATTCGCCGGAAATCAGGATTTGTTTAGTTGGGCTAGCAAAAATAAATGTAAAAAAATCACCGGCTTTGACTGTGATAAAAAATATACCGACAACAAAAAGGTTTTTTACAACGACTCTATCAATTCTCCGAAGAAATATAAATTTGTTTTAACCAATCCGCCATATCTGCATAAGAATAAAGCCGATGGAAAAACAAAAGATAATTTCTTTTCCGGCACACACTCCTTTTTCGAAGACCTATATCAAGTTTCTATCTATTCAATTCTTGATTCCGAAGAAGGAATTTTAATTGTTCCTCTAAATTTTCTTTGCGCCGAAAATTCAAAAAAAATCAGGAACCTATTTTTTGAAAAGTTTAAGATTATTAAGTTAAATGTTTTTTCCCAACAAGTTTTTAAAGATACGACCTATAATGTAATTTCTTTTTATTACAAGAAGAAAAAAGGATTTGATGGTAAAAACAAAATATCAGCTGCCATATTCCCAGAAAAAGAAAAAATCAATTTTGCTATAGAAAGAAAATTCGGCTGGCAGTTAGGCGGCAATTTTATTAATCAGATAAAAAGCGCTAAAAATTATTTAGAAATTTTCCGCCTGACTGAAGATTTTCTGAAATCTGGAAGTTATGGAGCTAAAATGGCGTTTCAAAATATAAAGGAAATAAGAAATTATAATATCCATGGAAATGTTAGAAATATTTTAGAAAGAAATATCTTGCTCTTAAGAGCCATTGACAGCAAGAACGGAAAAAAGATACAACTTGAAGATATAAGAAGATATAATATTTTAGGGCTTGTTGGTAAAAATACTTCTCGAAATATGGCCCATATAATTTTCGGCCAGGGAATTCCCGTGGAAGAGCAGGAAAAACTAATACAGGAATTCAACCAGAAGTTAAACCAAAACAGAAAAAAATATTTTTCATTTTTTCTCACTAATTTCCGCGATAACGGCCGCAAAAGAATTTCGTTTGATTTTACCTATAAATTTTTGAATTATCTCTATGAGCAAAAACATTCAAAACAATCAACATTACTTTAAAGTATCGCAGGAAAATCCAGAAACTTCTTTGGATAATTTTTATATTTTTGACAATAAAAATCCTAATCTGAAAAAATATGTCAAAAATACAAAAGAGATCAAGGAAATTTTAACTACCATTAAAACTCTTCAAAAGAAAAAAGAAAATCCAAAAATAATCAACAAGTATTTTGAAGAATTGCAAAAATCATTATCGGAATTTTCCAACTGCTCCGAATTTATCTGTTTCGTTAACGCCTGCGATAATACCTTGGGCGCGGTCAGAAAAGATTTGGACTTAATAAAGAAAATTACCCGGAGATACTTTTCTAAAAGATTGTTAAGAGACCTCGTCCCCGAAGAATGGATTCAGGCAATAATAGATTCTAATTCCTCTCGCAAGAAAGGAAAATGCGGCGAATTAAAACTAACCTTGATATTAAAGAAATTGGGTTTTAAAGAAGTTAAAACTTGGGAAGAATTTAATAAATCAAACAAATGCGTTGCTCAATTTTCCAAGGTTTTCAGCGTTAAAAAAGTCAAAGAAAATTTAAAAGTTAAACTTAAAGCCAAAAAGCAAGGTAAAAAATTAGACCTGATTATTAGGTATAAAAATAAGATATTTTTAATAGAAGCAAAACATCTTAACACCTCCGGCGGCGGACAAGATAAGCAGATTTCAGAACTAATTGAAATATTAAATCTCAAGGAAAAAACTCCAAATATTTCCTACATCTCTTTTTTAGACGGCAGTTATTCAAATATACTCATATCCAACAGCAGGGCTGGCGATAAACTAAAAACACAAAGAAAAGAAATCAAAAAATACTTAAAGAAAAATCCAAAGAATTATTGGTTAAATACCGCCGGGCTTAAAACCTTATTTTCTGACTTGGCAAAATCCTAGTGGAAGACCAATCCCCAATTTCAACTCCGTAGAATCTCTAAAAGAGATTCTACCCCCAACAGAGTTGACAAGACACACCAAAGAATTACAATGGAGTTAAACGGATTTAAAAAATGACTGCCAGTTCGCAAAACTATTTCTTTCAAAGCGAAGAACCGCCACTGCCACAGCAGAGTTCTTTTACCGGCCAAGATAAAATTAACCAATTAACAGCAAAGACGGAGAACCACTCAACCACAGGTTCTTTTTTGTTTGCCGAAAAGAGAAAAAATGCTCGTTAAAATCAGCCGCCATCTGAAAAAACTGGCCCAAAAATCGCCGGCGGTAAAGAAACAATTTTTCCCTTCGCCGAAAGAAAACATTGTTTCTAAAAAAGCTCTAACAGATCCTCTCTTGGAGGATATTTATCGGAAAACAAAGGGTCTGGTCCATAAATATCCGCACCGGGTATTAATAGAGTTGACCATGAATTGCGCTTCTTACTGCCGTTTTTGCACTCGGCGTCGAATGGTTTCGGACATCAAAAAGGGCAAAATTTACCCCGCTGATATCAAAAAAATAATTGATTATCTCAAAAGCCGCCCCGAAATTAACGAAGCCGTCTTCTCGGGCGGCGACCCCCTGACTGTTCCGCGCCTGCTGACAACCACGCTGAATAAAATACTTGTTTTGCCGCAAATCAAGAAATTACGCCTTCATACCCGCGTGCCGGTTTCTCGACCCGGCTTGATAACCAAGGATATTCTCTGTTTATTTAAAAAAATCAACAAAAAAAAGCCGCTTTATTTAAGCGTCCATTTTGAGCACCCGGATGAATTTACGCCTCAGACCATCAAAGCGCTTGAAGCGCTTAGGCAAACCGGGGTCATTCTTCTTTCCCAGTCGGTTTTCTTGAAGGGCGTTAACGATTCCTATTCTGTTTTGAAAAAACTTTTTACCGAATTAAGCAACTTGGGCATCAGGCCCTACTATATCTATCACTGCGACCTGGTTAAAGGGGCCGAACATTTCATCGTCCCGATTGAAAAAGAAATCAGGATTATGACCAAATTGAGAAAAAATATTTCCGGCATCGCTTTCCCCTTCCACTTGATTGATACGCCCAACGGCTTCGGTAAAATTCCTCTACCCTTGGATTTTTGGAAATTCAGCCCGGTCCGGTTCAGGGATTTTAAAAACAGACCCATTGAAATGTATTAGCCGGCCAGAGCCGACTTAAATCGCCTGGAGGTCCTCCAGCGCCCGCTGGAAAATCTCCACCGCCCGCTTGGCCTGCGATTGGGTCAGGCGAAAATCCGGCTCGTGGGCAATCCGGTTTCTGGCTTTGTGCGCCTGCCAGATGTCGTCAATATTGGATAACTGATGGGGTCCGACTTGCTTAAGTCGTTCGCCCATATCGGCGCCGGCACAGCCGATTCGTTTCAAAACGTCATCTAGCATTTTATCCGCCTCTATCACCGCGATTTTATAACTATTCTCGTCTTGCGACTCAACTTTACTTAAAATGCTTTGCCAGCTCTTGGCAAATTCTTTTCTAGGCAGTTCGTTTTCAGACGCAAAGGCGGTTTCCCCCGCTGTTTTTAGTGATTGGCCGATATTCTTTCTAAGTTTGGCAATCAAAAAGACAATCGTCGTCAAAAAAAGAATGGAAATAACTACTGAAACGACTTTAAGCGGAAAAATGAAATCGTTATACGAGTCCATAATGGAAAAAGACGAAGCGGACAAATTGTCGTACCAGTCAAGAAAAATCGTCCGCATGTCAGTTATTTTTTGATTGTCGGTAAATCTCGGCTACTTGGAAAATTTTCTCCTCGTCAAAATGCCGGCCGATTATCTGAAGACCGACTGGCAGACCTTCGCTTGCCGTTTTGCCGCAAGGCAAAGACAGCCCCGGAACGCCAGCCAGATTCAAGGAAACAGTATAGATATCGGCTAAATACATCGCTAACGGATTATCGGTTTTTTCCCCAATCTTAAACGCCGGTGTCGGAGAAACCGGCGTCATTAAAACATCGTTTTTTTCAAAAGCGCTGTCAAAATCCCGTTTGATTAGAGTCCTGACTTTTTGGGCCTTAAGATAATAGGCGTCGTAGTAGCCAGCCGATAAAACATATGTCCCGACCATAATTCTTCTTCTGACTTCGTCGCCAAAACCCCTTTGCCGCGTCTTTAAATAACCGCTCAAGAGGTCTTTGCTTTGTTCCGACAATCCGTATCTGATTCCGTCGTAGCGGGCTAAATTGGCCGAGGCCTCGGCCGGCACAATGATATAGTAGCAAGGAACGGCGTACTGCGTATGCGGCAAGCTGACTTCTGTTATCTTTGCCCCTAATTTTTCGTATTGGGTAATCGCTTCTTTGACTATTCTCTCCACCTCCGGGTCAATTCCCTCCACAAAATATTCCTTTGGCACCCCGATTTTCAGGTTTTTAATGTCTATCATTTCTTCTTTGTCGCCGTATTCAACCGAAGTAGAATCGTTTTCGTCTTTTCCTTTTATGGCGTTGAAAAGCAGGCGGGCATCTTCAACTGTTTTTGCCATTGGCCCGATCTGGTCCAAGGAAGAAGCATGCGCAATCAGCCCAAAGCGAGAAACCCGGCCGTAGGTCGGCTTCAGACCGACTACGCCGCAAAAAGAAGACGGTTGACGAATAGAGCCGCCGGTGTCGGTCCCGAGAGCGGCCAGGCACTGATTGTCCGCCACTGCCGCCGCCGAGCCGCTGGAACTGCCGCCCGGCACCCTGTCCAAGTCATAGGGATTTTTCGTCGGGCCAAAAGCCGACCTTTCCCCCGAAGCCCCCATGGTAAACTCGTCCAAATTGGTCTTGCCGACAAAAACCGCTCCAGCTTTCCTTAATTTTTTAATCACCGTCGCGTCATAGGGCGCAACATAGCTTTCTAAAATTTTGGACGCCGCCGTGCACCTGACGCCTTCAACCAAAATAGCGTCTTTAACGGCGAGCGGGATGCCGGCGAGCGGTCCGATTTTGTCGCCGTTGGCGATTATTTTATCGGCTTTTCTCGCCTGACTCAAAGCCAACTCCTCGCTAATAGTCAGATAGGCGTTGATATCCTTGTTTCTTTTTTTGATTCTGTCCAAAACCGTCTCGGTTAATTCCACCGAAGAAAACTCTCTTTTTTTTAACCCCTGATGGGCTTTCTCAATTGTCAGTTCGTTTAAATTCATGCTTAAAGTACGGCTTTGACTTTGACATACCGGTTCTCCGTCTCCGGCGTCAGGCCTAAAAGCTTGTCGGTTCCCTGTTTCGCCCTCTCTCTTCCCTTGTCCTGACGGTAAACATTTTCCAATCCGGTCACCTGCGCTGTCGGTTCAACTTTGTCGGTTTTGACCTCGTTTAATTTTTCAACAAAATCCAAAATGACTGAAAGTTCGTTTGAGAATTTTTCCTTTTCTTTTTCGGCCAGCCCCAGTCGGGCCAGTTTAGCCACATGCTCAACTTCTTTTTTGGTCAATTTCACCATGACTACCTTGTCATCTCTTTAAACTCTTTTTCACCGATTATTTTAACCCCCAATTTTTTCGCCCGGTCATATTTTGAGCCGGGTTCAGCGCCGGCAACGACAAAATCGGTTTCCGGGGAGACCGACGAAGAAACATCGCCGCCCAATCGCCTGATTCTGTCCTTGACCTGGTCGCGGGTGAACTCTTCCAATTGTCCGGTCAAAACAAACGTTTTTCCGGCTAATTTTCTTTTAACGGTTTTTTGTTTCTCTATTTCCACCCCGTTTTCAACCAAATCGGCCAAGAGTTTCTGATTGCTCTTATCATTAAACCACTCCCGAACGCTTTTAGCAACAATTTCTCCGGTGTCTTTGACTTTTAGCAGGTCGTCCAATTTCGCCTTTTTAATCTTTTCCAGCCGGCTGAAATAGTTAGCCAAATTTATGGCTGTTTCTTCGCCGACATGGCGAATGCCCAAGGCATAAATAAACTTGGACAAAGTTATTCTGCGGCTTTCTTTTACCGCATTGATTAAATTTTTTGCCGACTTCTGGTCAAATCTTTCCAGAGGAATCAAGTCGCCCTCTTGGAGAGTAAAAATATCGGACGACTTTGAAATCATCCCTTCATTCATCAATTGAGCGACGATTTTAGGCCCCAGTCCGTCAATGTCAAAGGCCTTTCGGGAAGCAAAGTGGTTAATCTGTCTTTTTTGAATAACAGCGCACTTTTTGTTGACGCAGCGATGGACCGCTTCCCCCTCGGAGCGGACAACTTGTCCGCCGCAAATGGGACAGTTTTTAGGCATGACGAATTTCTTTTCCTTACCGGTTCTCATTTTTTTTATCGCTCCGACAATGTCGGGAATAACATCTCCGGCCCGCTGAATCAAGACCGTATCGCCGATGCGAACATCCAGCCGCTTGATTTCGTCTTCATTATGGAGAGTTGCCCGCGTCACCACCACCCCGCCGATTTTAACCGGCCGCAATTTGGCCACTGGCGTCAAGGCCCCGGTCCGGCCGACTTGGACGATGATGTCTTCTACCACCGTTGTCGTCTCTGCTGGTCTAAACTTAAAAGCAATCGCTCCTCGCGGCGTTTTGCCAACCACGCCCAATTTTTTAAACAAATTATCACTGTTGACCTGGACCACCAGCCCGTCAATCTGAAAAGGAATCTTTTCCCTTTTTTTTTCTACTCTTTCCCAGAAAGCAATAACCTCATCCAAATTGCGGCAGTATCCGCCGATATCGGTTTTAAAGCCCAGCGCCCGGGCAATCTGGTGTTTTTCCCGATGGGTCTTTTGGCCCAAATCGGACACAATGTCATAGGCCAAAAAATTGAGTTGGCGGTCAGCGGCTATTTTCGGGTCAAGCTGCCGGATGCCGCCGGCGGCTGTATTTCGCGGATTGGCATAAAGCGGCCGGCCTTCTTTTTCCCTTTCTCTGTTTACCTTTTTAAAAGCTGATTTGGTCATATAAACCTCGCCGCGGATTTCAATCTCCCCCTTTTTTACCAGTGCTTCAACTTTTTTTTTGATGTTGTCGTTTGGCCATCCGTTCCGAATTTCCAATTTCAAAGGAATTGATTCAATTGTTTTTAAATTCTGGGTGACATCTTCGCCGGTCCGGCCGTCTCCTCGCGTTGAACCAACGGCAAAAAGACCGTCTTTGTAGACCAAACTGATGGCAAAGCCGTCAATCTTGAGTTCGGCGAAATAGTCCAATTTATCGCGAGGATTGCTCGCCGCAGATTTAGCGGAGGCGGAAACCAGTTTTTGGATTCGCTCTTGCCAAGCCGCCGTTTCTTCCGGCGAAAAAGCGTCTTCCAAAGACAGCATCCTCTCTTTGTGGCTGACTTTGATAAACTTGTCCAATGGCTGGCCACTGACGCGCCGGGTCGGCGAATCTGGCGTAATTAGGTCGGGAAAGGCGTCTTCCAACTCTTTTAATTCATGCTTTAAAGAATCCCAGGCGGCAGCGCTGATATCCAGTTTGTCTAAAACATGATACTGATAACTGTAATAGTTAATCGTTTTCCTTAATTGGGCAATTCTTTTGGCCGCCTCTTTTTTAGTCATGTCTTCTATTATATCGCGAAAATACGCCGTTTTCAAGCAGTTTGCCCAAAGACATAAAAGTGATATAATCGTAATGAGCAAGCGAAATGAAAATGTATTTTCATTTCCGAGCGAATAAGATTTCTCTAGTGATATAATCTGATTATGAAATTCACTCATTTACATGTTCACTCTCATTACTCTCTGTTAGACGGGTTGGCTAAAATAGACCAGATTTTGGATATGTGCCAGGAGTTGAAGATGTCTTCCATCGCCTTAACCGACCATGGCTCTATGTATGGCGTAGTCGAGTTTTATCAGAAGGCCAAAAAAAGAGGTATCCGTCCCATTATCGGCAGCGAAATGTATCTCGCTCCCCGAACTATGGCTGACCGCCAACCGGGAATTGACAACAAACTCAATCATCTTGTTCTTTTAGTCAAAAACGACACTGGTTACCGCAATTTGGTCAAATTGACCACCAAGGCGTATTTGGACGGCTTTTATTACAAGCCGCGCATAGACAAAGAACTCCTAAAAAAACATAGCCAGGGTCTGATCGCCCTGACTGCTTGCCTTTCCGGCGAAGTTCCTAAAAAAATTGCCGCCGGCAAAATAAAGGAAGCGGAGGAAGCCGCCCGGGAATACCAAAAAATCTTCGGTCCGGAAAATTTTTACCTTGAAATCCAACACCACCCCGGCCTGTCCAGCCAGGAACCGGTCAATAAAGCCATGATTGAACTGGCAAGAAAATGCGGCATCCCCTTGGTCGCCACCAACGACGTTCACTACATCAGACCCGAAGACGCCGAAGCTCAAGATGTCTTGATGAGTATTCAGACCGACAAAAAAGTGGACGATCAGCGGCGGCTGACGATGAAAGACGACGATTTTTCCCTTCGGTCGACGGAAAGAATGATTCAGGATTTCAAGCATATCCCCGAAGCGATAGCCAACACTCAAAAAATCGTTCAAGCGTGCAATTTTGAGTTTGAACTGGGCAAAATCCAGCTACCTTCGTTTGAGGTTCCAACCGGCGAAGCACCCGACGACTACATCAAAAAACTTTGCCTGGAGGGGCTGAAGAAGCGCCAATTTGACAGCCCGATAGAAAAAGTTCTGGAACGACTGGACTACGAATTGAAAGTTATTGCCAAAACCGGTTTCGCCTCGTATTTTCTTATCGTCGCCGATTTCATCAACTGGGCCAAGTCCAACGGCATTGTCTGCGGCCCGGGCCGAGGAAGCGCCGCCGGCTCCATTGTTTCCCATCTTTTGAACATTACCGACATTGACCCGCTAAAATATGATTTGCTCTTTGAAAGATTCTTGAGTGTTAAAGAAACATACTTTTTGAATAAAGAGGATTTTGGAATTCATGATTAAAAAAATCTGCCAGTCCTGCTCAAAAGAGTTTTATATACACAATTATCGAGAATCTGCCGCCCGCTTTTGTTCCCTTGCTTGTTATAATAGTTTCCGAAAAAATGCGGCCTACCAAAAAATTTGCCTTCAATGCAACGAAGAGTTTGTAAATAAAAGAGAAACTCGCAATCGAAAATATTGCGGCGAAAAATGCTCATCAAAGGCGCGTCGTAAATATAATCGCGACGATAAAATTTGTCCGACCTGTAAATCTGTATTCGGATATAGATCTAGAAATCCTCATCAAATTTTTTGCAGCAATCAATGTAATATAAAAAGTAGGGCCTACAAAGTTAATGAAAAATTTTTTGATAAAATTAATTCTGAAGGCAAGGCCTACCTTTTAGGAATAATTTTTTCCGACGGCAGTGTTTCCAGTAAAAGCAATCACATTAATATCTCCTCAAATGACAGAGATATGATTGAAACCTGTAGAAAACTGTTAGAGACGACTAGCCCCATCCATCAATACAAAAATTATTTTTGTTTAATAATCAGTAACCAAAATTTGCGTAATTCATTAATTAATTTGGGCGTAATGCCGAGAAAAAGCTGGAAAGAATTATCCATTCCCTTAATTCCGGAAAAATTAATAAGACACTTTTTGCGAGGAATGTACGACGGCGACGGAAGCTTCTATTTAGATAAACGGGAAAGTAACAGATATATCTATCTTTGTTCCGCTTTGTCCTCTGCTTCTTATCAATTTTCCAAAGAAATCAAGAGTATGTTAGAAAAACAGTTAAAGATAACTTTTCATAAAATAAGATTTGACGACAGGGGCGGCGGCAAAGGAAGTTATCAACTGCGCCTTTTTCGCAAGGAAGATGTCAAAAAATTCGTCGATTATCTTTATCGTAACTCAAATTATTTTCTCAAACGTAAATATATCTTCGTAAAGAATTTCTATCATGGGAAAATTTGAAGAATTAAAAGAAGTTTGTCGGCAAAGAACAGATCTTGACCAAAAGAGATTAGGTTTTGAATTGGAGCAAATAGAAAAATTCGGGTTAATTGATGATTTCCACAATCTTTATCTACAGAAAAAACAGGGAGATAAAAACGATATTAACAGCTTTGTCGCGTTTGCCCTCGGAATAACATCTCAACTGCCTCAAGGCAAATTCAACCCTCGTAAAAAGATTGAAAGCACACGAATCTCTCCGCCGGATATTGACCTGGATTTTGCCGATGACCGGCGCGACGAAGTTATTGATTATGTCCGGCAAAAATACGGCCATGACCATGTTGCTCAAATTATCACTTTTGGGACAATGGCCGCTAGAGCCGCGGTCCGCGATGTCGGTCGGGCAATGGAATATTCCTATGCTTTTTGCGACCAAGTAGCAAAAATGATTCCTTTCGGTTCTACTTTGGAAAACGCTGTCAACGATTCACAGGAACTCCATAATGCCTATGAATCGGATGAAAACACCAAGCAACTGATTGATATGGCTAAAAAGCTGGAAGGGGTCGCTCGCCACGCCTCTACTCACGCCGCCGGTGTCGTCATCACCAAAGAACCACTAGACAAGTCTGTCCCCTGCCAGCACCCGACCCAGGATAATGAAAGCGTTGTCACTCAATATGAAATGCACGCCATTGAGGACCTCGGCCTGCTAAAAATGGATTTTTTAGGCCTAAAAACCTTGACCGTTATCCAAAACACCCTTAATCAAATTAGGGAACTGTCCGGCCAGGAAGCTGAAATCAACAACATCCCCCTTAATGACAAGAAAACTTTTCATCTGCTCCAGCAATCTAATAGCGTCGGCGTGTTTCAATTGGAATGTCTATCTGGAGACACTATAGTTTCTAACACTACGATTAAAGGGTTATATAAGCGAAAAGACAAAAAGACATTGGAATCAGTTTACTTAGACGAAGGCGCGATACACAAAAATCAAATTATTGATGTTTGCTGCGCCGGCAAGAAAGAAACCCTCATTTTAGTAGCAGAAAATAATTGGTACATCAAAGCAACGCCGGATCATTATTTTCTCACCGAAAATGGATGGAAACAATTAAAAGATATCAAAGAGGGTGAAAAAATTTTAATAAAATCAAAAGCAAAACACTTAGTTTATAACACTTGCCAAAGTTGCAGGAAACAAATAAGCGGACAAAAAGAAGGAAAAAGTAATTTCTGTTACAAATGCTCCGCCACTTTTTATAGAAATCCAAGTAAACCAAAATCAAGAGAAAAAATTTCTAGGGCCAGAAAGATATTTTATGAAAAAGGAGGAACTCCATGGAATCAAGGACTCACAAAAGAAACCAGTTTAATTTTACAACACACCGGTCAGAAAATTTCTAAGGCCTTATTAGGAAGAACATTTGATGACTTCTACGGAATAAAGAAGTCAAAGGAAATAAAAAAGAAATTATCCGAAAGATTTAGAGGAGAAAATAATCCAATGTTTGGCAGAAAGTCCCCGCATAGAAAAGGGGGGTACCGGAAAGATTTAGGTCATTATGTCCGTTCTAATTGGGAAGCCGATTTTGCCAGAATTTTAAATCTCTATAAAGTTGAATATGAATACGAATCAAAAACATTCGAATTAAAAAATAGCGGTGGCGAAACTCTTCACTATACTCCGGACTTTTATGTCAAGAATACCAACACTTTCTACGAAATTAAGGGATGGCTTCATGAGTTGGACCAAAAAAAGATGGAATTATTCCAAAAACAATACCCTCAATATAATTTCGTTTTAATTAGCGCCACAAAATTCGCGGAATTATCCATCAAATACAAAAACCTAGTTAAGTGGGAATGTCCTATCATTCCTACTAAAAGAAGCTTTAAATTTCTTGAAGTCAAAGAAATCAAACCGGGCAAAAAAGAAACAACTTATGATATTGTCATGAAAGCGCCGGGGAATAACTTCGTTGCCAATGGTTTTGTTGTGCATAACAGCGGAGGTATGAAAAGATGCCTTAAACAATTAAAGCCGACGAAATTTGAAGATATTGTCGCTCTCGTCGCCTTGTATCGGCCGGGCCCAATAGAATTTATCCCGGAATTTATCGCCCGAAAGCACGGACTGAGAGAAATTGAGTATCTCCATCCAAAACTGAAGCCAATTCTTGAAAACACTTACGGAGTAATGGTTTATCAAGAACAATTGATGCGCATTGCCCGAGACCTGGCCGGTTTTTCCCTGCCCGAAGCCGATGTTTTAAGAAAAGCTGTCGGCAAGAAAATCAAAAAACTGCTTGATGAGCAAAAGGACAAAATGATTGAAGGCATGGTCACTAATGGGCTGGAGAAAAAAACCGCCGTCAAAATCTGGCAAACAATTGAACCATTTGCCCAGTATGGATTCAATAAAGCCCATTCTGTCTGCTACGCCCTTATTGGCTATCAGACCGCATATCTCAAATCTCATTTTCCAACCGAGTTTATGGCGGCGCTGATGACTTCCGAGCAAAACGACATTGAGCGAATCGCCTTTTTGGTAGATGAGTGCAAACAAATGGGAATAAAAGTCCTGCCCCCCAGCGCCAACGAAAGCGACTGCGACTTTACCAAAGCCGGCAATATGACTATTCGTTTCGGCCTTAATGCCGTTAAAAATGTCGGCCATAACATCGTTTCCGCCATCGTCAACGAGAGAAAAACCAACGGACCATACCAGTCAATCGCTGACTTTATTGAACGGGTAGAGTCAAAAGACCTCAATAAAAAATCGCTGGAAAGTTTAGTCAAATGCGGCGCTTTGGACGGCTTTGGAGAAAGAAATCAACTCTTGGCCGGCATGGAACAAATGCTCTCTTTGGCCAGAGAAACCCAACGCGCCAGGCAAAGCGGCCAAGTCAGTTTATTCGGCGCCGAAACCAATGTTGCCATTCCGTCTTTTGCGCTTCCGTCAGTCGCGCCAGCCAATAAAAATGAAATGCTGGCTTGGGAAAAAGAACTCCTTGGCCTTTATATCTCCGAGCATCCGCTGGAGAGATACCGCAAAAAACTGGAAAAACTGACTACTTCCTACCGACAGATTTCAAGAAATCAGTCCGGCCGTCGGATAAAAATCGGCGGGATAATCAACCGAATAAAAAAAATCAACACCCGCAACGGCCAGCCGATGCTTTTTGTTGAAATTGAGGACCTGACCGGCCGGTTTGAAACCATTGTTTTCCCGAAGGTCTTAGAGCAGACCGCGCCGGCCTGGCAAGAAGACAAAATCGTTTTAGTCAGCGGGCGGCTGAGCGATCGCGACGAAAACTTGAAAATCCTGTGCGAGAGTGTTAAGGTATTAGAGTAGAACAAGGAATGAACAAGAAAAGAGGGTTTACCTTAATTGAATTGTTGGTTGTCGTCGCTATTATTGGAATTCTGGCCTCCTTGTCCTTAGCCAGCTTAACTAAGGTCAAAAGGGACGCCAGAAACAAGAGAAGAATGAGCGATATACTCCAGATTATGACTGCCTTGAATCTGTATAATGACGGCTATCAAAGCTATCCCATTGATAATAATGATGGCGGCGACAGTGATTATAGCCATCTTCCTCTTGTCGGTCCAGATTTTATTTCCGGTTTAGAACCAGATTATCTCTCAAAAACGCCACTGGACCCGCTTCAGGATTCAGGAACGCCAAATTTGGTCTATAAATATACCTCCGATGTGGCTCAACTTTTATTCTTCAATTCAATATGGAGCCGAGCGGTCAAGGAACGAACTGTCCTGGAAACGCTCCTAATGAAAGTGGTTGGTGCACGATTCGCCCGTAATCGTATCTAATTTACAGATTAATAAAAAACTATGCCTCAAAAAGAAGAACCGCAATTAGAAAGAATACGCCATTCTTTGTCTCATCTGATGAGCATGGCGATTATGGAAATATATCCTGAAGCAGGTTTAGGCGTCGGACCAGCCATAGAAAACGGTTTTTATCAGGATTACGGCCTGCCGGAACCGATTTCGCCGGAACTGCTGCCCAAATTGGAAAAACGGATTAAGGAATTAATTAAGCAAAACATTAGATTTGAACAGCATAATATGAGTTTTAGCGAGGCCCTAAAACTCTACAAAAAAGACCCGTATAAAAGCGAGGTGATAAGAGAATTAAAAAAGGCCGGTGAAAAAAAGGTTAGCTTTTACCGGTCCGATTGGTTTGAGAATTTATGTAAAGGCCCTCATGTCAAATTAACTAAAGAAATCAATCCCAAGGCGTTTAAGCTGACTAAAATCGCCGGCGCTTACTGGCGGGGAAACGAAAAAAACAAAATGCTTACCCGCGTCTACGGCGTCGCTTTTGCCACCGAAAAAGAACTAAAAGATTATCTCAACCAACAGGCCGAGGCCGAAAAAAGAGACCACCGCAAGTTGGGCAAAGAACTGGACTTGTTCGTTTTTTCCGACCTGGTCGGCAAGGGACTTCCGCTATTGACTCCCAAGGGCGCGATTATCAGACAGGAGCTGGAAAGGTTCATCACAGACGAAGAAACCAAAAGAGGATATCTGCGAACCTATACTCCCGATATGGCCAAAGTGGAATTATATAAAAAATCCGGCCATTGGCAGCACTACCAAGACAATATGTATCCGCCGATGAATATTGACGGTGAAGAATATGTTCTTCGGCCGATGACCTGTCCGCATCAGTTTATGATTTACGCTTCCCGGCCGAGAAGTTATCGCGAACTGCCTTTGAGATACGCCGAAATCGCCAAACAGTACCGCAAAGAACAATCAGGAGAACTATCCGGACTGATTCGAGTAATGGCCTTTTCTTTGGCTGACGCTCATATTATTTGCCGTCCCGACCAGGTTGAAGAAGAATTTAAAGGGGTCTTGGAATTAATAGAATATGTTATGAAAACATTTGGCATTGACGACTACTGGTATAGATTCTCCAAGTGGGACCCGAAAGACAAGAAAAAATATGTCAACAAGCCGAAAGAATGGAAAGAAACCCAGGCGCAAATGAAAAAGATATTAGATAAGATAAAAACCAAATATGCGGAGGCGGAAGGAGAAGCGGCTTTTTACGGACCCAAACTGGACATTCAATTGAGAAATGTCAACGGCAAAGAAGAGACCGCCTTTACCGTCCAAATTGATTTTGATTTGCCCGAAAAATTTGACCTGACCTATATTGATGAAAAAGGCAACAAAAAAAGACCGATGGCCATTCATCGCTCGTCAATCGGCTGTCTGGAAAGAACGATGGCTTTTCTGATAGAACACTACGCCGGCGCCTTTCCGGTCTGGCTCTCCCCGGTCCAAGCCCAGATTATTCCCATCAGCCAAAAATTTAACGCTTACGCCGAGAAAGTTGCCAAGCGCTTAAAAGAAGAAAATATCCGGACGGAATTAAACGACAGCGACGAAACCTTAGGCCGGAAAATCCGCCACGGAGAACTGCAAAAAATCCCCTATCTTTTGATTGTGGGGGAAAAAGAGCAAAAGGCCAAATTAGTCGCCGTCCGGGACAGAAAAAAGGGCGATCTAGGCCCAGTAAAAGTAAATAAATTTGTTGGGAAAATAAAAGACGAAATCGAGAAAAAGAAATAAGGGTAAAGCGCGAAAAAATTTCGAGGGATGAGATTTATTACTCTGTCAGAACTCGCGGGCCTTGGGCGGTAATAGCGACAGTGTGCTCAAAATGAGCTGAAATACTATTGTCAATGGTTTGATAACTGTGGCCGTCCGGGCCTTTTTTTATCCCCGGTTTTCCTATTGCCGCCATTGGTTCTATGGCCAAAATCATTCCTGGTTTTAGTTCCGGTCCTTTGTGTCTTTGGCCGTAGTTAAGAATTTCCGGTTCTTCGTGAAGTTTTCGGCCAATGCCGTGTCCGCATAAGTCGCGGATAACGGAAAACCCCTGGTCTTCAATATGCCCTTGAATAGCGTGAGAGATATCGCCCAAGGTTTTGCCCGGTTTGGCCCGGGCAATCGCCCGCTTAAGGGCTTTTTTAGTCGCTTTTATCAGGCGCATCGTTTCCGGCTCAACCGAACCAACCGGCAAGGTTATCGCCATATCGGCGTAGTAGCCGCGATAGACAATGCCCAAATCCAATCCGACGACATCGCCCTCTTTGATGATTCTTTCAGAGGGGACGCCGTGAACAATCTGCTCATTGATTGAAACACAGAGCGTCTTGGGAAATCCCTGGTAACCTTTAAAGGCCGGTTGAGCGCCGGATTTTAAAATAAGACCTTCGGCGGCCTTATCCAGCTCGTTGGTGGCAATTCCCGGCGCAATCATCGTCTTTATTTCTCTTATCACTTCCGCCAGGATTTTGCCCGCTTGAGACATTATTTCAATTTCTTGCGGCGTTCTTATTGGAATCATTTCTAAGTTATTTCATTTAATCTTGACTATACCTTTGAAACGGCCTTTTTGACATTACGATAGACGTCTTCAATCGACTGCTCGCCGTCTATTTCAATCAATCTTTTCCGCTTCTGGTAATACTCTATCGCCGGCTCAACGTCTTTTTTAAAATAATCCATTCTTCTTCTAATTGCCGCCGGGGCGTCATCGGCTCTCTCTATTAATTCTCCGCCGCATTGGTCGCAGACCTTCAAATCCTTAAAAGTCCCAACCCAAGGAATCAGCCGGCCGCACATTTTACACATTCTTCTTTTAGTCAGTCGGTCAAAGGCCTCTTGGGGGGAAATATCAATTAGAATTACCTTAATATTTTCCCACTCGTACCAATCCAAAAGGCCATCCATTAACTCCGCTTCCAAAAGAGAACGGGGGCTGCCGTCAATAATAATTCCTTTTAAATTTGGTTTTTCTTTTATCTTTTCGGCGGCCTTGCCCCAAAGCTGAAAAACATAATAAGTTGAAACCCTTTCGCCTTTATCCATCTCCTGTTTAAGTTTTTTCCCGGAAAAATCATTTTCTTTCACTCTTTCCCTAAGCAGATCGCCGGTGCCTAAATAGTCAAAACCAAAGTCATCAATTAAGAGTTTGGCTTGCGTTCCCTTGCCGCTTCCCGATCGGCCAAGAAGGATAATAATTTTAGGTTTGTTTTTTGCCATAATATTTACAACCCCTCATAATCGCGCATAGTCAATTGCGAGCTGACTTGACGGACCGTTTCTAGGGCGACCGAGACAACGATTAAAAGAGCGGTGCCGCCGACAGCAAATTCAAAAGTAGCGATGCCGGTTAAACCCTGAATAATGGAGGGCAAAACCGCAATCGTACCCAAGAAAATGGCGCCGAAAAGAAGAACTCGATTGAGGATAAAATAGAGAAAATCGGAGGTCGGCTTGCCCGGACGAATCCCCGGCACAAACCCGCCCATTTTTTGAAGATTCCCAGCGATGTTTTTTGGGTCAAAAGTCACCGCGGTGTAGAAATAGGTGAAAAGGACGACCAGGATGAAATAAGAAATGCCGTAAAACCACTGATTTTGGAAAAGCCGGCCCATCGCCTGGGCGGCATTGGAAATCGCCGGAATATTAGAGGTGCCCAAAAAACTGGCGATCATCCCGGGGAAAAGCATAATTGACAAAGCGAAAATAATCGGAATAACACCGGCCGGATTGACGTTCAGAGGCAGATAAGTAGAGACGCCGCCATAAACTTTATTACCCCGGACGCGCTTGGCGTATGAAACCGGGATATTGCGCCGGCCTTCAGTGATAACGACGACGCTGGCGGTGATAATCAGAGCCAAAGCGAAAAAAGCAAAATAAGACGGAATTTTTGACGGATCGTAGGTAACGGCCAATTCTCTTATTGACAAGGGAACTCCGGAAACAATCCCGGCGAAAATTAAAAGGGAAACGCCATTACCGACTCCTTTTTCCGAAATCAATTCCCCCAGCCACATCAAAAACAAGGCGCCGGCGGTAATAACCGAAATGGAAATTATCCATTGGAGAACGGACAGGCTGCCTAAAATGCCCTGCCGCCCCAAAATCGTCAACATCGCGTATGCCTGAAGCGCGGCCAGGGGAACAGTCAGCATCCGGCTATACTGGTTGAATTTCTGCCGGCCGGCTTCACCTTCCTCTTTATAAAGCACCTCGATCTGCGGAAAAATCATCGTTAAAAGCTGCATAATAATGGTGGCGGTAATATACGGACCAAGTCCAAGCATAATAATTGACAAATTACTCATTGCCCCGCCAGTAAAGATGTTCAAGAGTCCGAATAATTGGTTGTTAGAGAAAAAACTCTTCAGCTGTTCAGTATCAATGCCGGGAACCGGAATATTGGCGGCAATCCTAAAAACGACAAAAATCAAAAGAACGAAAATGATTTTCTTTCGCAATTCCTTTATCTTAAAAATCTGAGTGATTTTTTCCAGCCATTTCATATTTTCTTTTGAACGCTCTTTGATAATTTCACGCCTCTAAATTTTAAACTGCCCGCCGCTTCAAAAGCGCCTTTTCCCAAGATTTTAACCCGGGGAATTCTACCTCTGATTTTCCCAATTATTCCCTTTTTAAGCAAGGTCTTGGGAGAAACAATTTCTTCTTTCTTTTTTCCGGAAAAGGCCTTTTTAATGTCGCCCAAGTTCAAAATTACCGGCTTAGACGTCAACCAAAACGGCCTTATCCCTTTTCTAATCGGAACCTTGCCGACTGTCCCTCTCTGTTTGGGCAAACGTTTAACAATTGTCGTATCTCCGCCGGCAAAACCAAGACGCGGCTTTCTGCCCGCTCTTGATTTCTGCCCCTTGACTCCTCTTCCCGAATAAGTTCCCTTTTTTCCTCCCCGGCCGACTCTTTTGCGGGATTTGTTTTTATGAATAACTTTTAATTCGTGTAATTGCATACTATTTTTGTTCGTTTTCCTTGCTTTTCCCCAAGTCAATTTTTTGTTTGCTCCGCTTAACGCCTTCGGCGTCGATTTCTTTCAGCCGCAACTTGCTCAACGCCAAAATAGTCGCCCTGGCATTGCTAAGTTTGTTTTTTGTCTTTCCTAAAATTTTCCCGGAAATATTCTTGATGCCGGCTAAATCGCACACTGCTCTGGCCGCGCCGCCAACAACTATTCCCTTTCCTCTTTCCGCCGGCTTAAGCATTATTTTAGCGCTGCTAAATTTCGCCTCAACGCTGTGAGGGATAGTTTCGTTGACAATTGGAATTTTAATCATTTTCTTTTTGGCGTTGGCAATCGCTTTCTCAACCGCGATGCTGACGTCCCGTCCTTTACTGACGCCGACCCCGACTCGCCCGTTTTTGTCTCCGATTACCATCACTGCTCTAAACCTAAAACGGCGGCCGCCGGCCACAACCCGGACAACCCGAGCGATACCAAGAAGTTTCTGCTCATATTCCCTTTTCTCTAATTCTCTTCTCATAATGTTTGAAAATTGATAACTAAAATACTAATCCCCCTTCTCTGGCTCCTTCCGCCAGCGCTTTTACCCGACCGTGATACCTGTATCCGCTTCGGTCAAAAACAACTTTTTTTAGCCCGCTTTTTAGGGCTGCTTGCGCTATTTTTTTGCCAATTTCTTTGGCGGCTTCCATTTTAGCCATCTTATTTTGGTTCTTTAATTTTATGTCACTGAATGAAAATAACGTTTGGCCATTTTTATCGTCAATAATCTGAGCGCTGATATGCCGGTTGCTGCGAAAAACGGAAAGACGCGGACGATTTCCCGCTTTGGCTTTCGTCCTGACGCGTTTGGCTCTTCTTTGTTTTTTTACCTGTTTTTCCAACATTTTTTTAATCTGTGATTATTCGCTCCCGGCCACCTTTTTACCTGATTTTCTTCTGATTACTTCGTCAAGATACTTTATTCCCTTGCCTTTATAGGGTTCTGGTTTCCTTTGGGCCCTGATTTTAGCAGCCGTTTGTCCGACTAATTGCTTATCGGCGCCCGAAACAGTGATAATATTCTTTTCCACTTTAAATTCTATCCCGTTCGGCGCCTCTACTTCAACTGGATGAGAAAAACCGATGTTTAAGATAATTTTTTTTCCTTCAACCGAGGCCCGATAGCCAACGCCGTTTATTTCCAACTTCTTCTCAAATCCATCAGACACGCCCAAGACCAGATTAAAGGCCAAACTTCTAAAAAGCCCCCATAAGGCGGGAGATCTCTTGGTTTTCTTTTTAACCCCGATAGTCAGCTCTTTGCCTTCTTTTCCCTCGGCGCCGGATTCTTTTAAGGAAACGCTCAACTCGCTTGGCCAAGACAAAGAAAGTTCCCCTTTGGGTCCCTTGGCCGAAATTTCGCCGTCATTGATTTTTATCTCAACGTTTTTCGGGATTAAAATTGGTTTCTTGCCTATTCTGCTCATAATTGATATATTTTTTACCAAAGCTGACAAATTACCTCTCCTCCCAAGCCGTTCTTTCTCGCTTCTTTGTCGGTCATCAATCCTTGAGAAGTGGAGATAATACTTATTCCATATCCCTCCCTAATTGATTTAACCTCGTTTTTTTTAATATAAATCCTTTGGCCGAGTTTACTGATTCTTTTAATCATTCCTATCGCCGGCTCATTTTTCTCATACTTCAAGGTAATTTCCATTACCTTTTTAGCCCTCTTTCCTTTGGCTTCAACCCGACTGATAAATCCTTCTTTTTCCAAAACTTTGGCTATTTCAAATTTAATCTTTGAAAACGGAACAACCACCGTTTCTAAGGAAACAGCTTGTCCATTTCTTATTCTTGTTAACATATCTGAAATTGGATCGGTCATATTTTTATTAATATTAGGTCTTACCAACTACTCTTTTTAATTCCGGGAATTTCCCCTTTATTGGCTAATTCCCTGAAGCAAATCCGGCAGAGACCAAATTTTCTGGAGTATGCCCTTTTCCGGCCGCAACGAAAACAGCGCCGAACTATTCGGGTGGAAAACTTTGGTTTTTTTTGCGACCGGGCAACAACTGATTTTTTAGCCATATCTTTATTCTTTATTCTCTGGCTTTATTATGGGAAATCCCAACCGCCTGAATAATTCCAGCCCTTCCTGGCGCGACTTGGCCGAACTAACGACTGAAATCTCAATACCAAAGATACTGCCCGCTTTTTCCGTTGAAATCTCGGGAAAAATAATCTGCTCTTTAATCCCGATGTTTAAATTGCCGTTTTGGTCAATATTTTTCTCGGGCAAGCCGCGAAAATCGCGCGACCTTGGCAAAACCACATTAATTAACCGGTCTAAAAAATCGTACATTCTGTCTTTTCTTAGGGTAACCGTCATTCCCACCGGCATTCCTTCCCTAATCTTAAACCCAGCGATAGACTTCTTTGCTTGGCGAACCGATGGCTTCTGGCCGGTAATCAAAGACAGATCGTTGGAAATCGCCTCTTGATATTTCTCGTCTCTAACATTGGGATCAAAGCCGGTATTGACGACCACCTTTTCAACCCTAGCCGCCGCCAGGTTATTTTTACAGCCGAACTTCTCTTTTATTGCCGGCAAAACTTCCTTGATGTATTTTTCCTTTAACCGCATCATAAATTCAAAATTACTTCTTTTAGATCTCCTGACCGCATTTTTTGCACATCCGATACTTGTTCTTCTCCGTCGGGCGATAACCGACTCGGGTCGCTTTGCCGCATTTGGGACAAACCAATTTTGCGTTTGAAACGCTAATCGGCTTAAAAACCTCGATGACCTGGCCCTTTTCTCTCTCATTTTTCGCCCTTCTGTGCTTTTTAACCACATTAACGCCCTCAACGAGAATCTTATTCAGACGAGGAAAGGCCTGGAGGATTTTCCCTTTCTTCCCTTTGTCTTTGCCTGAAATTATTAAGATGGTATCGCCCTTTTTTATTCTCATAATGACATAAATATATAAATTAGATGACCTCCGGCGCCAAAGACGCTATTTTGTCAAAACCCTTCTCTTTCAATTCGCGCGGGACCGGGCCAAAAATTCGGCCGCCTTTCGGATTATACCCATCAACAATAACCGCCGCGTTCTCGTCAAAACGGATGTAAGAACCGTCCGACCGGCGATAAGCTTTTTTCTGTCTGATAATCACTGCTCTAACAACTTCCTTTTTCTTAACGGACTTTCTCGGCTCGGCAACTTTAACAGAGGCGACTATGACATCGCCAATTTGGGCATACCTTCTGCGACTGCCGCCCAAAACCTTAAAACACTTGATTACTTTTGCCCCAGTGTTGTCCGCCACTTTTAATTTTGTTCCAGCCTGAATCATATTTTTCTTTTATCTTTTTTCTACTACTATCCATTTCTTATCCCGGCTCATCGGACGACATTCCTTAATAATAACCCGGTCGCCAACCTCATATTGGCCGCTTTCGTTATGCGCTTTGTATTTCTTGCTGATTAAGTATCTTTTTTTGTATTTGGGATGTTGCTTGAACCGATTGACCAAAACAACAACCGTTTTGCTCATTTTGCCGCCGACTACCTTACCTTGAAGCAGACGCAGCCTGGTTTGGCCGGATTCAACCTGGTTATTATCTTTTTTCTCTTTTTCTTTAGTCATGGTCTTCTTTATTTAAAATAGTTAAAATCCTGGCCGCGTCCTTTTTTAATTCCTTCATCTCCTTGACATTTTTAATCTTCTTGGAGTTTAAATCAAACCTAAACTGGCCTATTTTTTTTTGGTTTTCGGTCAATAATTTTCTTAGTTCGTTCTTATTTTTTTGTTTTAATTCTTTCATTTTCATAAATTATCGGCTGACAAACTTCGTTTTAACCGGCAATTTATGCGCTGCCCGGCGCATTGCTTCTTTGGCCGTCTCCTCCGACACGCCATCCATCTCAAAGACAACTCGGCCTGCTTTTATCGCCGTCACATAATGGTCAACGCTGCCCTTCCCGCCGCCCATTGGCGTTTCCGCGCCCTTTCTCGTTCTCGGCTTGTCCGGAAAAACCCTAATCCAAATCTTTCCGCCGCGTTGGATATATCTGGTCATTGCCCTTCTAGCCGCTTCAATCTGTCTGGCAGTAAGCCAAGCGGAGCCGACCGCCTTCAGGCCGTATGAACCGAAAGAAACCTCTGTCCCCCGAGAGTCCTTTCCTTTTGTCCTTCTTCTGCCTTTATGCCATTTTCTATGCTTTACTTTTTTCGGTTGCAACATGGTCTTTGAAAATTTCTCCCTTATAAATCCAGACTTTTATCCCAATTGTTCCGTAGGTAGTGTAAGCGGTCGCCTGCACGTAGTCAATGTCCGAACGCAGGGTCTGAAGAGGAATTCTGCCTTCTTTTAACCATTCTCTCCGAGCGATTTCGGCGCCATTGAGCCGTCCGCTAACCATTATCTTGGCGCCCTTGACTTCCCGACTCTGCATAATTTTGTCAATCGTCTGTTTTAATACCCGACGATAAGGAGTCCTTTTTTCTATTTGGACGCAAATATCCGATGCCATCACCGCCGCTCGACTGGAAGAATCCCTAATTTCTTCCACTTCCAACTTAACTTCGGTTTTGGCCAAAGACGGGTCTTTTTTAAAAAGAATCCGTTCGATTTCTTTTTTTAACTCCTCTATACCGGCTCCCCCTCGACCGATAACCAGACCTGGCCGGGCGGTCTGGATAACGATGTTAATAAAATTAGCCGACCGCTCTATTTCTACGGAATTGACGCCGGTTCTGGATAATTTTTTCAAAATAAAAGCCCGCAGCAAATAATCCTGTTCAAGAAGTTCTTTATATTTATTTTTGCTAAACCAGCGCGATTTCCAATTTTTAATAAATCCCAATCGGAAAGCGTATGGATGAACTTTCTGTCCCATAATTGATATGAGCGAGGAAATAATAAGCTGGCTTATTTATTTCCGAGCGAATGAAATTATATCTCTTGATATAATTGTTGATATAGTTAGATACTCTTTCTTCTAAAAATCTTTTTGGCGTTGCCAAAGGTTTGGCGGCTAAAGAATTTAATCTTTGACTGCGATTCGTCTTGATGCGGTTTTTTCGGAATAAATGATTTTTTCCTAGGCAATATCTTGCTTTTTGTCTCAACCTTGCCCACTATTTGGGTTAGCGGTCTTTTTGCTTCTTTTCTTTCCGGCGCCGCTTTTTCTTCTTGTTTCACTGTTTCTTTTTTACTGACCTTGGCCGCCGGAAAATCTTTTTCTCCCAAGGTAAGCGTAATATGGCTGGTCCTTTTTAGTATTGAGGCCGCTCGGCCCATTGCTCTTGCCCGCCAGCGTTTTAAACTTGGTCCGCCGTCAACCCTGACGCCCGAGATATAGAGATTTTCCCTGGATGAACTCTGGTTTTTTAAAGCGTTGGCGACGGCTGAATTTAAAAGTTTCAAAACCGGTTTTGCCGACCTCTTGGCTAAAAATTTCAACTGGCTTTCGGCTTCTTTCACGCTCAAACCCTTAATCAGGTCAGTGGTTAACCTGACCTTTCTAGGCGATATTCTTAAATGTCTTAGTCTAACTGTAATCATAATATTACGGCTGTTTCTGACGGGCGGTCGCCTCCTGTTCTCTCTGCATCTTGCCGCCATGTTTAATGAACTTGCGAGTGGGAGCAAATTCTCCTAATTTATGGCCAACCATATCCTCGGTAATAAAGACGGGAATATGTTGCCTGCCATTATGAACGCCGAAAGTAAAGCCGACCATTTCCGGAGAAATGGAAGAATCTCTTGACCAGGTTCTAATCGCCGTCTTATCGCCCGACTTTAATTTAGCTATCTTTTCCAATAACTTGGGATCGACATATGGACCTTTTTTAACAGACCTACTCATGTTTATTTCTTTTTCTTTTTAGTTCTTCTATTTATAATCAGTCGGTCGCTGACCTTCTTTTTTCTGGTTTTCACTCCATAGGCCGGTTTGCCCCAGGGAGTCTTCGGGCCCTTTCTTAAACCAATTGGCTGACGTTGCTCTCCGCCGCCATGGGGATGGTCAACCGGATTCATCGCCGTGCCTCTTACGGTTGGCCGGCGGCCTAGCCAGCGGTTTCGGCCGGCTTTCCCAATCACAACGACATTATGTTCAATATTACTCAATTGGCCAAGCGTAGCGAAACAATTACCCAAAACCAATCTAATCTCCCCCGAAGACAACTTCATCTGCGTATAATTGCCTTCGTGGGCCATCACCTGCGCCGAAGAGCCGGCGGCGCGGACCAGCTGGCCGCCTTTTTTAGGCGATAATTCAATGCTATGGACATAAGCGCCGGGCGTGATATTTTTTAAAAACATCCTGTTGCCAATTTTCATCTCGGCTTTTTCCTGGCAAACAATTTCCTGCCCGACCTTCAGCCCATTGGGAGCGATAATGTATCTTTTTTCGCCATCGGTGTAATTCAGCAAAGCGATGAAAGCGCTTCTATTGGGATCGTACTCAAGAGAAAAAACTTTAGCTGGGATATTCAACTTATCACATCTCTTAAAATCAATCAAACGATATCTTTTTTTGTGGCCTCCTCCTCTATGTCTAACTGTAATTCGCCCCATAAAACCGCGGCCGGCTTTCTTGACCAGCTTTCTAATCAGTTTCTTTTCCGGCTCTTTCTTGGTCAAAACCGAATAATCAACTGATGTCATTTGCCTTCTCCCGGGAGATGTTGGTTTATACTTTTTAAGCATATTATTATCTTGGCGTTATCTTGGAGACAATTCTATCTTATCGCCTTCTTTTAGAGTCACAATAGCTTTCTTAAATCCTTTTTTCAACCCGCGCTTAAAGCCTTCTTTCCCGCCCAACCGCATTTTTTTCGGCGCGCAATGAACCATCCGGACCTGTTCTACTTTTACGCCGTAAAGCGACTCAATGCTTTTTTTCACTTCCGGCTTGTTTGCCTTAGGATAAACCCTAAAAACATATTTGTTCTGCTCGGTCAAAATTCCGGCCTTTTCAGTAATATGCGCCGACTGGATAAACCGATACACATCGACTTTTTCTTTCTTTGACAATTTAGCCGACTCCTTAGGCGCTTTTTTCTCCGCCGGTCCAAGAGTTTTGTCTTTTTCCTCTCTGTTGTCTTTTTTTAATATTTTCTTAAGTAATCCGGCCATATTTTTAAATCTCGTATTTCTTTTCAATAAGTTTAATGGTTTCTTCGGGAGATAAAATCAACAAATACTTGTAAGATAGGACTTCCAAAAGATTAAGATTGTCCGCTCGGATTACTTTTGTTTTTTGAATATTCCGGCTGGATAACGATATGTTCCTATCGCTTCCGGGCTGAACAATCAATACTCCCTTTTTTAAATCCTTTCCGATTTTCTCCTTTAAATTATTGATAATCCCAAGCATTTTTTTCGTCTTGACCTCGTCTAATTCTATTTTATCGATTAGAACGATTTCTTTGTCTCTAACTTTAGAAGACAAAGACATAAAAAGCGCTTTCCTTTTCACTTTTTTGTTGATTTTTTTTGAAAAATTCCTCTCTTTGGTTGGACCGAAAGTCACTCCGCCGCCCTTCCACAGTGGCGAACGGATAGAGCCATGCCGCGCCCGGCCAGTGCCTTTTTGCCTCCATGGTTTTTTCCCGCCGCCGCTTACTTCTCCCCGGTCCTTGGTATGAGCAATCACTTTCCTCTTATTAGCCAAATAGGCCGAGACCACTTGGCGAACTAAGTCATTATTCATTTCCAAACCAAAAATATCCGAAGGCAAATCTATCTTCCCCATCTTTCCGCCCTTCTGATTGTAAATTATTTCTTCCATTTCTATAATTGATTCTTTTCCTCTTTGACCGGCAAATCCTTCTTTTTCCCAGTTTTCTTGTTTAGATTAATTTCGCCCTGTCCGATTATTTCCAAAAGAGTCCCTTTTCTGCCCGGCACCGAACCCCTAATAGCCAGCAGATTATTGTCCGGATCTACCGCGACCACTCTTAATTTGCCCAAGATGGTGACGCGATCGCTTCCCATTCGACCAGCCATCTTTCTGCCTTTCCAAACTCTTTCCGGGAAAGACGTGCCAATTGAACCGGGAGCGCGTAAATTATGCTTTGTCCCGTGCGAGGCTGGACCGCCCTTGAACCCATGTCTTTTAACCACTCCTTGAAAACCCTTCCCTTTGGAAATACCCGAAACCTTGACCAGATCGCCTTTGGCAAAAATGGAAACAGTCAGAACATCGCCCACTTTCACGCCCTCGCCCTTAAATTCTTTCAGGTAGCGGTAATTCTTTTTCAGTCCGGCTTTTTTGAAATGACCCCGCTGGGGCTTTTTTGTCTTCTTGTCTTTAATATTGCTAAAGGCAATTTGAGTCGAACAGTAGCCGTCCTTCTCATCTGTCTTCACTTGAACGACCGGACAGGGACCAGCTTCAACTAAAGTCAGCGGGACAACTTTCTCGCTTTCATCAAATATCTGACTCATCCCAATTTTTCTGCCCAAAATGAATTTCATATAATTTTCTCAAGAAGTTACCGAAGAATTCCAGCCCCTAAAATTGTTTTTGCCTCTCAACCAAAAACCGGGGATAGTCCCCGGCTAAAGATGACTAAATCCATAAAAGTCGCCGTTTCTACTTAACTGAAACTCTCCTCATAAAATTTTCCTTTAGTGAAAATTTTGTCGTTAGAGCATCTTTATCTCAATGTCAACGCCAGCCGGAAGACTCAACTCCATTAAAGCGTCTATCACTTTTTGTCCCGGATTAACGATATCAATCAGCCGCTTATGGACTCTCATTTCGTATTGTTCGCGAGAATCCTTATGGACGAAAGTGGAACGGTTAACGGTATATTTGTGAATCTCGGTCGGTAAAGGAATAGGTCCGTTAAAGTCAGAGCCATACCGTCCCACAACCTCAATTATCTTTTTCGCTGATTGGTCAATGAGTTTATGATCGTAGGCCTGAATTCTTATTCGAATTCTCTGTTTTATCTCTTCGCCGCCTTTGGCGGATTTTTTAGGTGCCATTTATTTATTTAACAATTTTTGTTACTACGCCGGCGCCAACGGTCTTGCCGCCTTCTCTGATGGCAAACCTTAACTTTTCTTCCAAAGCCACCGGAGAAATCAACTTAATCTTGCCATTAACCGTGTCTCCCGGCATAACCATCTCTGTCCCTTCGGGCAACGTTACTTCGCCGGTAACATCGGTTGTCCGAATATAGAACTGGGGCTTATAACCGCTAAAGAATGGGGTGTGCCGGCCGCCTTCTTCCTTGCTAAGAATATAAATCTCGCCTTCAAATTCGGCGTGAGGAGTGACCGAGCCGGGCTTGACCAAAACTTGTCCCCTTTCAACATCCTCTCTTTTGAGTCCTCTTAAAAGGATTCCGGCGTTGTCTCCGGCCATCCCCGCGTCAAGCGACTTGTTAAACATCTCTATGCCGGTAATAGCGGTTTTCTTTGTTTCGCCTAATCCGACTACTTCAACTTCATCGCCGACTTTGACCTGGCCTCTTTCAATTCGGCCGGTCGCAACTGTTCCTCGGCCGGAGATAGAAAAAACATCTTCCACCGGCATCAGGAACGGTTCGTCAACCGGACGGGTCGGCTCGGGAATGGACTGATCAACCTTATCCATCAATTGATAAATCGGGCCGCATTTTTCGCATTCTTTTTTGCCGCAGCCGCATTCCAGCGCCTGGAGAGCCGAACCGCGAACAATCGGAATGTTATCGCCGTCAAATTCGTACTTGCTTAAAAGTTCCCTGATTTCCTGTTCAACCAAATCAACCAACTCCGGGTCGTCGGCCTGGTCAATTTTATTTAAAAAGACAACCAAAGCCGGCAAACCAACCTGACGAGCCAAAAGAATATGTTCTCTGGTCTGCGGCATCGCTCCGTCCGGAGCCGAAACGACTAAAATCGCTCCGTCCATCTGGGCGGCGCCGGTAATCATATTTTTGATGTAGTCGGCGTGGCCGGGACAATCAATATGAGCATAGTGCCTTTTGGCCGTTTCGTATTCAACATGCGAAACGGAAATAGTCAAACCGCGCTCTTTTTCTTCCGGAGCGCTGTCAATTTGGTCAACGCTTTTTGTTTGGGCCGAAAGACCGGCTGCCGCCAAGCATTTCAAAATAGCGGCCGTCAAAGTGGTCTTACCGTGGTCAACATGTCCGATTGTCCCTATATTAAGGTGAGGTTTTGTTCTTTCAAATTTTTCAGCCATAATGGGCTTGACAAAAAAGTTGAACAAAAGACAACAAAAACATTGTCTGTTATCTAAAATTTTTGCCTGGTATTATTTTGATTAGTGTCTTACTAAGAAGTTTACAAAATGTTTCAGCAATAGTCAAGACCCCACCGGTCAAAACGGCAACCAATCAAAAAGGCAAATCTTCTATCCTGACTTCTTTTGAGGCGTCGTCTTCCGGTTCAATAATTTTATCGTCCTTATTCTCGCTTGCTTTCAGGTTTTCTATATCGCGGTTAATCTTTTCCATATCTTCTTCTGTCTCATCAAGCCGTTTAACCAAGTAGACCGGCTGGCCGTCTTCTATAATAATGCCTTTGCCTCCTTCTCTTTCTATTATTTTCTTTATTTTTTCCCACATCATACTTAACCTTCAATTACCAACTCTCAAATTGACCATTGATTATTGATAATTGACGACTATTTTTTCTCCCCTCCCATAATTTGTTCAGCGACGTTTTTTGGCACCTCGGCATAATGGTCAAATTCCATCGTAAAAGTCGCTCGACCCTGGCTAATTGATCTCAACTGAGTCGCGTAGCCAAACATATTAGCCAAAGGAACCAAGGCATCAATCACTTTCATCTTGGCCATTCCCTCTCCCCGGTCATCCATTTTTTCTATTCGGCCGCGCTTGGAGTTAATATCCCCGATAACATCGCCCATAAACTGTTCTGGCGTGACTATCTCCAGCTTCATAATTGGCTCCATCAAAATCGGATCAGCTCTTCTGGCGGCAGCCTGCAGGGCGATAGAGCCGGCGATTTTAAAGGCCGCCTCGGAAGAATCGACCTCGTGGAAAGAGCCGTCATAAAGCGTCACTCTGATATCAACCAGCTGGTACCCGGCTAAAATACCTTTATCCATCGCTTCTTTAACTCCCTTTTCAACCGCTGGAATATATTCTTGAGGAATGACTCCGCCTTTGATAGCGCTGACGAACTCAAATCCATTTTCCTGCTCCAGGGGTTCAACTTTGAGCCAAACATGACCATATTGACCGTGACCGCCCGTCTGCCGAATATATTTCCCTTCGGCTTCCGCCGTGGATTTAATCGTTTCTTTGTAGGCCACCTGTGGCTGACCGACATTGGCCTGTACTTTAAATTCTCTCAACATCCGGTCAACAATAATCTCTAAATGGAGCTCGCCCATGCCGGCGATAATCGTCTGGCCGGTTTCGGCGTCGCCCTTGACTCGGAAAGTCGGGTCTTCTTCAGACAAGCGTCTCAAAGCTAAACCCATTTTCTCCTGATCGGCCTTGCTTTTCGGTTCAATCGCGATGGAAATAACCGGTTCCGGAAAATCGATTTTCTCCAGAACAACCGGGTTATTCTGGTCGCACAGAGTATTGCCGGTAGTAGTATTTTTAAAACCAACCACGGCAGAAATGCCGCCGGCGTAGACCTCTTCAATTTCCTCCCTTTTGTTGGCGTGCATCCGCAAAATCCGACCGATTCTCTCTTTTTGCCCTGTGCTGGAATTCAAGACATAAGAACCGCTTTTCAGCACCCCCGAATAAACTCTAATATAGGCCAACTGTCCGACGAAAGGATCGGTCGCTATCTTAAAGGCCAACGCCGCCAACGGTTCATCATCATCGCTTTTTCTGATAATCTTTTGGGTTTTGTCTTTAAGATTGAATCCTTCTACCGGCGGCAAATCAATCGGAGACGGCAAGTAATCAACCACGGCGTCTAAAAGAAGTTGGATTCCTTTGTTCTTTAGGGCGGAACCGCAAAAAACCGGCACCAGTTTGTAGTTGATAACCGCTTCCCTTAAAGCTCTTTTTAAATCCGCCTCATCAATTTCTTCTCCATTAAGATACTTTTCGGTCAAGGCATTTTCCTGCTCGGCAATTTTTTCAATCATTTTCGCCCGATATTCTTGGCTCTGCGCTCTTAGATTTTCCGGAATGTCTTCCTCTTTTACGTCCTGGCCTAAATCGCCTTCAAACTTATAGGCCTTCATCTTAAGCAGATCAATCATCCCTTCCATTTTATCTTCCAAGCCGATTGGAATTTGCATTGCGATGGCGCGAGGCGTCAACCGTTCCCAAATTGAAGCCAAGCTTTTTTCAAAACTGGCGCCCACCCGATCTAATTTATTAATAAAGCAGATTCGCGGAACTTTAAACTTATCTGCCTGCCGCCAGACCGTTTCCGACTGCGGTTCAACGCCAGCCACACCGTCAAAAACAACCACCGCCCCGTCAAGCACCCTTAAAGAGCGCTGGACTTCCACGGTAAAATCAATGTGGCCAGGCGTATCAATGATATTAATTTGGCATTCCGACCGATCTTTGTCTTGAGTTAAATATTTTCTTGGCGTCCAAAAGCAGGTTGTTGCCGCCGAGGTAATAGTAATACCCCTTTCCCTCTCCTGCTCCATCCAGTCCATTATCGCCGTCCCTTCGTGGACCTCGCCGATTTTATGCGAAATACCGGTATAAAAAAGTATCCGTTCGCTAACGGTTGTTTTGCCGGCATCAATATGAGCGATGATGCCGATGTCCCTGATTTTTTCAATAGCGTAATCCCTGGGCATAATATCAAAATATATCCCTCTCCCGCCGTCCGGCAATCAGAGCAAGCTCTTTACCAGCCGAAATGCGCAAAGGCCTTATTGGCATCGGCAATCTTGTGGGTCTCTTCCTTCTTTTTGACCGCCGTGCCCTCGTTTTTAGAAGCCAGGATAAATTCTTCAGCCAATTTTTCGGACATTGACTTGCCTTTTCCTCCGGCCGCCGCCTGGATTAACCAGCGGAAAGACAAAGCAATCTTTCTTTCCCCCCTCACTTCTCTTGGCACCTGATAACGGGCGCCGCCAATTCTCCTTGATCTGACTTCAACTAACGGAGAAGCGTTTTTAACCGCCAAGTCAAAAATATCCAACGGTTCTTTTTTGGTCTTCTCTTTAATGAGGTCAAAAGTCCGATAAATAATTTTCTGGGCAATTGATTTCTTGCCGCCTTTCATCAAGTGATTGATAAACTGAGCCAATAAAACGCTATTATGCATCGGATCGGGCTTGATGTCTCTTTTAAATTTTCTTTTTCTGCGCATAATTGAATTTAGTTATAAATTGGGAATTCAACCCTAAAGGTCTATTCCGCCGCCACGGCGCTTGCCGCCGCCTTAGCCGGACCGGCGCCCTTTTCTTTTTTGGCGCCATAGCGGCTTCGGCCTTGTTTGCGGCCTTCAACGCCGACGGTATCCAAAACGCCCCGAACAACGTGGTAGCGAACACCCGGCAAATCCCTGACCCGGCCGCCGCGAATCATCACCACCGAATGCTCCTGTAAGTTATGCTTTTCGCCTGGGATATAGGCAGTCACTTCCAGACCGTTAGTCAGCCGGACGCGAGCAACTTTGCGCAAGGCCGAATTCGGCTTTTTGGGCGTGACAGTATAGACCTTGGTGCAAACCCCTCTTTTAAAAGGAGAGGGGTATTTTTGGGGCCGGTTTTTCTGGGAATTAAAACCCCGCCAAAGAGCTGGCGTCTTTGGTTTCTTTCGGGGTGTCTTTCTCGGTTTTTTGACTAACTGATGGATAGTTGGCATAAAAAAACAGCCGCTATTTTAAAAGACAATAACAAAAATAACAGATTGTCTTGGTCGTGTCAAACTTTTAGGGGTGGTCGGTGGGATTTGAACCCACGATCTTCAGTGCCACAAACTGACGCTTTAGACCAACTAAGCTACGACCACCATGATTATATTTCTATAAATTCCGGCGCGCTATCTTAGAGTTAATCATAACTCATTATAATAAATTTTTCAAGAAAAAATAAAAGACCCTCGTGCTTGTATTGCGCAAGGGTCGTGTTGAAACATTAATCACCGGCGACCTCCTCTATGGTGGCGGTCCCAACCGTGATAATGCCTATATTCGTGCCACCGGTAATATCTATAGGGATAACTGTGCCACCGGTAATATCCATAGGGATAACTATCATAATAGGGATAACTGTCATAATAGGGATAGTCTGGATATCTATAACCTATAAAGCCAATACAACCATTCGTAAACACACCAATCAACCCGATAATCAACCCAATTAATACTATTTTTTTCATTTCTCTCACCTCTTTTTAAGTTGTTAAGGAATAAATTGAGTCAAGTATTAGTTTGACCCTCCTTCGCCTAAATTACAACAAAACAAATAAAAAAGCAACGTTTTTGGGTTTGCGCCAAGTGGGCGCCCTTTGTTTGAAAATGCGCGAACCTTCTTTGAACGAAACTGACGCTCCGCCCCGCCGCCGCTCGCTAACGCTCGCCACCCCGCAAAAAAGTTTTCTTCGCATTTTTTGATTTGCGCGCGACCGATTTTTTCTTCTAAAAGGAAAAGAAAACTTTTTTGCTGGGTTCTGCTCTGAACGAGCAGAGCGGCGGGGCTACGCTTCTGCTCGGGCGAGGCGGAATTCCCCCCACACCCCCCTTCCGCCTCGCCCTCGCTTTGGACGCCGACGGAATTTGTGCCAGCGTTAGCTGGCGCGCCGCTTAAAATTTTAACTTCTCCCAATCGCTCCAATCGTTCTTTTCGCACTTATCCCAATTATACACCGATTTTTGGTTTATTTTCCAGTCGTCGCTTTTTTCAATCGCAATGCCCCCGAAAAGTTTTTTGCCTTTTTGCTCTTTGATATACTCCTGTAATTTTTCAGCTTTGGCTTTTGTATATGATCCGCCCTGCTGATCGTTCATGTCTTTCGTTTCAAAAATTCCAAGCCTGCCGTCAGTAAATTGCGCAAGATAATCAGGGTAAAAAGTATGGATAACTCCGGCGGGGTATTCGTATTTAATGCCGAAATAATCCTGCTTATTTTCGCCGTTTTTCCACCACCAGATTATCTTATCGCCGTTCTCGGCTAAAAACTTTTCAAAATTCTTTTCAGGCGTAAGACGGCCAATGCTTAAATAGCATGGTTCATAAACATATTTTTCATAATCCGCGCGCTCATCGGCATATTGATTGAAAAAGTTTTCTTTGGCAATTTCAAAATCATACCATTGCTCGCTTTCTTCAACCTTTTTCAAGATTTCTTTTTCTCGCACCGCTTTGTATTTTTCAATCGCGCTTGCTAAAATTTCCTCAAACTTTTTTCTGTTGCCATTGTGGGCAAAAATCATCTGCACGATTATTATTTCCTCCGGCCACGCTTTTGCGCCGAGATATTTTCTAAACCACGAGTAAATCGCCGTTTTCACGGCAGGCACAGACCTTTTGACATTCTTAAATGAGCCGAGATGATTTTTGATTATCTGTTCAAACA
>Ga0210051_1000209_pt1 | contig 48882 bp, 49 predicted proteins | sample CryGey092014_all_FD_185464 | JGI IMG/M metagenome (GOLD analysis project Ga0210051, IMG submission 185464) | Groundwater microbial communities from aquifer - Crystal Geyser CG23_combo_of_CG06-09_8/20/14_all (SPAdes) (version 2) | ecosystem: Environmental > Aquatic > Deep subsurface > Groundwater...
TTTACTATTGTTTTTCTTTTGAGAAATTTGTATAGTGTAATTGTACTCAACTTGTTCGGGTTGCTTTTTTAATGGCCGCTTTGGACAGATCCGAAAGGGTTTGACTACAACCAGAGCGGCCATTTGAGTTAATAAAAAGTTCTTTCCTCCTTCGCGTAAAGCTACGGAAGGACAAGTAAAATTTTTGCGTTTTTTCCCTGTCGGCCGGCGGGTAGGGCTTAGCGAAGACTAATTTTCTTAGTTTCTTCATTCATCGTATAGAAGATGGTCAGTTGATCACTCCATCCCAAATTAGTAAGACTATCACCTGCTAAATCTTGTTGCAGGATAAGCTTAAAATTTTGCTTGACGGCAAAAACCAAAAGCTCTAGTTTTGTTTTATCTTCTTTATGAATGATTAAAGCGAGCCTAGAAGAATCAGGCGACCAAGAAGCGCGATGGGAAGAGTAGTTCTCTGAAGTACTTGGAGAGTCTCTTCTTAAAGTGAAGATCTGATTGCCGAATTTGTCGCCGACGGAAATACCTTGTTGAAGGTTAATGTGATAGGCTAAAACATACTGTCTATCAGGAGACCATGTGTAACCGACTCCAAGAAAAAAACGGTGCTTGTGTTTTGTCGTCAGATCAATATAATAAGCTATCATACATTCAGTGCCACAGTCTTGATACACAGCAATTTCTGTATCACTTAGCCACTCAAAGGATGAGACACGAAAATTGCCTGCAAATACGGTTTCTGGTCGACTATTTTCTTCAACTACCAATTGCTTATAGTCGTCATTTTCAATCTCTGACAGGTCTGTAATTAATTTGTGCTGAAAGTAACCAGTTTTCTTACCGCTTGGAGAAACAGACCAACTTCTTTCTTTTAGATCTCTATTTTCTCGTTCGTGCATTTTGAGATGTTGTTCAAGGGTAGGAGTTGAACTAGCGTCCATATCTCTTTTTCGCGGTCCCTCTACCCTAATTTTTTCTTGTCGCGTGAGAAAACCAACCCAAAGCACTAAGACTGCTAGGGTACTTATGCTGATAATGGATATCACCAATCGAAATCTTTTTGTCATTAGCGAAGCTTATAGAAAAAGAAATTGCCTATTTCTTTTATGTAGACCGCTCGTGGTACCGCTTTGAGAAATTCCTCCTTAGACAAATCTTGAGAATGAAAGAAAACCGCTCCTTCAGTCGGGTCGGAAATTTTCCCGGAGATAATAGCCGTTGCCGCCTCGTAAGAATCACTCCAGGCAGCTTTTGTAAGTGAGTTGTCTATTTTAAGAGGGTCAATAAGGACAGGGAAGTTGTCAGGTTCACTTGGGTTCATCGGAGAAAATTGATAGCGAACCCCATCATTCTTGAGAATTACTTCGTGATAATTGAAACCAAAATCGGATATTTGGGATAAGAAACGGTTTTTGACAACCCAGGCTACGGCGAGTTTCTCCTCTTTTGATTGGCCTCTAGCCTCGCCAAATATTAACCGCGCCAAAAGGATTTCTGGCGGGTCATCGTAAAAATCGCCCGTCCACTTTGGATTATCGAAAGTCGGTATTCCTTCGGGAACTGGCAACTCTTTGCCAAAGTTAAAGACAATATTTTCCAGTGTTGGCATCCTATCAGCGTCAAGTTCGATGTAATGGAGTCCTGAAGGAAGCTTAACGATGAACTTTTCTGTCTCTGTTTTGGTTGGGGAAAGCAAGGGAAGAAGCGAGCCAACAAAGCGCCAGAGAAAGTGTTTAATGTTTGTTAGCAGGCTGCCTCGAGTTTTTCCGTTAATCTTTATCTTGACATCATCGCTATCCCTTTTTCTGCGTGAGTATGTAATTGTTGATGTAATGGACTGTAATGGAAGATCGTTTAGAGCCAAGGTTACCCAAGGCCTCCTGTCCCCGTCTTCTGCCGTAAGTTTCGGTTCCAGGGCAAGTTCGCTACCTAAATTGAGAGTATAAACCTGCAGATTTTCAAAAGTAGCGGTACCGGGAGGCTTGTCTGCCTCCAGAATAATTTCATGGCCTTTTCCTCTAAGAAAAGTTAGAAAGTATACAGTTTTGGCTAGATTATGTAACCTCCCTCCGCTAAAAGCGGCCTGAGAATCCTTGAGCCTGTCAGAATTGAACTTAGGGAAAGTTTTGTTATCTATTTTAACAATCAAGTCCTCATCGTCAGTCCCCTGGCTCCCAAGCTGTTTTTCACTTTTCGCTCTGGCGGTTATTGCAATAAGATGATAGGAAGAAAAACTGGGGAAAGTGATAATTTCTTTACCTTGGATGGTCTTTTGTTGTTTATCTTGGTAAATAAGCTGCATAAAGTCACTATAGCATTTTGGTCATAAGCTAACAATAATGTAGGTGAAGTGGAAAGTGCCAACTGTACCCTCTTTCTTAAGATTGCAGTGGTCTGGAAAACCGTAGAGTTTCACTGCGACCAGAGAGGCCATTTGAGATTTAAGAAAGTTCTTTCCTCCTTCGCTGAAGCTACGGAAGGACAGGTAAAATTTTTTGCGTTTTTTCTTTTTTAGTCGCTTTCTTCTTCTTATTGGCTGACCGTTTATCGAAAATGTCGAACTTCAATGTGTTAGCTCGGCCTTCGGCCTCGCTTGCTTCCCTCGACTGCGCTCGGGACAGGCCGGCGCGGCGCCCCCCCGCCTGCTATCGCTTTGCGAAGCATTGCGGGCAGGCCACCCGCCGCGCCTCCGCTATTTTTTGCGCGCGCGATTTTAAATACAATCAAATTTATATTCCTTAGTTTATTATGTTCTTGTTTTTAACATCAACATAATAACCGTCATTAGTATCTTCTCTTTTTAAAATTCCTTTACGGAGTATACCGGAAATCCGATACGATTTTCCATTTTCCCAGCCGTTGCAAACTTCTACATAATTTTGAGGGGCTTCACAAAATATAAACTCACCATTTTCGTAAAGAAAAATTTGCTCATATGTTTCCTGGTATTTACTAGTATCTTTTAATAAAGCCCAAATCGTAAAAGGACCGGGCCAGCTTTCATCATCCGGATATCCTAGAAATATTTTACCCTCAACTGTAATATCTTCTCCAATCAGCAAATCTCTTCTTTCTCCTAATTTATTTACCGAAATTGGATAGTTTTCTGCACCAAATTCCCTTTTATAAGTGTCTATGCACTGATCTGGCTCTTTCATAGAGTTACAGATATCTAATGTGGATTCTTTTGAAAGCGGAACATTAGTTGTGTATAAAATGTCAGAGTAAATTTTTATTGATTCTTTTTCAAATTTAAAAGCATCTGGTTGTTTATCAAGATACTTAAAAACAAGCCTATACTTTTTTGGTAGGTTCAAGGAATAAACTCCACCCTCAGCTGTTTCCTTTGACTCAATCTTTTCTACAAATGGTTCTCCTTGATATAGAGTCTGGGGTAACATTTTACAAAAACCCAAATTTTCAATCTTACAAACAGAGGGGTTATCGTAATGCCAACTTAGGTAATAAATTGGTTTTTGGGAATTATTAAAGATCGTATATTCGATAGGTTGGGTTACCAATCCATTATCTATATGACTTCCAGATTTGACAATTATAATCACCTTTTCTCTTGAGGGACCATAAGACGGATTAATAAACAGAAGTCCAAAAGTTAATACAAAACCAATAAATAAAAGTATAATTATCACCTTGAACTTATTATTTCTACCAATATATTTCTTCATGGTGTTTTATCCCATTATATACATTTTTTACAATTATTTATATCACACATTGTTTTTTTTGAAAATATTTGTATAGTGTAATTGTAGTCAAATCGTCTTTCGGATTTTTTAATGGCCGCTTTGGACAGATCCGAAAGGGTTTGACTACAACCAGAGCGGCCATTTAAGTTTCAAAAAGTTCTTTAAAATTTTTGCGTTTTTCTTTTTAATTCCGATTTCATCGGAATTGTTCTAGCCGACAGTTTCGGAGGCGCGGCGGGTGGCCTGCCCGCAATGCTTCGCAAAGCGATAGCAGGCGGGGGGGGGCGCCGCGCCGGCCTGTCCCGAGCGCAGTCGAGGGAAGCAAGCGAGGCCGAAGGCCGAGCTAACACATTGAAGTTCGACATTTTTTGTAAACGGCCAGCCAGTAAAGAGAAGAAAACCGTCGAGGGGTAGCGCTTGCCACGCCAGCCTCCGCGGAAAGCGCGCCAAATCCGCCTTTTTTGAAACTTGCGGACAGCCGCCGGAAAAAGAAGAAAGAAAACGCAAAAATTAGGATTCTTGGAAAGAAACTCTGCTCACTATCATTCGCTTAAAGAACTTTTAAAGAATAAAATAAAATTATGATTAAATACATCGCATATTGCAGAAAGTCCACTGACGAACCGGACAGACAAATTTTGTCCATTGAGGCGCAAGTTGCGGAACTTGAAGAACACGCCGCGAAAGAAAACTTGAAGATAGTGTCTTTTATTACCGAAAGTAAAACTGCCAAAGAACCCGGGCGGGAAAAATTTGCGGAAGTCCTAAAAGAAATTGAGGACGGAAAAGCTGATGGAATTTTATCGTGGCATCCCGACCGTTTGGCTCGTAATTCCATTGACGGCGGAAAGATTATCTATTTACTGGATACCGGAAAACTCATTGATCTGAAATTCCCAAGTTTTTGGTTTGAAAATACTCCACAAGGCAAATTTATGCTGAATATCGCCTTTGGCCAGAGCAAATATTATGTAGATAATCTTTCCGAAAATGTAAAACGGGGAAACAGACAAAAACTCCGCCGCGGCGAGTGGCCGAATCAAGCGCAGTTTGGTTACTTGAACATCAACAAAAAAATTGAAGTTGATAAAAAACGAGTCAAGTATGTGCAAAAAGCTTTTCAGCTTTTTGCTACCGGCGGCTACGGATATGCTGATATCCGCAAATTTTTCAATCAAAATAAGATTTTCAACAAGTCCGGTCACGAACTTCATTTGGATAAAGTAAAGAGAATTTTGACTGATCCTTTTTACTACGGAGTGATGAGATTTTGCGGCGAACTTTATGAAGGAAAACAAGAACCGCTAATTTCCAAGAAACTTTTTGATAAGTGTCAGGAAGTAGTCAAACTCAAAAGTAGAAAAGTCAAAAATAACAAACACCTTTTCGATTTTCTCGGTTTAGTTAAGTGCGGCGAATGCGGCGGCGCAATTACAGCCGAAAAACATACCAAGTATTACAAACGAACGAATAGAAAAGCTGAGTATATTTACTATCGTTGCTCTAAGAAAATGGGTACTTGCTCGCAAAAATATATTGATAAAGTTGAAATAGAAAAACAGTTAAAAGCAATTGTTTTGCGAGCTTCTTTGCCGCCGCACGTCGCTAAAAAGTTTCTTGAATGGGCGGATAAAGACGCAAACCAAGAAAAGAATAAATCAGCAGGGATTGTTTCGACTTATCAATTCCAACTGAAAGAAGCCGAAGAAAAAACAGATCGCTTGCTTGAGGGATATTTGGACAGGGTTATTTCTTCCGAAGATTACCAAAAGAAGAAAAACGAAATGGTTGAAGAAAAATCACAGCTAAATTCCAAAATTAAGGAAATTTCAACAAACGGTGTTGAGTGGCTCGAACCTTTTCAAGAATTCGTAAATAGTGCCGCTAAAGCGGCCAAAATCGCGCGCGCAAAAAATAGTTGCCATGATTTATCGATCATGGCAAAAACTGTCGGCTCGAACTTCTTTTTAAAGGATCGGCGGCTGTCCGCAAGTTTCAAAAAAGGCGGATTTGGCGCGCTTTCCGCGGAGGCTGGCGTGGCAAGCGCTACCCCTCGACGGTTTTCTTCTCTTTACTGGCTGCCGGGCATGGATTCGAACCACGATACACAGGTTCAGAGCCTGCGGTCCTACCGTTAGACGACCCGGCAATGTTCTCACAATTATAGCATTTTGGGAGTATTAACCAAAAAGAGGCTATAACCTTTTATGTAATTTTCGTCAACCGACCAACTCCAAGTTAATAAGTGGTAAAATAGGAATATGCTTAATAGAAAAACGCGCTATATTCAAATTGCTTTGAACGGCACCATTAACGATGCTTTTGGTATTATCCACAGCCTTCCAAAAAGCAACAGAATCCTTGTAGAAGCCGGAACCCCTTTAATAAAAACCTATGGTATGCAGGGCATTAAAAATATAAAGAATTGGTGGGGAGGCTATGTTGTCGCTGACTTAAAAGTTATGGACCGAGGCGAAACTGAAGTAATAATTGCAAAACAGGCTGGCGCCGACGCCCTTGTGGCTTTAGGGCACGCTCCTGTAGAGACTATCAACTCTTTTATTGCTTCTTGTGAGAGATATGGTCTGGACAGCATGCTTGATTTGATGAATGTTGAAGAGCCGCTAAAAGTTTTAAGAAAATTGAAGAAAATGCCCAATGTAGTTATGCTCCACAGAGGGGTGGATGAAACGGAATTTAACAGGAATATCCCCATTCCTTATATTCAAATAAACAAAGTGAGAGCTAGTTATAATACCCTAATTTCTATTGCGGGCGGAGATACAATACGCGAAGTTCAAAGAGCTATTTTTAACGACGCCAACATTGTGGTTGTGTGGAAAGAGTTTTACCAAGCAACGGCTGATACGGGAAAACTAGCGGAAGAATTCTTAAAAGCCATTAAATAATTATTTGCCCCCCAGCTTTTCTAAACCTTTAAGAACTTCTATAGGCAAAGCAAAAACAACGGTATTAGAAGGGTTTGCTGTGGTTGCTTCTATAGTCTGCAAAGTTCTTAGAGAAATTGCGCCAGATTTAGCCATTTGTTTCATAGCTTCCTGCAAATTTTTAGAAGCGGCAAGTTCTCCCTGCGACCGAATAATGGTAGCCCGCCTTTCTCTTTCTGCCTCCGCCTGTTTTGCCATAGCCCGTTTCATATCTGCGGGAAGTTCTATGTCTTGAATTTTTATAGAGGTAACATCTATTCCCCAATCAACCGTTTCTTTGTCCACCAGCGATTTTATTTCATCGGCTATTTTCTGCCTTTCGGTTAGCAAAGTGTCCAGCTCAACACCGCCAATTACATCCCTTAAAGCTGTTTGCGCATATTGAGTTACCGCATAGGCATAATCCTGAATTTTTAAGATAGCATCTTCCGGCCTTACAACCTGAAAATATACCACCGCATTAATCCCCACAGGTAAATTGTCTTGGGTAATTACTTCCTGCTGAGGAATGTCGGATGTAGTGATTCTTATATCTACTTTAATGAGCCTTTGAAAGATGGGAATTACCACTTTTAATCCTGGCTCTAAAGTATAAGAATAGGAACCAAGCGTAAGAACAATACCCCGCTCGTATTGGTTTATAACTTTAAGCCCCGAAAGGACTAGAAGAAGTAAAAAAACTAAAAGAATACCAAAAACCTCAAACATATTTTAATTGTACCTAAATTTTATGCCGCAATCAATAGTCTACTTTGTAAAATCCTTACCTTAGCAATGACGAAGGGAAAAGTGGTAAAATAAGAGAGTGAAAAAAGACAAAGCGCAGTTATTAAAGGGGTTTAGGGATTTTTTACCTGATAACGCCCTAAAAAGAGAATGGCTAAAAGCGAAAATATCCGCCACATTTCAAAAATGGGGTTATGACCCTATTGAAACGCCAACCCTAGAACCCCTTGAACTTTTTGAAAACCAAATAGGTGAGGACGAGAAACTTTTTTATAAATTCCAAGACTTGGGCAAAAGAAAGGTGGTCTTAAGGTATGACCAAACCGTTCCTGCTTGTCGCGTGGTGGCGCAGTACTACCAGCAGATTCCTATGCCGTTTAGAAGGTACCAAATCCAGACGGTGTTTAGGGCGGAGAAACCGCAAAAAGGCAGGTATCGCGAATTTTTGCAGTGCGATGCCGATATTTTTGGTGTTAAATCCCCTATTGCCGATGCCGAGGTTATTGCTTTGTCCCTTGATATTTATAAAGACTTGGGTTTTAAGAATGCTAAAGTTTTAATTAATGACCGCGCACTTTTGAAAGATATTCCCTACAAAGCTCTCGCCTCTATAGATAAATTTAAAAAAATTGGGGAAGCGGAGGTATTAGAGGAGCTTCAAAAGAAAGGTTTCAATTCAAACGATTCCAAAAAATATTTGGCTGTCGTAATGGGGTTAGAGCCAAATAGTACTGTGCAGACGATTTTAAATTACTTATATTCCTACGGGTTTGATAAAAAGCAGGTTTGTTTTGACCCCACCATAATCCGTTCTTTTTCCTACTCCACGGGGCCTATTTGGGAGGTGGTAATAGAAGGGTTTGAAGTAGGTTCCGTTTTGGGGGGCGAGCGGTATAACAATTTGGTAAAAAGTATTTTGGGTGTGGAAATTCCGGGAACGGGGTTTGGGCTTGGATTTGATAGAACTTTAGAGGCAATGGAGCAATTTGAGCTTATCCCCGATATTAAAACTTCTACCAAAGTTTTGGTTACAGTTTTTTCCAAGGAGCTTTTTGAATTATCGCTTAAAACCGTGAAAATTCTGCGGGAGAGGTTTATTAACGCGGAGCTTTACTCCTATGAAGAAACTAAACTAGATAAGCAGCTTAAATACGCCGACAAAAAACAAATTCCTTATGCTGTAATACTAGGCCCTGTTGAAGCGGAAAAAAATGTTGCGGTTTTGAAAAATCTAAAAACCGGCAAGCAGAGAAGCTCCTCCCTAGAAAAGATAGCGGAGGAATTATCGCAGGTATAACCCTCCGCTTTGAAAGTCTCAATCGTATTTTTTAGCGCTTTCCGCCACAAGATTTGTTTCCAAAGGATACGGATTCCTTGCCGGAATGGTAATAGTTCCTGTGGATGAGTCAAAGTACGCATCTTCCCCAACTGCAATACCTATAGAGGGAGGGGGCTCCACACGACTCCCGTAAGTGGAAGCAATGCAAAAACCCCCAAAAGGTCCTTTACTCGCAAACCCCCCTTTCACAAGGGTGTTAAGTATGGTTTCTAACTCAGTCTTTGTGATTCGGGGGTGAACACGCCGATAGATTTCCTTTAAACTAACCCATCCGTCTCGCTCCAACAACATGCCAAGGACAGCTTTCTCCGCCTTATTAAGATCTGGCATAGGTTTTTGCTCCTTTCTCAAAAGACCGCAAACGCACCGCTTATTATTATGTGGTGTAGCTTACTATCATTTTCGGGAAATTTCAAGTAGATGAAAAATGCGCAAGTGAATTAAACATAAGTTGAGAGGGGTAGGGGATTAAAAAATCCCCCCGCCTTGCGGCGGGGGGACCTTTCATTCTTTAGAGAAAAGAACTATTCCTTTCTCACTTTACGGCGTCTTTTAACGCCTTGCCAGCTTTAAATGCTGGGGTCTTGGTTGCGGATATATGAAGAGGCGCCCCAGTTTGCGGGTTTCTTCCCATTCTTGCCGCTCTTCGGCGAACTTCAAAAGTGCCGAATCCGGTTAAAACAACCTTTTCGCCTTTTGCCAAAGCTTTGCTAACCGTTTCAACAAGAGCGTCCACCGCTCTTCCCGCGGCGGCTTTGGTTGTTCCGGACATTTCAGCAACCATATCCACTAATTGTGTTTTTGTCATTTCTATTCACCCCCCTTCAAAAAACCTTCCTTTCTAGTTATTTTTAAATACTTTATCCATTCTTTTAATGCTTAATACTCTTCCCTTTTTTTCGTTGTAATCAATTACTACACTGCTAAAAATTGCCTCTCCGACATCTTCCCATAAGAACTTCTTTTGCATTGACGACACGAAATTGTTAATCACAATCTCCTTTTTTACTCCTAAAACTGCATTGAGCGCTCCCGTCATACCTATATCGCTAACAAACGCCGTTCCTTTTGGAAGAATACGGCAGTCGGCGGTGGGAATATGGGTGTGGGTGCCAACAAGCGCCGTTACCCTCCCGTCCAAATAATAGCCCATTGCCACCTTTTCGCTCGTTGCCTCCGCGTGAAAATCCACAAAAATCCCACTTAAAGATTCTCTCTCCAGCTCACTCAACACCCGATCTATTGTTCTAAACGGGCACTCGCTGTTTGTTTTTATAAAAGTGCGCCCCAGCAAACTAACAATGCCGAACCGGCCTAGTTTTCCTAAGTCTAAAATACCGTATTCATTTCCGGGAGAGTCGGCTGTAAAGTTTGCGGGTCTAACAATGAACGGTAAATTTTTAATATCATTATCAAATCCTTTAATATCAAAAATATGGTCACCGCTGGTAAAAAAATCCACTTGGGCGTTTTGGACTTCTCGCAGAGTCTGCGCCGTTACGCCCCGTCCTCCAGCGATATTATCGCTATTGGCAATGCATAGGCTGATATTATCACCTCTTTTAATAGTTGGCAATAGAGAAGCTATAGCAACGCGTCCTAATCGTCCAACTATGTCTCCTATAAATAATATCTTCATTTGGCTATTTCAGAAACCCTCAAATCCCTTATTATTAAAACCTTTACGGTGCCGGGATAGGTTTGCTCCTTTTCAATTTTTTCCGCTATGCTGTGAGCTAATTCTGCCGCCTTTTCGTCTGACACCTCGTTTGGTTTTACTATAACTCTCAATTCCCGCCCGGCGGATATAGCAAATGCTTTTTCTACCCCGGCGAAACTTTTTGCCGCCGATTCCAAATCGGTCATTCTTTTTACATAATCCCCAAAATCCACATACCTTGCGCCGGGGCGCGCGCCGGATATGCTGTCGGCAATTTGCACTATAATCCCTTCAATATTGCTGGGTTTATCTGTATGATGCTCTGCCACCGCTTTAATTATGTTATCGGGGAACTTGTATTTTTTTAGAAGTTTTTCCGCAAGTTCTATGTGGCTTCCTTCCTCGTCCGTTAAAACTTTGCCAATATCGTGAAGAAGGCACGCCACTTTTATGGGATAAACATTAACACCAAGCTCCTTGGCGATTTTAATGCCCATTTGGGTTTCCTCCATAGTATGCTCTATCATATTCTGCCCGTAGGAATAGCGGTATTTGTACCTGCCTAGAAGAGAGATAATTTCCTTTGGAAGATTAAAAACCCCAAATTTAGCGGATAAATTTTCGCCTTCTTTGTACATAATGCGCTCAAGCTCCGTTTGGGTTTTTTTAACTACATCATCTATTCTTGCGGGCTGAATTCTGCCGTCGGCAATAAGCCTTTCTAGAGAAACCCTTGCCACCTCCCGCCTAACAGAATCGTAGCACGATACCCTAACTTCGTTTGGGGTATCATCGTCCATGTCAATATTAACGCCGGTGGCCTCCTCAAAAGCTCTTATGTTTCTTCCTTCCTTTCCTATTATTCTGCCTTTCATCTCCGGGTCGTCCAGCTTTACTTTTGAGATGGTGTATTCTGCTACATAATCTGTTGATGCTGAGTGCATAGCATCGAGCAGAACTTCTTTTGCCAAAATGTCCGCCTGCCTTCTAGTATTTTCCTCTGCTTCCCGTACCCTTTTTCCTATTTCCTCCGAAAGTTTTCGTTCTACTGCGTCAAGAACTATTTTTTTTGCTTCCTCTTTGGTGACCCCGGAGACTTTTTCAAGTTTCTCAACTTGTTTGGCGCGAATCTCCTCAAGCTCCTGCGCCCTCCTTTTGTTCAGCGCAAGAGTTTCTTCCAATTCTTTGTCTTTTTTAGCGACATCTGCTTCCCTCTGTTTTACGCGGTTAAAGTGCTGGCTTGAGATTCTTTCGGCCTCGTCCTCGGCGGATTTTTTAATTTTTAAGGCTTCTTCTTTTGCTGAAAGTACGATTTCCTTAGCTTGGGTTTTGGCTTGCGCAAGCGAGTTTTCGCTGGGGGTTTCTGGGAGCTTCTCTTCTAAACTTGCGTTTTTAGAACCCCTTTTTCCTAGATACAACCCGCCCACAAGAGCGCCAACAGATAAAGCGAGGCTTGAGAATATAACGAGAATGCTTTCCATAATATGCTCTCTGTTAAAAGGGAAAAAAGGAAATCATGGCCGTAGTAAACAGCCTAAAGAGATAATTTTTTCAATTAAACTCCTCAATTTACGCATTTTTCCTTAAAACAGCACAAAACTAAATGTAACCTATGGTGATATTAAAAGTTTTAGAGGGATTAGTCAAATCAAGTAAAAAACTTCAAAGACGCGTGAATATCTTTGAGGTTTTACGAGCTTTTATTGCACGAAGCGAAGACCACGACCGTAAGGTCGGGGAAGTTTATTATTCTCCTATCGCGGGCAGCGTCCCGTGCGAAACAGCTGTAGGGAAAGGGGTTTTAAAAGTTTGCGTTCTCTGCTAAAATATGCCAAGAATTAAACTACGAATTATGAATAGAAAAACATACCGAAAAGTTGCAGCCAATCCTCTGGGAATTTTATATGGAGGCAGAAAGAAAAGGCCTAATGTGTTTTTAATGCTTTTGGTTTTCCTGCTTGTATGGTGGCTTTTTTCCGCCCTCACCGATTTTTCAAGCGAATTTTACAGCCAAAATTTTGAGCCGCTTTCAAAGGTTATTGAGTCTATAAGGAAAGACGAAGTAAAAAAAGTTGAAATTAAAGGAGAGGATTTAAAAATTTATTACAATGTCGGCGAAACCAAAGATTCCATAAAAGAACCTAACCAAAATTTTTTGGAGCTTTTAGCAAATTACAATATTGACCCAGCTAAAATTCCTGATGGGGTTGCCACTATTCCCCAGCTTCCCATTTGGGAAATTATAGGGACGGTGGCGCCTCTCGTTCTAATGCTTGTTTTCCTGTTTTTTATCCTTCGCCAGGCCAGAGGGGCGGCGGGGGATGTTTTTAGCTTTGGAAAATCCCGCGCAAAAGTGTTTTTAAAAGGCAGTAAAAACGGCAAGGAAAAAATTTCGTTCAAAGATGTGGCTGGAGCTGAGGAGGTAAAAAAGGAGCTTACCGAGGTGATGGATTTTTTAAAAAATCCCGACAAGTACAAAAAAATTGGTGCTAGAATTCCCAAAGGGGTTTTGCTGATTGGTCCAAGCGGGGTGGGAAAAACTCTTTTGGCGCGGGCTATAGCGGGGGAAGCCAATGTTCCGTTTTTCAGCGCCGCCGGAAGCGAGTTTATGGAGATGCTTGTAGGGGTGGGTTCTGCTAGAATGAGAGACCTTTTTTCCACCGCAAAATCCGCTCAGCCCGCCGTTATTTTTATAGATGAAATTGATGCTATAGGAAGGCAGAGAGGCATGGCGTTTTCTGCGGGCCACGATGAGCGGGAACAGACATTAAATCAGCTGTTGGTTGAGATGGATGGTTTTGACCAAAGAGTAAATGTTATAGTTTTGGCCGCGACAAACAGACCCGATCTTTTGGATCCAGCCCTAATCCGTCCCGGCAGGTTTGACCGCAGGGTAACTTTAGAGCTTCCTGATGTGAACGAGCGGGAAGAAATTTTTAAAATTCATATGCGCGGGAAACCCTTTTCCGAGGATTTAAACATTAAAAGAATAGCCCAGCAAACGGTAGGGTTTAGCGGAGCGGATATAGAGAATATGCTTAATGAAGGAGCTATTTTCGCCGCAAGAAACGAGCGGGACAAAATAACTATGCGTGATTTAATGGATGCTGCCACCAAAGTAAAATTGGGTCCCGAAAGAAAACGTTTGCAAAGCGAGGAGGAAAAAACTCTAACCGCGTATCACGAAGCAGGCCACGCTTTAGCGGCAAGCAAACTTCCAAGCGCCGACCCTGTTCAAAGGGTTTCTATTATCTCAAGGTCATATACCTTGGGATTTACAGATATATCACCGCAACGGGATAGATACAACGAAACTAAAACAAGGTTACTAGGATTTATAACGATATCTTTAGCCGGTAGGGCGGCAGAAGAGTTGGTGTATAAGGAAGAAACTGTAGGTGCGGCTAACGATATAGAAAAGGCTACCCAAATTGCCAAGAAGATGGTTTGCGAGTTTGGAATGAGCTCATTAGGACCCATTCTTTACGGTGGGGGTGAAGAAAAAAGATGGCTGGCGTTTCAGCTTGGCGAGAAGGTCTCTTATTCAGAAGAAATGGCAAAAAAAATTGATAACGAAGTTAAGAAAATTGTGGACGGCTGCTTTAAGGAAGCAAAAGATATCTTGCAGAAAAATCGCAAAGTTTTAGACAATTTGGCAAAAGAACTTGTAATAAAAGAAACTTTGGAAAAAGAGGACATAGATAAAATTTTAGGATTGTAGCTTTTTAGGTTTTAATCTCGTTTTTACCCTGTTACCACAACAAACACACCCCGTTGACAGGCAAATTATAAAATGGTGTACTGAAAAAGTTATCCTCCAACGGAAAAAAATCATGCAGGAATTTAAAACTATAAAGAAACTTAAAAATGTTAATATGAAAGGAAACGCGTTTGATATTTTTATGCGCAGATACGCCCTAAAAGGCGATAACGGCAAGCCTAAAGAAAATGTGAATGAGGCTTTTTACAGGGTGGCAAGTTTTATAGCCGAAGCCGAACAAACTAAGAAGGATAGGAAAAGGTATGCCGACCTCTTTTACTTCTTTATGGGGTCTAAAAGATTTATCCCTAACACTCCAACATGGTCGGGGGCAAAAACTAAGCTCGGGCAGTTAGCCGCTTGTTTTGTTCTTCCCATTTCGGATGATATGGGGAAGGAAAGTGATGGCATTTTTCAAACTTTGAGGGATGCGGCTCTAATACAGCAGTCGGGAGGGGGAAATGGCTTTTCTTTTTCGTCCCTGCGTCCTAAAGGGGATATTATAGCGGCGTCAAATGGTATAGCCAGCGGACCGCTAAGTTTTATGGAAGTTTATGATTCGGCTTTTGGCAAAATAGCCCAAGGTGGGACTCGGCGGGGAGCTAATATGGCGGTTTTGAGGGTGGATCACCCCGATATTTTTGATTTTATTAAATGCAAGTCGGAGGAAGGGAAAATAGCTAATTTCAATATCTCCGTTGCCGTCACCGATAAATTTATGAAAGCTGTTCAAGAGGACGGCGATTTTGATTTGATTAATCCCAAAGATAAAAAAGTTTGGAGAACTGTAAAGGCAAGAGAAATTTTTAACGAGATTGTAAAGTTTAGCTATCAAAACGGCGAGCCGGGAATTTTGTTTTTGGACCGCGCAAACAGGGACAATCCTGTTCCCGAACAGTACATCCTTGAATCCACCAACCCTTGCGGCGAACAATGGTTGGGTGGCTATGAAAACTGTTGTTTGGGGCATATTAATATCAGCGAATCTGTGAAAGAGAATAAAATAGACTGGGAGCATTTGCGGGAATCGGTAAGTTTAGCGGTAAGGTTTTTGGATAATGTAATTACGCAGAATAAATATATTCCTTCGGTCCCCCAACTAAAGGAAGCGGCGCTAAAAAATCGCCGGATAGGCCTTGGTTTTATGGGGCTGGGCGACGGCTTTTATAAAATGGGCATTCGTTATGGCAGTAGAAGAAGCTTGGAGCTGGCGGGCCAGATAACGGAATTTATGCGGTTTTACGCTATGAAAGGAAGTATAGCGCTTGCCAAAGAAAGAGGAGCTTTTCCCGGAATAAAAGAAAGCATCTATAATCCCCAAAAACTTAAATGGAGTATCCCCAAGCCTTTATTTTCCTATAAGGAGAATTTTGGGCGGCCTAACCTTAACTGGCGCGAAGTTAAAAAAGATTTAAAAAAATATGGTATCAGAAATTCCACTCAATTAACAGTTGCCCCCACCGGCACTACGGCCACAGTGTTTGATGTTGAAGGGTATGGGTGCGAACCGGTGTTTGCGTTAGCTTATTTTAGAAATGTTTATCAGGCGGCTGGGGGCCAGGATAATTTGAGGCTTGCATACATAAGCCCTTTATTCAAGAAAGCGCTGGAGAAGGAGAAATTAAATGAGACCCAAAAAGATGAGATTATTAGGGAGGCTCTAAATAAGGGAACGATTAAAGGCTGTAAAAGCGCTTCCAGTACTATTAAAGAAACTTTTGTAACCGCAATGGATATAACTTCAAGTGAGCATATAGAAATGCAAGCGGCAATCCAATGTTTTGTAGACAATTCCCTATCAAAAACCTGTAATTTTCCAAAAGAGGCCACAGAAGGAGATGTGAGGAATGCGTATATGAAAGCGTGGGAATTGGGGTGCAAGGGTTTAACAGTTTATGTAACAGGTTCAAGACAAGAGGTGGTTTTAGAAACGAAAGAAACGGCGGAGGAAAAGCAGAGGACGCTTCTGAAAATGGAGGGGGGTATTAGGCCCCGCCCCTCGGTAGTTGTGGGAAGAACCCACAAAATAGCTACCCCTGTTGGAAAAGCGTTTATTACGGTAAACCGCAACGGCGAAACAGGCAGACGCCCTTTTGAGGTTTTTGTAAATATAGGAAAAAGCGGAAGCGACCTAGCTTCTATGGCAGAGGCGATGGGAAGGTTGATTTCCGGGTGGCTCAGAAGCGCAAGAGAGCCCAACAAAGCTTTGGAAGAAATACGCAATCAGTTATCCGGTATTGGAGGTTCTATGAGTATAGGTTTTGGCCAGAACAGGGTTAGCAGTTTACCGGATGCTGTGGCTAAAGTTTTGAATAAAGAGTTGTTATTAAGCGATGGATTTGAAAAGGTAATTGAGGAGAAAGATTCAGATGTTGAGGTTACGGTGCAACCCTCCTTGTTTGAGGGAGCATCCATTTGTCCGGAGTGCAACAATATGACCCTGGTGGAAACAGAGGGTTGTGTTAAATGCTATTCTTGCTCCTATACCAGATGCTAGGGCGGTTTTTAGAGGGTTTGGGTGGTATAATGGGAATATGAGACGAATGGTGATATTTGATTTCTACAATCTTCTTCATCGCTCCTACCATGCTTTTCCGCGGGAAATGAAAACATCTACCGGTATTCAGACCAATGCAGTTTATGGTTTTGTTTCGTCCGTTTTGAGCACCCTTAAAGAACTTAATCCCCAGTACATTGTAGTTGCGGGGGAGACAGGCCCCTCCTTTAGAAAAGAGCAGTTTGAAGATTACAAAGCTACTAGAAAATGGCGCGAGGAGTACCCGGATGAGGCGGAGGAATTAGATAAACAGGCGGAGCTTGTGAAGGAAGTAATAAGTAAAATGTCCATTCCCGTGATAGAGGTTCCAACCTATGAAGCTGATGATGTAATTGGCACTGTGGCGGAAAAATTTGCTGGGGAGAGTGTGGAAATGGTCATTGTTTCAAACGATATGGATATGCTTCAGCTGGTCAATAGCCTCGTTAAGGTTCTCCGTCCTGCGCGCCCGCCCTTTGTGAAAAAGAAAATTTATACAAAAGACGCGGTTGTAAAAAGTTTTGGGTTCGTTCCCGTTAAAATTATAGACTATAAGGCTTTAAGAGGAGACCCTAGCGACAATATTCCGGGCGTTAAAGGGATTGGCGATAAAACGGCAAAAAAATTGATTATGGAGTTTGGGAGTTTAGAAAATATTTATAATAGTATTGACACCCTTACACCCCCGTCGCTTAAAAAGAAGCTCACGGAGGGAAAAGAGAGCGCATTTTTGTCAAAAGAATTGTCCACAATCAAAACAGATGCTCCTATTAATATATCTTTGAAAGATATGGAAGTGAAGGAATTTAATAATGAGGAAGTTTTTTCCGTTTTTGGTAAATATGAGTTTAAGTCTTTACTGCCAAAACTTTCCGCAAACAAAACCTCACCCAAAGACGAGAATCAAATAGGGTTTGGATTTTAAGTTTTCAGACCCCAACGAATTGCAAATTAGGTGGAAGCGTCTTTATGTTAAAATAATCGTATGCTTAAAATGTCCACAAAGCCCAAAGTTGCCATTACCCACGATTATCTTAACGCCTACGGCGGGGCGGAGAGCGTGGCAAACGCTATCTGGGAATTGTATCCGGATGCTCCTATATATACCGCTTTGTATGATTCTAAAGCGTTTGCGGGAACGGACGCGTTTAAGGGCGCGGATATTCGTTGCCCGCGCTTGGCAAAGCACCCTTTGATGCATAAATTTTATAAATATTTAGTGCCATTGTACCCCCTTTTGTTTGAAAGATTAGATTTAAGTTCTTATGATATTGTAATATCCTCTTCAGCAAACTTTGCTAAAGGTGTCAGAACAAGAAAGGAGCAGCTGCATATAAGTTATATTCATACTCCCCCAAGATTTCTATATGGGTACCCCACCGAAACATCCAAAAGGGATATATGGTATTGGAAGCCTGTTTTAAAATGTGTGGACTTTTTTTTAAGAAAGTGGGACCAGGAGGCGGCTAAAAGGCCCGATTTTCTTTTATGCAACTCAAAAGAAGTTCAGCAGAGAATTCGCAAATTTTATAAAAGAGAAGCCAAAATAATCCCGCCTTTTTTTTCTTTGTGCAAAAAATATGAGAAATCTCCTGCTGAGATGGGGGGTTATTATTTAATAATTACTAGGATGTCTTTGTACAAAAATCCCGATAAAGTTATTTTGGCGTGCAAAGAACTTGGAAAGGACTTAAAAGTGGCAGGGGGCGGAAAAGAATTAGAGCGATTTAGAAAGATTGTGGAGAATGCCCCGTTTAGCGAGGGAAAAATTGAGGTGCTGGGTTTTGTTTCTGAAGAAAGGAAAGCGGCTTTGCTTAATGGTTGCCGCGCTTTTATTTATCCTGTGGAATATGAAGATTTTGGGATGGCGCCTCTTGAGGCGATGCATTTTGGGAAACCGGCTATGGTTTTAAATCAGGGCGGGTTTAAGGACTATTTTGTGGATGGCTATAATGGGGTATTTATTGAATCTCCCACGGTGGACGGGGTTAAAAAGGCTATTGAGAGGTTTGAAGTGCTTGAAAAAAAGGTTAATTGGGAAAAAAACTGTAAGGAGACGGCGGGAAGGTACACCAGGGAGCGTTTTCAAGAGGAGCTGGGAACTTATGTCAACAGAAAGTGGGGGGAGTTTAAAGAAATCCGAGCTGTAAACCCGAATTTCCTAGGAGTCTGACCCTTGAGGGGTCAGAGACCCCCCAAGAATCTAGATTTAAGGCTCTGACATTGTTTAATGCCTGAATTACCTGAAGTTACAACAATTGTAAATCAGCTAAAAAAAGAGATTGTTGGAAAAAAAATCTCTTCTGTTTTTGTTAATAAAACTTACAAAACAACCCCCGCTGGCGAAAGTTTTGAAAATGCCATAATAAATTCAATCATTATTGGTGTAGACAGGGTGGCAAAAGTAATTGTGGTTACATTAGAAAAGGCATCCTCCAGAAAATTTCTTGCCTTGCATCTTGCTATGACGGGGCTTGTTAGATTGTATAAAAGGGACACCTTTAGCAAAGGCTTAGTTGTTTTTTGTTTGGACGATGGCAGCAGGTTCGTTTTTACAGACCAAAGACGGTTTGGGTATGTACAACTTTTTGAGAAGATGGAAACCCTTGAAAACAAATATGGTCCAGACCCCTTCAAAATAACCGCTTCGGACTTTGCAAAAATAATCAAAAGCAAATCCGCCAGCTGGCGGACAAATATAAAAAACGCTTTGCTTGACCAAAGACTAATAGCTGGTATTGGAAATATTTACGCAAATGAAGCGCTTTTTATGGCAAAAATTCATCCCCAAACGAAGACTGCTGCTATAGCAACTGGGCAATTGGCTATTTTATTGGCCGCTATTAAAGATGTTCTTGCTAGATCTATAACGCATAGGGGGTCTACACTAAGCGATTTAACATACACCGATATCTATGGGAATTATGGAGAATTCCAAACACATTTTAAGATATACGGCAGGAAGGGGGAAACTTGCGAAGATTGCAAAACTAAAATTGAGTTTATAATGTTGAATGGCCGCGGAACATACTTTTGTCCCGTCTGCCAAAATTAGGGTTAAACCCATTTGGGTTAAACCCAAATGGGTTTAACCCTAATTAACCCTAATTACGATGACGATAAAAAGCCTAAGATTAAAAAATTTTAGAAATCATAAAAATGCCCATTTTACCTTTAGCGAAGGGGCAAATTTAATTCTAGGTCCCAATGGCTCGGGAAAATCTAATATCTTAGAAGTTTTGTATTTTCTAGCAGTAGGAAATTTCATAAAAGCTGGGGTTGATAAAGATGTTATTTCTTATAATGAAGACTTTTGCAGAACGGATGCGGTTATTGTCGAAAATGAAGATAGTGCTATGTTGTCGGGGTCGGTAGTATGGATAAACAAAACTGATAAAACAGTAAAAAGTTATGAGGTTAATAAAATAAAGAGGCTGAAAAATAAGTTTTTGGGTAATTTTTACGCCGTCTTGTTCACCCCTGAAAGCCTTGAACTGGTTACCGATTCCCCGTCTTTAAGGAGGGAATATGTGGATTTTGTGCTTTCGCAGGTAGATTTTAAGTACAGAACATACAAACCCTTATATGAAAAAGTTATAAGAAACAGAAATAAGGTTTTGGAGAAAATAAGGAACAGGGAAGCATCTCAAACACAGCTTGATTATTGGGACATTAAAGCTTTGGAGTATGGAAAATTCATCCAAGAAAAAAGGGACGAATTTTTTAATTTTATAAATAGCAATATTGCAGAAAGCGCGGGTACTTTGGGGCTAAAAACTCTTAACATATCTTACTTAAGAAGCTCTATCTCAAAAGACCGTTTGGAGGAGTATAAGCTGAAGGATATAAAAGCCGGTTTAACTCTAACCGGTCCTCATAGGGATGATTTTGAATTCTTGCTTTCAAAGCGGAATCTAAAATATTTTGGTTCGCGAGGGGAGCATAGAACAACTTCTTTATCCCTTAAAATGTGCGAGCTTAAATTTATTAAGAACAAAACGGGTATCCGACCCGCGCTTTTATTAGACGATATCTTCAGCGAACTTGACGGAAATCACAGAAAAACCGTTATAGAACTCTGCAAAACCCAGCAAACTGTAATTACCTCAGCGGATAAGAACTTGGTTCCAGAACCCTTGATAAAAAACGCTAGAACCTTTTTTCTTTAGTTCTAAAATACCTTCCAAAGATTAACCCCGTTGCGGGAAATTTGCGGAAATCTTGCGGGAAATGTATAATAATAGTAAATCCCTATTTTGAAATTATAAATTGATTAAAAAATTAAGAATTAAAAATTTATGTATCTGCCGAATTACACCGTAACGAACAGTATATTAACTTATATAGGCAAAATTGAGGCGGCTAAAGCTCTCATTGAAAACTCGCCTTTAATTCCTTCGTGGGAAAAGGATTTCGTAAAGGATGCCCAAATACGAACGGTTCATTACTCCACCCATTTAGAGGGTAATCTTTTGGAGTTTCCGGAGGTTAAAAAAATAATTGAGGGTTATGAGGACGAAGTAATAGCTTTTGATAGGGATGTATATGAAGTCCTTAACTACAGGGAAATTGTAAAGTTTATAGAAAAACTGTTTGAGAAGGCAAAATCCTCGGAAAACAAAAAATATTCTTCGGATATGTTGGATTTAGAGCTAATCTTAAAAATTCATAGGATACTTTCTAGAAAAATTTTAAAGGAGGGTAGGCGGGGTGCTATAAGAACAAAAAATGCTGATTTAATAAGTTCTAAGCATTTTAAAAAAGTTCTTGTATTTCCAAAAGTTACTGAGATTATGCCTAATCTTACTGGTTTTTTGGAATGGGTTGCTTCAAAAAACGGCAGAGAAACTCATCCAGTCCTGAAAGCGGGCATTGCGCATTACGAGTTAACTAGGATTCATCCTTTTGACGACCAAAACGGCAGAACCGCGCGAGCGCTTTCTACTTTGATATTGTATTTAGACGGCTATAACATAAAGAGTTTCTTTTCTTTGGATGAACATTTTGACAAAAATCCTATGGATTATTACAACCATTTAGCGATTGTTCAGGAAGATAAAGGGGATTTAACAAAATGGCTTGAATACTTTAGCAAAGCTTTGGCAATTGAGCTTATGTGCATTAAAGAAAAAGTTTTGAGGCTTTCAAAGGATGCGAAGTTAAAGGGGGCGGTTGGGCAGGTCGCCTTAAACGAAAGGCAGGAAAAAATTGTAAATTATATTCAGGATTTTGGGTTTATAAATAACAGCAAATGGAAAAAAATGTTTTCAGACTACAGCGATGACACAATTCTAAGGGATTTGCAGGATTTGATGAAAAAGAAGGTTGTTAAAAAAGTTGGTAAAACAAAATCCGCGAGGTATGTGTTGAGGTGAAAGTATTTATTTTTTCCAAAGTTTGTACAAATTTTTAAACTCCTGTACCGTGGTGGCGTCTTTGGTTGAAATGTCATCTCTAAAATCCACAAGGCGCGGAAAGCGCAAAGCGTAACCGGCGGTATGAATTGGGCTTATGGTTATATCGTCTGCCCTTATGGATGTAAGAATATTAGGCTCGCACCATATATCGCAAAAAAGCTCTTTTGGAACGATGTAATTTTTTGGTTTTTCCAAGAGCTTTATTTTATCGCATCGTCTTTTTAGCCTTACCCACTGCTCATCCGTTAAACCGGTGCCTATTTTGGCTATGGTTTTAAAATTATCCTCCTTTTCATCCAAAACCCCCACCAAAAAAGCGCCTATTCCAAACTTTGCCCTTTGTCCCGCTCCTCTGTAATAGCCCAAAACAACAGGTTCTAAGGTATCTTCAAGGGTGCCTTTTTCTTCCCTTTTAAACTTAATCCAAGCGTATCCTCTTGAGCCAACGGTATAAGAAGCGGTTAAATCTTTAGCGACAATGCCTTCTAAACCTTTTTCTATAGCGGTATTAAAAACTTCCATAAATTTGTTCGTATTATCCACAACAATTTCAGGAGCGATAATAATTTTGTCGCTCTCCTTGATTATGCTTTCCAAAATTTTCCGCCTCTCTACAAAAGGCAGGTGTATTTGCGATTTTCTGTTATAAAAAAGGATATCAAAAACAATAAGCTTTAGAGGAATCTCCTTAGCGGTTTTTTTAACATTGTGCTTTCTTTTTCTTTTAATGGTTATCTGAAAAGGCACAAACTCTCCTGTTTTGGGGTCCACTCCAATAGCCTCGCAGTCCAATATAGCGCTTTGCGCTTTAACGCTATCTAAAATAGCAGAAACTATATCCGGAAACATATTCGTTGTTTCCTCCAAGTTTCGGGTAAATGTTTTAACAAGGGGAGCGGGGGAAAGTTTGTTTCGGTCCAAGTGCGCCTGAACCCGCGTGCCGTCGTATTTGTATTCTATGGCGGATGTTTTATGCCTTTTTATAATGTCCTTTGCAGTATCAACTCTTTGGCAGCGGGCGGATAAAATAGGAACACCCGTTTCTATGTGAATATCCTTAATTCCAAAAAGGCCATTTTCCTTAAATTCTTTGGCTATAAACCCAATGTTAGGGTAAATGCGGTATTTTTCCTCAATTTGCTTTTTTAGGGTTTTATCATCTTTTTCCATCCACGATAGCGCTTCTATTACGGTTATTTCCGAGAATCCAAGCCGCATTGTGCCAAGAATTATTTTGCAGGCATACTTGGCGCCTATCCTGTCCAGACTTTTAAGTAGCATAGACATTAAATGCACCTTTCTTTCTTGAGATCCCGCTCCTTCTTCCATCGCTATCCGCTTTAGTTTTTGATAAACTTCTAAAACTTCCGTTTCTTGTTTCACAAAACTTTCCGAAAAAAGTTCCGCTGTTTTGCCTAAATCTCCAAGCTCTTTGTATTTTTTTAGAATGTCCCGCTCGGGTATGGTATATGCTTTGGACAAAATCCGTACCATCATTTTATCGGCGATATTAAATTTTATAGCCTTGTATTGAGGGTTTAATGTGCCAAGCGACAAAAATACCGTTTCATATATTTCGCATGAGGATGCTTCCTTAAAAAGTTTGGCAAGTATGGAGGTTATTTCAAGCCTTTTGGATGTCAAGGACAATTTTTCAAGATATTCGCAGAGGGTTTTAAAAAGCATAGGCTCATTTTATCAGAAAGGGTTCAACCCTAAAAGGGTTGAACCCTTATGGGCATTTGCTATTATAAATGGATATGAATAACATAAACTATGGCGGAGTTATTTGGACTAACCACGCATTAGAAAGGCTTGTCCAAAGAGGACTTCCTCAAGATTGGGCATGGGAAACTTTTCAATACCCGGAAAAATCTAAGCAGAGAAAACAAGCTGGAACATTTGAATATGAGCGAAAATTCGGAAATTATCAGGTTACGGTGGTAGCGAAACAAAACGAGCACTTGGAATGGATAATCCTTTCCTGCTGGGTGGAGCCTCCTTTTGCGGGTTCTATAGATATAAAAAAGAGGGAATTTGAAAAAAAGTATAAGAAAGCAGGTTTTTGGAAAAAGATTTGGCTTTTGTTTTTGCGAGATGTACTTAAGTTCTAGAAGTTCTACATAGAAAGTTCTTAAATCGGTTAAGTTTTAACAGCGAGGACCTTGGAAAACAAAAGGCTTGCATTTTGAAATTAATTGTTGTTAAAATTTACAAAAGGTTATATAAATATATTAAATGGCTAACACACCATCCGCGCTGAAAAATATTAGAATAACTGAAAGAAGAACTAGCCAAAACAACTTTTGGCGTGTTAGAATGAAAAAAGCCTTAAAGGATTTGCGGTTAAATAAAGATAAAAGCAAAACAGAGGAGCTTGCGCGAAAAGCTCAATCCATTATAAGCAAAGCCGCTAAAAGAAGAGTTGTTCACAAAAACAAAGCGGCGCGTTTGGTGGCTAGAATTTTTAATAAATAACAATGAGAAACCTGCCTAAACTGATACTGCTTTCAATTTTAACAATTTTCACTTTTGCTGTTTTTTCCTGCAAAGCAAGCGCTGCTAAATTCTACCTTTCCCCCGAAACGGGAAATTTTTCGTCCGCTTTTAGCGCCGATGTTATGCTTGATTCCGAAACGGATAGCATTGAGGCGGTGGATGTTGTTTTAACATACGACACCACAAAACTTGATGTAACCGAGATAGTAAGCGGAGAATTTGAGCAGTATCTCAAAAAGAGTTTTAATAGAGCAACAGGGAGAGTTGAAATTAGCGCTTTGAATGCCACCTCCCCTGCAAAAACCATAGCTAAAGTGGCAAAAATAACTTTTACGCCGATAGTCAGCGGGGTAACTAAAGTGGATTTTGTGTATAGTCCGGGCGCGGTTGACGACACTAATGCTTTGGAAAGAGGGATTGAATCCTTAACCTCCGTTTCTGGAGGTACTTATACATTAGATTTGGCAGGCTCAAGTGGTGTTGGAACCACAGAGTCTAGTGTTGGAGTGGGTACAACAACTCCGCTGGCTTCTGTTGGAACTACTGTTCCGGAAGTCCCAGAAGTTCCTCAAACGGGAACTATGCCCGCATACTTTTATTTTTATATTATGCTTTCCATCTCCGCAACGGCCGCCGGGTTTGTTTTGCTTAAAAATTCCTAATATGAATAAAGTTGAGGGCGTTAAAGGATTTTTAACCTTTTGTTTGATATTGGTGGCGCTCTTTTTGCTTTTTTTCTCCGTTAGGTTTGTTATGGGTAAAAGAATTCTTAAGGAAAATTCTGAAGCTGTGGGAGTTGTAGATATTGTTCAACCGGAGTCTTTGCTAAAGGAGGATATTCCTGCGGATACCGAACCGCCACTTTCGGTTGTTTCCTTTCAGGGGGCGTTATCTGCGTACGATGTTAGGTATGATTTTAATAAAGACAATACTATAAATATGTACGACTATTATTTATTAATATCCTTACTCAACCAAACTTCCAACAACAATTAGGCGAAAGTCTTTTCTCCCCGGGGGCACGCAGGTCATAAGGCTTACGGTGGAGTTGTTAGGTTTGTTGGGATAAAAATTTTCGTAGGGGTTAACATCTTTTGGCTCCAAAGTTTTTTTCATAGTTACGATATATTTGTAGGTTTTGTTTAGATATTTGATATAAAACATATCTCCAGCCGAGAGTTGGGGAAGGGTGGAGAATATTTTTTTGTAATCAAGGGGGTCAAAGTATTCTTCGAACACGGCATGCCCATATATAAAAGAGTTATAACTTTCTCCCGGAAGGGCTGTTCCGGCGTAATGCCCAAGCATAGTGTCGGGTTTAAGGGAAGTGTCGTTTGTTTTAACCACCGCGTCATAAATTTTAAGTTTTGGAATTGTTAAATAAAATTTTTCCGGAACATTTTCATTTTTTATGGCTGGCATTTTAGCGTATCCTTTTAGCTCCTCAAATGAGAAGCTGGAATCCGCCCCTGTTTTATATCCCAAAACGGGGGAAAACAGTGGTTTTTGGCTGGGAAAAAGGGCGAGGGATCTTGCATAAGGCTTTACAATTTTAACAATAAGGATAAACATTCCGAAAAGTATTAATACACTTGCAATAGAATGCATTAGCTTTTTTGACTTTTGTCCGCCAGCTGGCGGATTTGCTTTTAACCTTTTTTCGTACCTGTAGGGTTTAAAGTAGTTCATAGGCAGGGCCTTTTTATTATAATACCATTTTCTTTTAGGACTTTCGGGGTCTGACCCTGAAAGGGTCAGACCCCTATGACCCCTATGAATTCCGTAAGAGAGGGTCAAATCCTAATCTGAAAAGTTTAAGATATAGCAAAAAAGAGAAAACATTTCGCTTTTAATGTCGCAAATATTTGACTTTGTTTTTACATCTGCCTCATAAATCCTTCTTAAAATGTCCACTAAGCCCTCCTCCGAAAAATTTTTCTGCGCTTTTTCCAACTTTGTTCTAACAAAGGGATGCAGATTTTTTGCGAGGTTGTTTCCCAGCTTAACCGCCAGCATATTTTTAAAATTGTTTGCCAAAATTGTTAAAATAAAAGCGGTGTCCGAATCCTTTGTTAATATTTTATCCAAGATTATAAGGCTTCGCGGATTCTTGGTATTTATCATATCCACTAGCTCAAAATTTAAAACGGAATTTTTTTTGTTAAAAGCTTTGGTCACAAAATCCTTTTTTCCCCGCCCATATTTTAAAAGCGCATTGGTTTTTTCCAGATTTTCCCCAATCCACATAACAACGGTTGTCGTAGCAGGCAATTTTTCCAAGAATAAAAGATTTCCCGTTTTTTCCACATTAGGAGCTTTTTCAAATTCAATTAAGGTGCTTACCCGCTCGGAAAAAAGGGAGGAGGAAGGAATCTCAGTTTTTAAAAGTCCGAAATTAAAACCTTTGTCTGCGCGTATTGTTTTAATATGCGTGTTTTCCAATTTAGCTTTTAAGTATCCTAAGAAATTTCGGCTTTGAACTAAATCGGAGCCATATATTAGATAAATCATTTAGTTTGGAAACAAGAATTTTTGAATAAAGCTGTGGATTTGCGAAAGGTCCCCAGATTTTGGTATTAACACAGATTTTCCTCCGTAAAGGGCGCTGTTCTGGGGAATAAATAGAAGTCCTCCGAAGCTTTCGTTCTCCTTATTATCTATAATCACCATTTCAATATCTTCTAAATTAAGGCCTTGGGACAAAGTGTAAAAGTCATCCACTTCGGAAATAGTGATGTTTGTGGATACATATTTTTTGTAGATGTCATAAAGCTCCTTTACTTTAGCGGGATTGGCAAGTATTCCTAGTGAGAGAAGCTTATTTTTTACGGCAATTATAATATTTTGCTGTCTTTTAGCGCGGGAAAAATCTGAACCTTCGCCATTATAACCATGGCGGGAGCGGGCATACTTGAGAGTAGTTTCCCCATCAAATACCTGCTCACCTTTATCAAAGTGAATGTGTTCATATCTGCAAGTGTAAGTGCCAGCGCTGTTTTTTTCCTCTTCGGTCAGCTCGTCCACATTTAATCCGCAGGTATCAAGCTCTCTTCCTTCAATGGGGTAATTTGGGTCATCCAAAACATTCTCCACATTTACAGTTACGCTTCCTAACGCGTCAATAAATTCTTTAAAACCGTCAAAACCTACAATAACATAATAATGTACGGGTATTCCTGTTACTTCGGATACCACTCTAGAAACAGTTTCGGCGCAGCCGTTCTCCGCCGTCCCTCCGCAGTAGCCGTAAACCTCGTTAATTTTGGAAAATTGCCCGTTATCTATTTTTACCCACAGATCTCTTGGAATAGATATGATTTTTATGTCTCTGTTTGTGGAGCTTTTACCAATGGATGCAAGCATTATGGTGTCGGTGAGCGTTCCTGTTTGAAGGTACTGCGGAGCTCTTTTGTCCAAACCTAAAATTAAAACATTAACTCTCCCATCCGCGCTTTTAAGAGAGTTATTGCCCCCAATTTGAGAAAGAACAGAGAGCGGTTTGAGTATGCTTCCAACAGAAAAAATTATTACTGCAGCAATCAAAATTGTAAGGGCTCCCGCTGTAAAAATTTTTCGCTTAGCAAAATGTTTCCTTTCCTTTTTTATCGTGCCTAAATCTACATATCGCATTTTTTAATAATATTAATAAAATAAACAGGGTTTAAACTTTCCCCCCCCACCAAAAATCCGCTTATGTTTTTAAGCTTCGAGAAACCTTTAGCATTTTCCGCTGTTACGCTTCCCCCGTAAAGGACTTTCGCGCTTGGTATAATATCCACAATTTTTTTAGCGGTATCCTCTATAAATTCCGGTTTTGCTGGAATTCCGCTTCCTATATTTTCAAGCGGTTCAAGGGCTATTATTATGTCTCTGAAGGATTTCAATGCCGCTGCTTGTTCCAGAGCGCTTACACAAATTACAGGGGTTATTTGATGCTCAACGCACAGCCGGGCTTTTTTCTGTACGATATCATCCGTTTCAGAAAAATTTTTCCGCCTTTCGGAGTGGCCTATTATTGAATAGGAGATATAATCTTTAAGCTGTTTTGCGGAAACCTCGCCAGTATACTCGCCTTCTAAAAATTCTGATGAGTCTTGAGTTCCGATATGGGCATTTAAAAGATTTTCCTTTAGGTAGGATACATATATAAAACTAGGGCATATCACAGGGGTAACCTTATTTAAGGAATAACTTGAAGAAAAAGCGTTAAATTCTAAAACCCAACTTTTAATTTCGGCAAGTGTTAAATTCAATTTCCAGTTAGCTATAATTATCATTGCATTTTTAACTCTCTTTTTAGGCTTCCCACCAAGTCTGGTATTCTCTCTAAATGTTCATGGTTGTACTTAAGACCCAGAACAGTTAGGCAGGTAAACACCAAAGGAATTTCCTTGTAAACGCTCTCGGCAAATTCGCATGAAACCAAACAGCGGGGTAATACAGCCGCATTATCAGTTTCTCCTTTGTTGGAAAAACTGCATCCCGCGGGGCACCCCCAACAGGAAGGGTAACCAGCATATTTTACAAATAGTTCCGCTTTTTTATCAAGAACTTTATTATATATCTCGTTATAAGTTCTCTTATTAGGTATTTTTATTTCCCCCTCGCCTGAAATAATTAAGCCTTTGAGGTTTTTTATATTTACGCTTTTGCCAAAACCAAAATAGTTATCTATTAAAGTTTTTCCGGAGAATTTTATAGAGCTTTCTTTCCCGGAAATGGAATATTTAAAGAAACCCGAAGCGCTGGAAAAACTCACCTTGCCCCGTTCAATGGCTGTAACCAATGGGTTTTTAGGCTTGTTGTAAATGACAATGGAATCTATATTTGCAAGCCGCATTTTAGCGGCAAAACTCCCGCCTCCATAAAGTTCTTCTACCTCATCTTTATCGTTTTTGCAAATTAGCGAAAGTTTGGAAGCATAGGGGAATAAGCCGCTTAAAGGGCCGCTTGATAAAATTACTGGATTTTTTTCCAAATTATCTTGCAGAAGTTTAAGTCCTATGCCTACTCCCCCCAAAAAATCGTTCAGGTTTTTGTGGGCTTTTAGCTCGTAGGATTGGTTTAATAAATCTATGTAAAGAACATTTTTTGAATTTGCGTTCATTTTTCTATTATTTCAAAACAGTTTCGCGGACAAATTTTTACAATATCTTTAAAATCGGTTTTTTTTCCGTAATCCACGGAAATGATATATGATTTTGGCCTGCCGTAAATTCTAATAAAAGCTTTTCCTAAATCAATAGTACTGCCTTCAATTAAAGAGGATTTAATGACGCATAAACCGCATCCGATGCATTTTTTTTCGTTGGGAGATAAAACTCTAGGCATAATTAATTAAAGCTTTTAATAGCAAGTTCCACTAAGCGCAGGGAATAAGCCCACTCGTTGTCGTACCAGCAAAATACTTTTACCATATTGCCTCCTACTACTTTTGTGAAAGAGGTATCCACTATGCTAGAGAAAGGGGTTCCTAATATGTCGCTTGACACCAAAGGGTCTTTAGTTGTTTTTAGTATACCCTTAAAAAGCGGTTCATTTTCGGCTTTCTCAAATCTTTTGTTTACCTCTTCTGCGGTTACGGTTCTTTTAACAATTGCTGTTATGTCCGAGATGGAACCGCACAAGGTGGGCACTCTTAATGCAATACCATCAAATTTGTTGTTTAGGGTTGCTATTACTTTAGTGGCGGCAATGGCGGCTCCGGTTGTAGTGGGAATAATATTGGATGCTCCCGCGCGGCCTCGCCTTAGGTCTTTGCTAGGCCCATCTACAATGTTTTGTGTGGAGGTATATGAATGTACTGTGGTCATAAACGACTTTTCAATTCCGAAACTTGTTTCCAAAACCTGCATTACTGGGGAGATACAATTTGTTGTGCAGGAGCCGTTTGATAGAATATCCGCAAAGTTTCCTTTTTGAGCTTTTTCTGTTCCTAAAACCTGTATGTCCCCACCAAAACCTTTACCGGGAGCAGAGATTATAACTTTTTTTGCCCCGGATGTTATGTGCATTTTTGCCTTGTCATATTCTGTAAATCTTCCGGTGCATTCAAGAACAATATCCACGCCAAGGTCTTTCCAAGGAAGTTTCCCCGGGTCCTTTTCCGCAAAAATAGGATATTTTTCACCCCCCACAAAGATATTTTTCTCATCCGTTTTAATGTCTTTGTTTAGTTTTCCATATACAGAGTCGTATTTAAGAAGGTAGGCTAATGTTTTTGTATCTGTTAGGTCATTAATTGCGCAAATTTCAACATCCTCGCAGTTTAAGTTTAAAGAGGGGGTAAGCCCTGAATTCAAGTTATTAGTAGCGGCTTTAAATGCGGCTCTTCCTATTCTGCCAAAACCGTTTATAGCAATTTTAATTTTAGGCATATTTAGATTAAGGAATTTAGCCAATCCCCCATAGCTTTTTTTGGCACGGCGCCAATTTTTCGGTCCATTTCTTTACCGTCCTTTTCCACCACAAAGGTTGGAATGCTCATAACGGCATATTTTTGGGCGGTTTCCATATCGGTATCCACATTTATTTTGAGAATTTCTATCTTTCCGGCAAAAGATTTTTCCAGCCCCTCCATAATGGGAAGCATTGTTTGGCAGGGGCCGCACCAATCAGCGTAGAAATCAAGTAGTTTAAGCATGGAATCATATTACCACATCTTCTCAATCGCTGTCATTGTATAAATTTACCTGTAACTACTCACTGTCATTTACACAGCGTCATTGCGATCCAGAGCTTTAGCGAGGGAGAATCAATCTTGTTGGGTATTGTAGGTATATGAAATATATTCACGATTTATCCAATATGGAAAAATAGTCCTGCCATTCGGCAAGTTCTGTGTAGTATAAAGCAAGTACCACTTCCGAAGTGGTACTTGTATGACATAAGCCTGTTAGAGATATGGGACAATTTGAATACTTGCTAGCTTTTTGAAAAGGTCATAGGGGTCTGACCCTCCGCCAGCTGGCGGAAGGGGTCTGACCCCAAATACACAAATACACAAATACAGAGAGGAGAAAGGAGATGATGCTTTGGTTTAGTTAAAGGAAAAGTGTACGGAATCTGGGGTGTCCGGCACATGTATTTTGACACATACACAATGACGAGAGTAACCACTGCAGTATGGTACAATGAAGTTATGAAAATAGTTTTGCACAAAGAAGACTGCATAGGGTGCGGAAGTTGTGCAAGTGTTGCGCCTGATATATTTGAGATTAGAGATGGCAAGGTTGTTCTTAAAAAAGAGCCAAATCTAAACGACCCCAAAATTCTTGAGCAGGTTAAACTTGCCGCCAGCCTTTGTCCTACTAGTGTGATAGAGGTTGTGAAGTAACCTTTGAACTTTTGGTATAATAAGTTTTATGCGAAAAGTTTTAATATTTGCTTTTTCGGTCCCTGCCATATTTATTTTCTTATTTTTTGTCCTCAACCAGCCTGGATTTTACGCAAAGGTTGGGGGTGTTAATGCCAAAACTCCTGAGCAGCTTTATCAAGATTCTTTTGTGGATGAGAAATACAAAGCCCTCCCGCAATTTTATTTTGACGAAACGGGCTATATTCTCGGTGATAATTTTGACATTTCCGCCAAGCACGCATTTGCTGTAGATATATCTAACGGTAAAGTCTTATTCTCAAAAGATTCCCGTACCCGTGTCCCTGTTGCCAGCCTTGTTAAAGTTATGACGGCAATTGTGGCGTTGGAACACGCAAAGGAAGACCTTGAAATAACCGTTAGCGAAAAAGCTTCCAGCATAGAACCTAATTTAATGGGTGTATCGGAAGGAGAAACCTACCTATTAAAAGAATTGCTTTATGGTTTAATTCTTAACTCTGGAAACGACGCCGCGCAAGCCATAGCCGAGGGTGTTGCCGGAAGTAAGGATAATTTTGTGGTGTGGATGAATTTAAGAGCTGAAGGATTGGGGCTTAAGGATACGAAATTCGTTGACCCTGACGGATTAAACCTCAACGATAAAGAATATTACAGCACCGCATACGACCTTGCGGTTTTATCAAAATACGCATTAGATACCTTTCCGCTTTTGCGGGAGATTTTCGCTGCTTTCAGTTACGAACTTTCAGAAACGCCCTATCATAAATACCTTTACCTTGAAAATCTAACTAATCTAATATCCACTTATCCAGGCGTTAAAGGAATTAAAATTGGTTATACGGTAGAAGCTGGAAATACTTTAATAACATATTCCGAAAATGGAGAGGCGAGAATCCTCGGGGTGCTTCTTGATTCCGAAAACCAAAGGTACGACGCAATACTTCTTTTGGATTATTGCTTTGATAGAGAAGGCGTTGTGGTAAAACACAACCTTTTGTAATTAGGGTTAAACCCATTTGGACAACCCATTTGGACATGATGAATCTGGATTTTTATAAAAAACCAACCTTGGAAGTTGCCGAAAGTTTAATCGGCAAGGTTTTGGTAGTGAAAAATAAAAACAATGTCCTTTCGGGAAAAATTGTTGAGACGGAAGCTTATATTGGCTCCAATGATAAGGCTTGCCACGCCAGCTGGCGTAAAAGGGTATCCTGCGAGAATCTCTGGAAAGGAGGGGGGATTATATATGTTTACCTGACCTATGGCATGCATTATATGCTTAATATTGTAACCGAAAAGGATAATTTTCCTTCGGCGGTTTTAATTAGAGCGGTGGAACCTCTTGAAGGTATAGATATTATGGTTCAAAATAGACATACGGAAAACATTGCAAATCTAACTTCGGGTCCTGCAAAGCTTACTAAGGCTTTTGGCATAAACAAGAGTTTTAACGGTAAAAGCTTATTGGGAAGGGGCATTTATGTTGAAGACAGAAATTTGCCCGTTTGCAAAATAGAAAGCTCAAAAAGAGTGGGGGTGGATTATGCGGAAGAACCGTGGAGAAGTATTGAGTGGCGGTTTTACCAAAGTAATAGTTTGTTCGTGTCCAAACGAGTGGAATAATGGTTAATCATATATTAGAAAAGAGTAAATATTTGTTATTCAAAAAAGAAGAAAGCATCTTAAGCGCCGGGTTTTTAATAGGGATGGCGCTGTTGGCGTCCGCTCTCTTGGGACTTTTGCGCGACCGTTTGTTCTCTCATTATTTCGGAGCAGAGCCGCTTTTTTCACAGCTCGGATTGTATTTTGCCGCAGATAGAATACCCTCGTTTGTTTTTAACATTATTGTAGTAGGCACCTTAACCACGGCATTTATTCCCGTTTTTAGCAGGCAGTTAAAGAAGGGGGAGAAAGCCGCGTGGGAAACGGCTTCCAACACCTTAAATACTGTTTTGGGGATATTTCTTTTTTTGGCAATTCTAATATTTATTTTCTCAAAGCCTTTATCGGGCTTATTGACTTTAGGAGCCTTGAACCCTTCTGACTTAGGATTAATGTCCATGCTTTTAAGGATTATGATTTTCTCCCAGTTCGTTCTTGTGATAAGTAGTTTTTTTACCAGCATTTTTCAATCGTTCAAACGATTTTTGGTGCCGGCGCTTGCCCCTGTTTTATATAATCTTGGAATCATTATTTTTGTTGTTTTGTTTGCGGGAAAATGGGGAGTGCTGGCGCCTGCTTGGGGTATGGTGTTTGGAGCCGGTATGCACCTTTTTACTCAAATTTTTTTCTCAAAAGGATTGGGCTTCAAATATGTAAAAATACTAAATATAAAGGACCCGAATTTGCGTGAGATACTTTTTTTAATGTTACCAAGAGTAGCGAGCCTAGCGGCGAATCAAATATCGCTTCTTGTGGATACGAGTCTTGCTATTTTTATAGGCACTTCGTCCTTGGTGGTTTTTAATTTTGCCCAGCATCTTCAAACTGTGCCTGTAAATTTTTTTGGAGGGGCCTTAAGCCAAGCCGCTTTTCCTGTAATGTCCTCTGAATCTGATAATAAATGGATTTTATCTAGTATTATAAAAAACACCTCCGCTAAAATTGTGTTTTTTGTGCTTCCTATAAGTGTATTATTTATTATTCTGCGCATCCCGCTTGTTCGGCTGGTTTTTGGAGCGTCAAAGTTTTCGTGGGATGCTACCATAGCGACATCCTATACACTCGCCTTTTTTGCGGTCTCTATGGTTTTTCAGTCTTTAGTTTATCTTTTGAACCGCGCTTTTTATGCGATGCGCAACACCAAAACCCCGGTTGTTATAAGCTTGATTTCCATTTTTGCAAACATTATTTTGGCGGTATATTTTATAACAATTAAGCACTTTGGCATCTGGAGTTTAAGTTTGTCTTTTTCCATTAGCAGTTTCCTAAACGCCTTACTGCTTTTTATTTTTTTGGGAAAGATTTTGCCTTCCTTTCTTGAATTAACCTTTTTGTACCATTTATCAAAAATAGCGTGGTGTTCGCTGGCGCTGGCATTTTTTTTGTATGTTCCTATGAAAATTTTGGATAAAGCTATTTTTGACACCACTAGAACATTAAACCTTGTACTACTTACTTTATCCGTATTCGTTTTGGGATTTTTCTCTTATATATTTATATCAAAAATATTTAGTATAAATGAGAGAAAGCTGGTGGTGGGCGCAGTAAAGCAGATTCTTTATTATCGCAAAACTCCTTCAAAGTTGATATCGGAGTCTATAGGCGATAGCGTTTCTTGATTAACCTCAGTAAATGAAGTTTCTTTGTAAGTTGTTATAACTTCTATACCTATCCATAAAGCTGTGGTTATTAAGGTGGCTATTGCCATAAATAATATGTTTTTATCTTTTGGCATAGTTCAGGTAAAAAATTAAAACCTCAATTTTTGCGTTAGATAAGCTTTCCTCTGCCTGTATAATAACAGAGTTTATTTTTATGTATCTTTGCTCTGTTTCCAAATTTTTTATAAATTCGTAAATATTTTTATAATCTCCCCTTGCTGTTATAGAAATTTTAACGCTTTTTATATCGGCGGGTTCTTTATTCTCCTCCAGTTCAAACTCCGTTTTCAGCATAGTGGTTTTATTTTTTGCCGCTATAAACGACAATTGTTTCAATATATCACTTTGATTAAACTTGTCTGGCAGAGCAATTTTTACTTTTTCCACTTCAGAATTGTATTTTTTTAAATTGGCTTCCGCAATTTTAAGGCTGTTAATTTTCTCTGTTAAAGAGCGTTCTGCGGTTTTTGCGGCGTTTAGTTTTTTTTGGTAGGCAGCCACGACTTTTACGCTTGGTCTTAGCGAGAAAATTCCTAAAAAAGATATGGCAAACAAACTTATGGTAAGTATTTCATAAGCCCTCCTTTCGGTTTTGTTTAGAAGTTTTATGGTTGCGAAAAGTTTTGATTTCATAATCTTTTGATAGTTATTTCTATATCCAACGAAAACTCGTTGCGTTCCTTGTTAAACTGCGCCCCAAGAAGAGTAACATTTTTAACGGATTCATCTTCGGAAAGTTGCTCAATCAGTACTCCAAAACTGTAAAGGTCTGGAGAATGAGCGGTGAACTTTATTAAATCTTTTTCAAAAATCAAGGTGGTTAGTTGTATGTTTTTGGGGATGTCCCTTTCAATAATTTCAATATAACCGCTTGTGGAAAACCCATCTTTTTTGGCTTTTTTTAGGGCTGAAACTCTTTGCTGGACATCCTTAATTTGGACCTCTGTCTGGTTCTGAGATTGAAGTATGGCGATTTTTCCCTCAATAATTTCTGTTGCATCCGAAAAATTGTTGTATAAGTGCAATTTGTAAAAAAGAAGCGCCGTCACAATCGCTTGAAATGATATAACAATAACACGGCCATATTTTACGGTCCAACTTAAAAATTTTTCTTTAACAGGCAGGTTCTCAAATTCTTTTTTGGGGAGCAGGTTTATATCATCCATCAATTTGATTTTATCAGAAAGTTTGAGTATAAGTACATTTATGGACAATATTAGAAATTTTGCAATTATAAGCCATGTAGATCACGGAAAATCCACTCTGGCGGATAGGTTTTTGGAGCTTACAAAAACAGTGGAATCTAGAAAAATGCGGGAGCAGTTTTTGGATAATATGGATTTGGAGAGGGAAAAAGGCATAACTATAAAATTAAAGCCGGTTAGGATGATGTACCCTTTTGAAGGGAAGGATTATATTATTAACTTAATAGATACCCCCGGGCATGTTGATTTTTCTTATGAAGTTTCCCGTTCTTTAGCGGCGTGTGAAGGAGCAATTTTGCTAGTTGACGCCACACGGGGGGTTCAAGCGCAAACACTTTCCAATTACCAAAAAGCGCGTTCTCTTAACCTTAAAATAATTCCCGCGGTTAATAAAATAGATTCGCCTTTGGCAAAAGTAAAGGAAACCAGGGAAAGTATGAAAAACCTTTTTGGTTTTAGTGATTCCGAAATTTTTGAAGTGTCCGGGAAAACGGGGGAAAATGCCCGAAACCTTTTGGAGGCGGCGATTGAGCGTATTCCCTGCCCTAAAAGAGCTTTGGACAAGCCTTTTAGAGCGCTTATTTTTGACTCTTTTTACAACAGCCATTTGGGGGTTATAGCAGTTGTAAAAGTTGTGGATGGTAAAATACTTTCCGGGATAGCCGACAAGATAAGGTTTCTGCATTCAAAAAAAGAAACGACTTTTAATAACTTGGGGTATTTCACCCCTCAAATGGCAAACGGCTCAAAAATGTGTTCGGGGGAAGTAGGGTTTATAGCAACCGGCTTAAAAGACATAAGTCTAGTGAGGGTAGGAGACACCGCGGTTTTGAAAAGGGAATTTGATACCCTCTCTATAGAACCTCTGTCCGGCTACAATCCGCCCAAACCTGTGGTGTTTTTAAGTTTCTTTCCGGAGAACGGCAAAGATTTAGATAATTTGAAAAAAGCTCTTTTAAGGCTAAAGCTTAATGATGCGGCGTTAAGTTTCGGCCCTGAAAATGCGGGAAGTTTGGGGTTTGGTTTTAGATGCGGTTTTCTGGGTCTTTTGCATGCGGAAATAACCCAAGAAAGGCTGGAAAGAGAATTTAACATGCGGGTTTTTGCCACTGCCCCCAGTGTGTCTTATGAGATTGTTTTAAAAAACGGGGCAATAATTTTTGCTGCTTCGGCAGGGGATTTTCCGGAAGGAAATGATATTAGGGAGATATTTGAACCCTACGCTAATGTGTATATTTTTACACCTTTTGAATATGTCGGGGCTATTATGAAGCTTACCGATAAGAAAAGAGGAAAATTTGCAGATATGGAAAATATAGGGGAAAGCGAGAAATCTGGAGTTAGACTTATGTATGAGATGCCTTTGTACGAACTGATAACAGGTTTTTATGATGATTTAAAGTCGGTGTCTTCTGGTTATGCTTCTATAGATTATACCCTTATTGAGAGAAGGCGGGCGGATGTTGTTTGTATGGACATTTTTATTGCGGGAGAAAAGATTGTTCCCCTCTCAAAACTTGCGCGCAGGGAGGATGCGGAGAGGATTGGAAGGGAAATTATTATAAGACTTAAAGAGCTGCTTCCGCGCCAGCAATTTATGGTTACTTTGCAAGCCGCAGTGGGGGGTAAAATTGTTGCCAGAGAAAATGTATCGGCGGTACGCAAAAATGTTCTTGAGGGAATTTATGGGGGGCATAGAGAGAGAAAAGATAAACTTTTAGATAGGCAAAAGGAAGGGAAAAAGCGCTTGAAAAAGTTTGGCAAAGTAACCCTTCCTCAAGAGGTTTTCTGGAAAGTGATGAGGTAATGATATAATACCTTTATGTTTGAGGAAGCGGACAAAAAAGAATTTAATAGTATTACTTATGGGCAGTTAACCCACAAAGAAGTGGTATTTAATATGTTAAATTTTTTATCCGAAGAGAACGAAAAGGGATATAAAGTTATTATAGGAACGGATTCAAACGGCCACACAAACGGAAAGGATTGTACAGAATACATAACGGCAATTTTGGTTCATAAAGTTGGGTGTGGGGGCATCTATTTTTGGAAAAAAGTTGTGGATAAAAAGGCCTATTCTCTAAAAGAAAGAATTTATAAAGAAGCTTTGCTTTCTTTGGAATTTGCGCATAGGGTTATGGAAGACTTTAGTTATGTGAATGTTTATACTTGGCCTTTGGAGATTCATATTGATGTGGGAAGTATTGGCGAAACCCGAAAGATAATAAATGAGGTTACGGGAATGATAAGGGGAGACGGGTTTGAAGTTAAAACTAAACCGTTGTCTTTTGGCGCTAGCAAAGTTGCCGATAGGCACACATAAGTTAAAGTCAAAATTCAAAATTCAAATGTCAAAAGTGTAGGGTCAAAAGAAAGAGTGGTAATATGCGGGTCGGTAGCTCAGCCCGGTTAGAGCGCCAAGCTTATACCTTGGATGTCCTAGGTTCAAATCCTAGCCGACCCACCAAAATCAAACTTTCAGGAATGTGGGGGACATTTTCATAGGGCTCTTTATACCGCATTAATAATCTCTTACCTGTTTTACAAAAAATTCCTTCGTCTTTTCCCAACTGTAATCGGAAACCAACATATTAGGTTCGGGGTCGTTTTCCGCATCTTCAAAATACACTAAGGATTTTAGGAAATGTTGTTTATTCAAATCTTTATCTTTGTATTTTTTATCCATAAGATTAAAAATCTCAGCTAAACTTAATCCTTCTTTCATTATGTAATATAAATCCACGAAATCTTTTTTTGTTCCTCTTGAAGCAACCGCCCCTAACTTGAAGCAAGCGATATCTTTTAGGGATGCTATGTAAAAATATCTAGATACTGGCACCTTTTCCAACAAGAGTGAGTTTTCAAAAAGAAACGAAAGTTTAACGCCCAGTAAATTACAATGAAGCGTGTTCTCCTCTTGTACAATGTTTTTTGGTTTGGATATTTTCTGAAGCTGGGTTGTTAGATGGTTGCTAGTAAAATTTTTATGGGTGAAAAAATCAAAATCCATGGATATCCTATGTCCTAATTGCAGAGCAAGTCCTGTACCTCCAGCAAGGTAGTATTTATTCAAGAAAGAGACAGCTTTAAATCTGTTAAAAAGAGTGCGCCCTTCTTTAGTTAGAACATTTAATTTAATGTCCATAGCGTACTTTTGCAAAAATTTTGGATTTTTTAGAGAGCGCCCTGCTTTTTTTAGCAATATTATATATCTTATGCTTGCTGAAAGTTTTTTCCAGCCATTTTAAGCTGGTTAAATCTCCAAATTCTAGCAGCCTTTCAATGGTGTACTTTGGGAATTTTTTAGGCCTGAATTTTTTTGTGTCTATGTCCCAAAATAGTGTTCTGAAATTGTTAAGCATAGTTTTATGATACCACAATTTTGGTTATATAAGGGAGAGAAGATAGAGGAAACCAACAAAGAGGGTAGAAAAGTAGCCGATTAAGAAAATTTTTGTAGGTTTTACCTTTAACACCCAGAACCAGTTATTTAAATTTTTATCTTCCGCATAATCTTCTGCCTGTTCAAAAAAGCTTTGAATGAGTGTTGAAAGTATAAGGGTTTTTCCGAATATAGATTGTGTTGAAATTAAAGTATAAAAGCATAGGATTATTAAGCATGTCTGAAACAACGCGCTGTGGAGAGGCATATGTCTTAACTCCTTTTTGTGGTGCTGTATGTATACAAAAGCGCTCCCGAATTTTTTGCTTCGCAGAAAATCCGAAACATTTTTTGAAAAATAATGTTTTGGGTCCACCAAAAAAGTGTAAAAAATATAGTCCAAATCTAGTATGAATACCCCCAAGAAACTTCCCAAGATTATTAGAGCTATGTTTAACGGGATAGACTCAAGTTTTAGAGCTATTATTACAATAGCCAAAACAAAGGACATTAAAGCCGGAAATTTGTACTTGCTAAAAATTTGTTTAATCATCCATTTTCCCCCTTAACCGTTTTAACTTCCACATAAAAAGCTTTGCGCGATCATTTCTATAATCTTTGGAAAAATCCAAAGCTTTCTGAAGCAGTTTTCTATCCTCGTTCTTGGCAAGTTTCATATACAAAGAGCGATGTTCTAAATCTTTTAGCTCTACAGCCAGCCTATACCCAAAATCTTGCCACTCGTGTTTTATGTATCTGCCTTTATCCCATTCTCTCCCGGAAAGAACATCTTTAATGCTTTTCATAATATTACTATAAATAAATTAAAATAAAAAGAAAAGACCCTCTCCATAATGGAGGGGGCCCCTTCTTATAAAGTTACTACCTTATTACTCTGTTTTTGGTCTGGCTTCGTTAACAACAATTTTTCTGCCTTCCATATCACTGCCGTTAAAAGTTTCAATGGCTTTTTTAGCGGCCCCATCATCGCTCATTTCAACAAATCCAAATCCTTTAGACCTTCCAGTGTTTCTGTCGGTAATAACTACAGCGCTAACAACATTCCCCGCTTGGGAGAACATTTCCATAAGTTGCGCATCATTTGCATTATAGGGAAGATTTCCCACATATAATTTAGTATTCAATTTTATTCCACCCCCTTAATATTTTTATTTGGGAAGCTTTTTCTAGGAGCCATCTGGAAACCAACGGACAACGGAACCCATATGTGAACCGAAAATAAAGCTATCCTAACTGAGAGCTATTATAGCACATTTGCAAGTCTTTTTCCTCCTGCCTTTCTTTAGCCTCCCTTTTCTTTTCGTATTTCTTTAATTTACGGCCGACTCCCAGCTCAACTTTAATAAGATTGTTTTTAAGGTATATTCTTAGGGGGAAGGCGCTGTATCCTTTTTGAGACAAAAACCCCGCCAGCTTTTTAATTTCCCTCTTGTTAAGCAGGAGAATTCGGGAACGGGTTGGCTGGTAATTTTTATCGGCTGCTCGTGAGTAAGGAGGAATGTTAAACCCAATAAGAAGGATTTTTTTATCCGCTATTTTTACAATGCTGCCCTTCAAATTTCCTTTCCCTTCTTTTAACGCTTTCACCTCAAGCCCCAAAAGTTTTATGCCCGCTTCATATTTTTCCGCCAAACCATATTCCCTTAAAATCCGCTTGTTTGAAATGAGGGTTTTCATAGCGCCAATTCAAAAATTTTGGAATTGGTAAGTATAAACGCGCTTTCCAAGGAAGATTTAACCGCAAAACCGCGGATGTCGGCAGTGTTTATATTACTATCTTTCATTCGGTACTTTTTTTGAAAACTGCCCATTTTATCTATTACCACAATGCTTCTGTCCAAAGTATCCAAAATATAGATATCGTTCATATCTATATTTGTGTAAATAAAGCGGGGTTCTTTTAGGTTGCTCGGCACATTTTTAACCATAAAAGCCGTGTCTTCCTCTCCCATATAAAGCTTTTTTATGTCCCCGTTTTTGAATAGAACATATAAATTGCCGTCAATGGCAAAATCCTCAGCTTCTTCAAGAGAAATAGGCACTTTGAGCCAATTGTCTGCAGAGTATCCGTTTTCTTCCTCCCTGAGTTTTATTATGCCTTCGCTTGTTAATATGTACCCATTTCCATAATAAATTTTAAAAGCCAGCGCTTTGCTGAAAGAGGCTTTTCCCGTAACATCTTGTTTTACAAAGGAGGCGCCCTCTTTTGAGGAAATCTGCATATCGGAATCCCCAACAACATAGAACTTGTCATCATAAATGTCTGCAAAATGTATATTTCCGTCGGGGGTTAGCTCAGACAAAATGGGGGCATCTCCGCTGATATCAAGCTTGAATCCCGCATTTGAATCTTTGGACCAAACATATAAAAGGTTGTCAAGATAAACCATCCCTGAAATATCCGCAGCGCTTTCTTTGGAAAAATCGTAAATTTCGCGGGTCTCTTCAATAGGTAAAACACCCTCGATTTCATCTAAAAGGCTTGCTGCCGAACCCAAAACTTTGTTTAATTCCTCTTTGTCCTGCGAACTTAAATTATCCGGGTTGGCGGCGGATATTTCCATCAACATTTCTTTGGCTTTGTCTTTATCCTCATTTACCAAATTTTTAGCCGATTCCATCTTTCCGTACAACTCCTGTACAACATTTTTTGAGGAGGTTTCCATTTCCGAGACGATTTTTTGTTTGCGCGACAAAGTTATGGAAAATGTTAAAAATAGTATCAGTAAAACTGCCGAAACTCCAAGCAGGGCAAACCTTTTTTTGGAGCGCGTTTCAAAACTTGAGACTGGAATTTTTATTCTAGGTTCTCTCGCGAATAATCTAGTCATAATAGCCTTTGCTGTGGATTTAGCGGGAGTTGCGAATTTTATAGAATCGTCCCCGCCCCAAAAATTTAGCACATCAAATTTTACAATAATTGCGGACAACTTTTTACAGTTCTCCAAAAATTTTTCGTCGCTTAGTTTTGAAAGATTTAGAGGTAATTCCTCTAATGTAAAAAGCTCCTTAAAGCCCCCGGACCCCAATACTAAAACATCCCCCTTTTCTACAATTCCAGAGGATACTACCACTTCTCCCTCCGAGCTTTTTCCTATATTCAAAGCACTGGTCTCTTTTATTATGTAAGCGGCGCAGGTTCCAAATTGGGCTATATATAAAACCTTTCCCCACAAAACCGCCGTTACTAAATTAATGTCCAGGGGATGAGGGGATATGTTTCCGCTATCCAAAGGCATTTTTAGGACATTTTCTTTGGCGGTATGGAAAGCCTTTTCCAATGCCTGCAAAGGAGTTCCCTCCAGCTCTCCAAAGTAAGTTTCTTTAAGAACATCAAAAATAAGTTTAGCTCCGGAAGTTAAGTTGCTTTGGGGCACCCCTTTTCCTGAAATATCCAAAACCGCAAAAAGTTTTCCCCTTTGCTCTTCCATAAGTTTATCGTTGGGGTCAAAAGAAAAGGGGAGAGAAACATAATCACCCGGAGCTTTTTCCGGCGAGCGGATTTCCTGAATTTTTACAGAAAAAATTTTATCCATAAATCAAAGTATGGTTGATACCAAAATAAACAAAACCATTAAAGCGAAAGCTAAATGAACCCAGCCGATGAGTTTTATGTAAGAAGCAATTCCTGTTATTAGGGCTTTATTCATTAGATAAATCTGTCTCACAACCAAAAGAGAGAAAAGAGCATATATGAGTAAAAAGACCAAAGTGGCAATTTCAAATACAACCCACAGAGTTAGCTCATTTATTAAATTAAGGTTTTCCGTTGCTGTCATGCTTTTTGTGCGGTTTTTTCCCATGCTCCTGAACTAAATCGGTTATTTTATCGTACACTTCGGAAGGGTTGGGCACCCCGTCAAATTCAAACTCCCTTCGCTCTGCCGCGGTCTGGATCATTATGGACCCAAAGTTGAACATTGTTTGCAGTATCCCGCCGGTAGAATAGGTTACATCTTCAATATTTTCATAAGTGGCTTCACTCACATTTTTGTACAGAAGCCCCCAAAAATCTATATCCACAATTCTTTTATTTGTAACGATATAAACATTAAAGTACCAATTTAAGAAAGACTCCAATGCAAAAGCTATGGTAATAAGGTACCAGACAAGAACAATTACGCTTTGATATTTTACAGGAACGGAGGCGGAAAAATTCAATTCATAAGATAAAGACAGAATCATCAAAATTAAAGGGGAGGCAGACATTAAAAACGCCGTTAGCATCCAGCCGATGTTGGTTACGGGATGGCGGCGGAGGAGATATAAAATTTTCTCGTTGTTTTCTTGAGATTCAAAGAAGGTATGTTTAGGGTTTTTGATAAAAGCGGCAAGGGTCTCCATATCTAAATTATATCACAAACTTACCACTCGGCGGTTCTTTTGTATATCACGGATATATTGTCTGAATAAACCTTTTCCCAAAAATTGTTTTGTTCAAGGGTTTTTGATAAAAGCGAGTCCTTTCGTATGAGAAAAAAATCTATTTTGTATTTTCTAATCAGCTCCCCGGCGTTTATTTTTACTGTGGTGATATCTATGTAATCAGCAAAAGCGTTTTGACCCCGTTTGTTCCAAGACGGCATTCTTCCATCTACGAATGTTTGCGCCTCTGGATATTTCCATATCAGGAATCCTCCCCACCCATAATAGTTAAACATATTGCCTTGATAGCTGTTTTCTTTTAGAAAAGCCACAGCTCTTAGGGGGTACCCTCCAACTAAAAAAATCTTGTTCTGATTGGAGCACGCATACAATGTAAAGGCAAAGGTGTATAGAATATAGATTATAAACATACCCCCATATAAACGAAACATACCTTTTATAAATAGAGAATTGTTTGGAGGAAGTGTAATTGTTTTTCCTAGAAAGGTTTGGGTGTTAAAATACCTAAACCATAAACCTAATGATAACAAAGCGAATGGTCTAATAGCGTAGGTAAAGCGTATAGTAGCAATTCCTGCCACAGCTATTGCTAAAAGTTCCCCTAGAGATAATTCCTTTTTTTTGTACCAAAGTATGATAAAAGTGAAGGAGAAAATCAGAAGGTATAAATACAGGTAAGCGTCTTTATTGGATAAACTTGTCCATTCTGCGATATGCTTAAATTGTAGGGGTTGGGTTTCTTTTAGTAATGTTTTCCACAAAAAGTCTTTATAAGGGTTTATAAAAGTTGCAAGTGCTGATAGCACGAAAGAGCAAAGCAAAAGTATTATATTTCTGCCCGGTTGGCTATTCTTTTTGAGAATAAAAAGAAATGTTTCTACAAAAAGTATCCCTGCAACTAGCAGGAGTCCCGCAACAAAATCAGCGTGTATGTTTGCCCAAATAAGAAATACAAAAGGAATAAAAATTAATCCTTTTACAGATTTATTATATAAGAAATCTTTAAGGATATCCCATACAATTACCAGCAAAAATGAGCTAAACACAAGAGGTCTAACTCCCATATGCGTTGGTTTTATAAGCAGTGAAAAAATTAGCAATATTCCCAACTCTTTGAGGGACACTGGAAACTTTTTTTCTCTTGCTAAGAGAAGAGAAAAGGCGCTGATTATAGAGAATACGCTTGTTAATAGTATTATCCCTCCGAATTTATACACGGTATACATAACAACCTGTGTTAACCAGTATGAATCTGCCCATGTGTAAGCGGGCATTGTGTAAGAAAATAAGTTGTAAATAGGAACACTTCTGGTATTGTAAATGATCTCTCCCATTTTCAAATGCCACCCTAAATCAGGGTCTATCGGGGGAGCAAAAAGGATGATAAGTAGTAATAAAAATGACATAATTCCTTTTGGGAAATTTGAATGTATGGTTAATCTTTTGTTGCAAGCAGGGGTAGGTGTAGATATACTAATCATAATATTATCAAATTTTAACATAGCTTTTATGAGAAAGTTATTACTGTTGGTAGTTATATTGGTTTTGGGGGCATCTTTAAGGTTTGTTGGACTAGGCAGGTACCCTCAAGGTTTTAGTCAAGATGAGGCCGCCAAAGGTTATAACGCTTATTCTATATTAAAAACGGGTAAGGATATGAGGGGTAACCATATACCTTTACGCTTTACGGATTTTAGCGACAAAAGGCCCTATACGATTATCCTTTATACTTATCTTCTTGTGCCTTCCATTCTAGTTTTTGGGTTAAATGAGTTTTCCGTGCGCTTGCCAGCGGCTGTTGTAGGCACTTTGACGGTTTTTGTTTTATATTTACTTACAAAGAAAGTATTTAAAAACGATACAGTAGGATTATTAGCGGCTTTTTTGCTCTCTATTTCTCCGTGGCATATATTGATGAGCAGGGTTGGGCTAGAGGCAATTACTTTCCCATTTTTATTTCTTACCTCCTGGTATATTCTTATTATCGGCTTAGAGAAACCTAATTTTGGTATATTAGCAGCCATAACTCTAGTTGCCTCTTTTTATTCTTACCAGGCTAGCTATGTTGTAATACCCGCCTTTCTGACATTTTTTTATATTTGCTATAAGGATAGGCTAAATCGTTGTAAGAACAGCTGGAGGTTGATTGTTTTTCTTGTTATAGCTGGGATATTACCTTTAATTTATTTGTATATTAAGGATTTTCCTACAATGGCCGGACATTTACGAGGGGAATCCCTTTCCAATTCTGTACGAAGTGAGATATTCCTCCCTCTAGCTATCTTATCAGGAATATACCATTATGTGTCCCCTAGGTTACTGCTTTTGTATCATATTCCAACACTTGTGGGTTTTTACTATGGCCTGCTTTTATTAGCGAGAGACGCGCATAAAGAAAAAAAGTTGCTATGTGAGGAAGTATTCTTGCTATTACTTCTTGGTATTGTAACTGTACCCAGCGCTTTTTCTTCAAACAGCAGTATCCCTAACATTACTAGAAGTATAGGAATGATTGGGATTGTGGAAATGCTTGCCTCCTATGGAATTTATAGAGCTAAAGATTATTTCTCGCCTTCGTTTGGCAAACTATTCGTTTTTGCCATCTTCTTAAACTCAATGTTAATGATTTACCTTGGGTATCCAAAATATCTAGGTTCCTATATTTGGTTACAATATGGATTTAAGGAGGTGGTTAAGTATGTGGAGAATACGGGAAACAAATACGACAGGATAGTCGTTACGGACAAGGCCAATCAGCCTTTTATATATTTTTTGTTTTATAGCAGGTTCCCTCCCGAAAGGTTTCACAAAGAAAGGGTAGTGCGGGAATACACGAAACATCGTGTACCTTATGAAAATGTGCTATCCTTTGATAGGTATATTTTTTGCGACATAAGCGAGTGTTACGGTAAGTACAACAATGCACTTTATATTGCGAGACCCAATGAGGTGCCAAATGTCGTGCCCTTGGAAAATGTTAGAATAGAAGGTAAAGAGGTTTTTAGTATATTGATTTCAAATAAATGAGGATTTGTAATGATAAAAATATCGGGAGATTACCAATACAGGGCTTTACATAAGGGTCCAGCCCCACAATGTTTGTGGCACTATAACAAATTAAACTTTACGAAATGTTTAGGAATAGATTTTAAAAACCTTAAGATAGTGGATGTGGGATGCGGATCCGGTAACTTTTTGTTTGAGTATAAGAATCATTTTAAATATGGTATAGGTATAGATATAAATTATGAGGCAATATCCTTTATAAGGGAGAGGATAAAAAGGGAGCGAGTAAATAATGTTGATACTATGGTTAGGGATATGTTGAAAGATAAGATCATTCTGAAGGAACAGGTGGACGCTGCCGTATGCCTAGACTTTCTAGAGCATTTTAAAGAAGGTGTTATTGGAGATACGGTTATTCCTAAAATTAGGGAACTTATACGAAAAGGGGGGTTTCTCATTGTTACAGTACCCAATAGGGTGAGCTATTGGCCGTTGCTGGAGAGAATGCTGGACTTTCTAAAATTGGTGCCCGCATTAGGTAAGGAACAGCATTTAACAAGTTTTGACAAAAAAACACTTTCCAAGCTATTGATAAAAGAGGGGTTTAGCATAAAGCATATAGGGACATTTAACCATGTGTCTCCTTTTTTGTTCTCTAAAAAATTTGCCGAACTTTTTTTGCCCGTGGAAGTTAAATATTTGAAGGCATTAGGTCCTTTAATATTCGTAATTGCTAGAAAAGAAGATTAAATCATTGATAAAAATTTCAATTAGAAGGGGGTTTGGGATGGGTTCTTCGTTTAATAATTCATTGAAGATAAAATGCTCTCAATCTCTGACTTTTCAACCATAGTTTCAAATTGTCCTGTAATAGTTGGTTTTGAGGGGATTAAACTAAGTTCTGAATTGCTTCCAATTTGAAAAACATAGAAATAATTACCAGTAAACTTTCCCTGCTCCCAAAGCTGCCTTTTAAAGACATTTGCAGAGTAATTTTTTCCTTTTATTGAAAAGGAAATTTTATCTGCTTTCTCGCAATAGGACTCATTTGCGCATATAGCTCCCGAAGTAGAGTATATTTCAAAACTCCCAATCCAAATTTGTGGCAATTCGTAACCACCTTGTATCTCTTTGCCATTTTCTTTTGTAAGCTCCAAGGTCGGCGAATTGTAAGATTCTATTTGTTTGGCGGACACTTTCCAATCTAAAGGATATTTTAGAGTAAAGTTACTGGTTTTATAGGTTTTTGCTCCTTTCATACCCACACTAGACATATATTCAGGAATATTTTCAGAAGTATCTTTATAAATGTTTTCTGGTTTAGTTTTGGAAAAAATATCAAGGATAGAGAAAATAAATGGTTTGCACAAGCCACCAACTAAAGGTCCCTGCTTTAGAGAACAACAATAAGAACCAATAGGACACTGAACATTATACGACCAATCCCCACCACAACTCGCCCCTGTTTTGGAAAGTTTTTGATAAAGATTAAACTGCCACAAACCAAACAGTCCAAAGACAAAAACGCACACCAAAATTAAAATCCAAACATTTTGATTTTTCATAGATTGTGTAACTCTCTGTTTTTAGTGTATCACTGTTCTCTTTTGTCAACAAGACTATTAGTTAAAAAA
>Ga0210051_1000214_pt1 | contig 48748 bp, 32 predicted proteins | sample CryGey092014_all_FD_185464 | JGI IMG/M metagenome (GOLD analysis project Ga0210051, IMG submission 185464) | Groundwater microbial communities from aquifer - Crystal Geyser CG23_combo_of_CG06-09_8/20/14_all (SPAdes) (version 2) | ecosystem: Environmental > Aquatic > Deep subsurface > Groundwater...
CAACGAAAACACCGGTTGCCCTCCGGCCACCGGACGCGCAAGAGGTAAGTCCGGCAGGCGGCCTCATCCGCGAACCAGCGGTCGAATTCCTGAAAGTCCCGCGGGTAATCGACGCCCGCAACCGGTCGGGACAGCGTTCCCATGACCCCATACTACATGTAGTAGGCACTTGCTTCAAATGGATACCCCACCTTTTTTTTATTTATTGATGAATCCTAACTCCGACTTCGCCATCTTCGCGCGTACGGATGCGCGGCAGAAGCACGGGCTTGATGAAGCGATTGCGCGCGTCAACCGCTGCTGCGACGCGGGCGCGGACGTGGCCTTCATCGAAGCGCCGGAATCGCTTGATGAACTGGAGGAAATCCCGCGCCGCGTCCGGCATCCTCTACTGGCGAACATGCTGACCGGCGGGGTTACCCCCATCCTCTCCGTTCAGGGGCTGGAGCAGCTTGGCTACAAGATCGCCGTCTTCCCGGTGGAATCGCTCATGGTTTGCGCCCGCGCAGTCCGCGACTTGTGCGCGGAATGGATGGAGAAGGGACGCGTGGACGACCTCGTCTCGCAAGCGATGACCTTTGGGGAACTCAAGCAGTTGCTGGGGGTGGATGACTACCTGAACCTGAGAAGCGGGTTGCAGGATCCATGAACACCGATGTCCCGTCGCACCTCGCGAGTTGCTCCTCAACCAGTCCCCATGAACCGTTTCTCAAGAATCTCCCGCACCCGCGTCGCGTGTGACTGATATCGGTCGATCAGTTCTGCGCCGGTCGCCGCGTCCGAGGTTTGATAGCGAAGTGACTTGGTGAGCACGTCAAGTTCCCTCCCGGATTTCGGCAGCAGTGCCGGAGCGCTGGGGTCGAGCAGGCGGAGGCGTGAGTCCACACGGCGCGTAAAGACGTAGGCCTGCTGAAGGTGGATGTATTCCTCCTCGGAGAGGATTCCGCAACACCATAATCGCTCGATCCCCTCAAACGTGTGCGGAGTGAGAGCCGTCGGCGCGATCGCCCCGTGTCTGAGTTGCAGCCACTGGACGGTGAATTCAATGTCGTTGAGACCTCCCGGACCCAGCTTCACGTCGATTGTGCCCGATTCCTGGGCGGCGCGTTCGGACTCGATGCGTTGTTTCATGTGGCGCAGACTTATAAGGGTTTCTTCATCCACCGGTTTTGTGCGATTCCAGTGCCGGGCGCGGTCCGCAAACCTCCCCCCTAATTCGTCGTCTCCCGCAACAGGTCGGACTCGCAGAAGGGCGAGGCGCTCCCAAGGCTCGATCCATTCCTGCCAGTATTCCTCGTAGCTGTCCAGGGAACGGGTCATCACACCCGCGCCTCCCTCAGGACGCAATCGCGTGTCGAGTTTGAAGGCGTAGCCCTCGCCTGTCCACTCCGCGAGCGCCCGGATGAATCGCTCACAGAAGGCGTGCAGGCGCGTTGGTCGTAGCTCCTTGTCGCCCAGATCGTGCACAAACGCGACATCGAGGTCTGAACCGTAGTGCAGTTCTTCTCCCCCAAGCTTGCCCATGCCGATGACGGCGCACTGCTCAAACGGAAGGTCCCCCATGCCCTCGCAGACGATCTCAAAGGCGATTTTCAGGCAGGATTCGGCGAGATGCGATATCTCCCGATGCACGGTGACAGTGTCGGACAGGTTTGAGAGGTCGCGCACGCCGATGCGGAGCATTTCCCGGTGTCGATAGCGTCGCAAGGCATTGAATTTGCCGTCATGATCCTTTTCCACGGTGACACGATCCCGCAATTCACATAGCATGGTCCCGAGGTGCTTCTCAGGAGTCATAATTCCCGGTGACATGAGCATGTCCAGGTACTCCGGGTGCGACAACAGCGTCTGCATCAATTCCTCGCTCACGGCGCCGAGGGTCGCGAACATCTCGATGGACTGCGGGTTCCGCGAGAGCGACCTCAGAAACGATGCGCGGTTCCCCACCGCGCTGCATAGTGACTCAAGCCGATTGAGCGCCTGGTCCGGATCGGGAGACGATGACATTGCATTCAGCAGGGAGGGCGCGATCTGGAGGAACAATCGCCGTGTCCTCAATGGCACGTGAACGTGCGCGGGCCCGAGTGCCAGCAGGCGCAGATTCTCAAGCGCGGCCGTAACGTCCTCAAATCCGTAAGGACGAAGCACGGCCTCCGCCTCGCCCGTTGAGCAGGAATCGGGCAGCAGGTTCTCGATTTGTTCCGCCCCGGGAGTGGACGTCTCAGAGATGTCGTGAAAGTACCTTAAGTGGATGCGGCGAACATGGGCGCGATGCTCCTGGATGTGCGCCAGCAGCAATTCTCCGGCGTCATCTCCCGTGTAGCCCATGCGCCGCGCGAGTTGGTCAAGCTCCAGTGGTTCCGTGGGCAGTGTGTGCAGCGGGAATTCATGCACAATCTGAAGGTAGTTTTCAAGCTTACGGAGGAAGATGTACGCGTGTTTCAGGCGTTTGGCTTCCGAGGTTTCAAGCTGCCGCACATTGGCCAGGGCCTCGATGGCATTGAGCGTGTTTCCCGTATGCAGGGCTTGGTGTTCGGACCCCGACAGAAGCTGGAGAAGCTGAATCGTGAACTCCACGTCGCGAATGCCTCCGGGGCCAACCTTGACGTCCGACAGCCCGTTGGACTCAACTGACCGACGTTCTGTGCGCCGCTTGATATGCTGAATTTCGGTGATCGTGCCAACGTCGATCTGCTTTGCGTAGATGAGACTCTCCACGAAGCCGGCGAACCTCTTCCCCAGTTCTGCATCGCCCGCGACTTGTCGAAGCTTGATGAGCGCCTGCCATTCCCATGGCTCGGCCCAGGATTCGTAGTAGCTGAGACACGATGCGATCGAGGGTGACAGAGGGCCTGTCGTTCCCTGTGGGCGAAGACGCATATCCACTCGGTAGAGGTATCCCTCTCCGGTGGCTTCGGTCAGGTTCTTGAACGTGCGTTCTGCGATGCGGGTCAGATCGCGATCGTCGCTGTGTCCGGAAACAAACAGCAGGTCTATGTCGGAACTATAATTGAGTTCTCTCCCGCCAAGTTTGCCGAGCGCAAAGACGCTGAACGCGGGCACGGTGTTCTGTAAGCCGGGATTGTCCCGCGGGACTTGCATCACCTCTTGGCAGGCCAACTCAAACGAGGCGCCAATCAACACGTCAGCAATGTCGGATACCTCTCGTAGCAGTGTCGGCACGTCCGCTAACTGGAGTATGTCGCGAAATCCGACCCGCAACATCTGCCGCCGCTTGAAACGCCGCATCGCGTCTCTGCGCCCCTGAACCGAGTTCAGCGAACTGAGAGAAAGGCGTAGCTCCTTGCTCAACGACTCGACGGAGACTGAATGCGATAGTGCGTGAGTATCGACGACCAGATCAAAATATTCCGGATTGCGGATCAGGATTTCTGACAGGAAGTGACTGAAGCCAAACAGCTTCGCGAGCGCGGACATTGCGCGCGGGTCGTCCTGCAGATAGCGGTACAGTGACGACTTGCCACCGAAAGTCCCGGCGAAGCGCTCGAAGTTGTTGAGAGACGCGTCGGGTTCAGGGGCGTCGGAGCAAGCCGCCAGCAGCTCCTCGCCAACCTCGAGGAAGTCGAGCGTCAGTGGAGGTTCTCCCGCCAGCAGGGAGATGTTCTGCCTCGCGCGGTTCAGGTCACGGAAACGATAGGGCTTCAGAAACAGGTTCTGAGACTCACGAGTGCAGGTCTCGTCCAACAGGTAGTCGGCAAGAGAAAAGGAGTTATGCATGGAAACGGATGCCCATCGTGGTGTGGTGCTGGATCCCTCGACAATCGACAATGCTTTCAGACGGTCTCGGCCAGCGACATCTGACTGCACGGCTCCGCGCTGAGCAGTTCCTTGATGCGTTCCTCTACACGAGACAGATCCTGATCGGAGATTCTGTGCCTGTCTCTCCGGGTGACGTAGAAGGCATCCTCGGCCTTGCCCGACCAGGTCGTGATCTTCGCGGTGTGGATATCCAGTCCAAGCTGCGCGACGGCGCGGGTAACGAAGTACAGCAATCCCTTAACGTCTCCGGCGACAAGGTGCAGGACGGTGTGCTCGTTCGAGAGGTCGTTCCGCGCTTCTGCCTGCTCGATCCACACGCGGGCGTCCAGCGGCCGGCCGGTCTTCAGAATCAGGGCTTCTACACTCTCCTGACCGGATAGAACGCGTCGCAGAGAATTGGTCGTTCGCCGGGCTTTCTCTTCAGACAAGGGCATGGCATTATAGGAAACCCACAAGGTGTCCAGGACGATTTCAGCCTCTCCACCCATCGTGTAAACCTGTGCGGTTCGGATGGTGATGTCCGCTGCATAGAGAACACCCGTGATCTTGCTCAGCATGCCAGGTTGGGGGTCGTCGTGTGTGCAGATGGTCAGTTCGGTGAAGTCGTCCCCCGCTCCGGTGTAGAAATCAATCACCACGTCTTCCGACTCAAGGCTGTCGAGTAGTTTGAGGTGGGTCGCGATCAGTCCGAGTGGTGTATTAACGAGGTAACTCGCCGGGAGCCACTCAGACAGTCTGCGAATGCGGTCTTCTGGTACATCCAAACCCGTCAGTTCAGTCCGTACGCGAACGCGTTCGTGCGCCGCGAGGGTCTCGAGATCGGTGTCGAGTGTTTCCTCGCAGAAGGCGCGATTAACCTTCGCATAGAGTTCATCCAGCAGACGCATGTCTACCTCGGTATAGGCGGTCGCCCCAACTGCCTTTGTGTCCGCGTACGACACCACGTAAAGCATCTTCAGCGTCTGCCGATCCCCCACGGCGCTCACGGCCTGTTGAAGAGTTACCGGAGAATTCAGGTCCCGCAGCCGGGAGAGGCGCACCAGAGTCAGGTGTTCTCTTACGAGCTTGGACAGCACATTGAGATCGTCGCTGTCCAGCCCCAGTCTCTGGCCGACCTCTTGAGCAATCTGCGCCCCGGCGACAGCGTGGTCGCCGTGCGACCGAACCTTCCCGACATCGTGGAGTATGGCGGCAAGGAGAAGGACCTCGGGACGAGTGACTTCCCGCATGGCGTCGGCAAGTGGAGTCGGCTTTGCGGCGTCGGCGTCCCCAATCTCCACCAGATAATCGATGACGCGCAGAGAGTGTTCGCCCACGGTCAGCTCATGAGCGGGATCAGCGGGCACGCAGTGCATCAGTTCGCCAATTTCAGGAAGATAGGCCTGCAGCACTCCACGGTCCCGCATCCGTCTCAGAGTGTGTCCAGTGGCGGGGGTTGGCTTCAATATATTGAGGAACGACTTTGCTGCCCGCGGGGCAGACCGCACCGCATCATCGATGAGTGGCAAGGCTTCGTCCATCAGCGCTTCTGTCTCGAGATCGAATCGGAACCCGTAGCGGTGCCCCAATTCGAATGCCACAAGCATCGTGGCCGGGTCTTCGTGGAAAAGGTCAGGGGAGACGACGCCGATGCGTTGACGCGTCGCGACGAATCCACTTCCCAAGGCCAGCGAACCCTCGAGGAATCGCTTTGCCACCTTCCTGGAGAACCGGTACACTGTCTCCGCCGCGCTGTAGTAACGATCCATGAATTGGGCAGACGGGAGACGATCATCGTTATCGGTTTTGGCGCAACCGAAGTCGCGAGCGATGCGATCATGCGCGTCGGAAACCAGCACATCGTTCTTCTTCCCGGCACTCAGGTGCAGATAGTTCCGGACCGTCCAGAGTTGTTCTCTGGCGTCCGCAAGTCTCTTGAGATCCCTTGGTGAGGCGATGCCTCGGCGGACCAATTCGTGATAGACCTCGTCATGGGTGACCCCAAACATAACCTGGGTCATCCACAGCGCCGAGTGGAGGTCGCGGAGACCTCCGGAGCCTTCTTTGAGATTGGGTTCCAGTGCATATAATCCGGAGCGCTGCCGTTGGTAGAGAAGATGCCTTTCTTCAGTCTTCTCCTGAAGAAAGGAAACGACATCCATGTATCTGAGGAGTTCCCGTCTCATGGATTCAACGAGGTACTCCGCTCCGGCAACCAGGCGCATGTCCAGCAGGGAAGTTCTCGTTTCGTGATCCAGCCTCGGACAGTCGCCCACTGGTCGGTAGGCATAACCCACGTTCAGATCGGAGTTCTCGATGAAGACGTCCATGAGAAGGGCAAACGCCTCTTTGACCAGAGCGTCCACGTAGGGATGACCTTCGGCCGTGGGGATGAATGCGATGTCGACATCCGAGAACGGACTCAGCTCGCGGCGCCCATATCCACCCGTGGCGACGATCGCGATTTCCGTTTCTCCCGGAACATGGGAGTCTGGAAATGAAGCGGCGGCGCGGCGAACCGACAGACGGTAGATTCTGCTCACGACTTCGTCGATGAGTTTCGTATGGTCGATGTGGAAACTTTGCCCCGTGACCGTGGACGGAGCGATGGACAGAAGTTCCTCACGCCCTCGGTTGAGGAAGTCACGAATCTCTCCGACTTCAGCGTTCATGCACGGCCTCCTATACTGACTCAAGGGATTCTATCACAGCCGGGGGAACGCGGAAAGGGAAAAGGGGGACGGGCGCGGGATCGCTGCCTTGCGTTGCGCTGTAGATCAACTGGCCAGAGCGAGTGCCTCAGCGCAACCAGATTGCGTGGACTGGTGGTTGCCTGACTTATCAGAATAGAGCGCCTGGTCGGCCAGTTCCATAAGCTCTTCCGGACTCCTGATCGAGCGATTCCACTCTCCAACTCCAATGGAGATGGTGACAGATCCCAGGAAGGCGAGGCTGCCGGTGCCCTCGAGCGCAACCTGCTTACGAAGACGTTTTGCCACGATATGGGCGCCGGGCGGGTCTGCGTCAGCGAGGACGACAGCAAATTCGTCTCCCCCGATGCGCGCAATCACATCCGTTCGTCGGGAGTGAAGCCGAAGGATGCGAGCCACCTGCTCCAGAACGAAGTCCCCCCGCGCGTGACCGAACTGGTCGTTGAAATGCTTGAAGTTGTTGACGTCAATCATCAACACTGCAAGAGGATTCTTCAGACGACGAGCTCTTTCCATTTCCTCCAGGAGACGCGTTGTGAAATGTCGTCGGTTGTAGACACCGGTGAGCGGGTCGCAAGCAGCGAGGCGTTCGGTCACATGGAGCGCGCGACGCATTCTCCCCACGAAGTAGGCGACGAGGAAGAAACAGGCAAGCAGGAGTACATCGTCCACTTTCAGTCGATGGATCTCTCCGCCGCGTCCGTAGAAGAAGAGACCGGAGCTAACCGTTGCGGCCAGCATTCCTCCCTCAACAAAGAATGCAAGCGACGCAAAAATGATCGGCACGAGAAAAAGGGCTGACACGGATACGTCCAGCGGCGCAACCAAGCGATCAAGGGATGCGAGCGCAAATACCATGATCACAATAATCGACGCCATTAGTTTTTGCACAGCATTCCACATCGTTCTTCTCCTGCTGAATTCGTTAGCGTGTGGCACATCCCTGGAGACGATTTCCTGTCGCTTGCCTCTGTTCCCGTTCATCGATGATTTGGGCCGCAAGGCCCAGCATTGACTCAAGCTCGTCATCCGTACACTGGTTCAGGAAGGTTAGCTCCGGCTCGGCAAGCTGAAAGTTCGTCAGGAGGTCCCACCGTCGGTTTAGCACAGCATCAAACAGTGATGGTTGTCGCTGCGCCCGCAGCAATAGCCTCCCGAGGGGGTTCCTGTCCCACCAGTGGCCGGGCACCAGACTGCTCTTGAAGCGCGCCTCGATGAGCAGGGCATAGGTGAACCATACTGTGGCTATGCCAAGGTTGATGGTGAGCAGCACCAGTACCAACCATAGGAACATGTTGACGCACTTCCCCGGGTAGTATCGGGTAGGAATGACACGGTAGGACACGGACTACAAAGTAGCCCAAGCAGCTCCGCTCCGAGCCACCCGTTCGCAATTGGGCAAGATTATACCTAATCCGCACGAATTCTGGCAAGGGCGTTCATAGGGACGGAGGGAGCGTTGCGTTCAGACCCTGTCAGGCAGAATCTAACGATGCCTTTCCCCTTGTCATCCTCAATCATCTCGCCGGTCTATTTTGCAGGACTGGGTGGATAATTGCGCTCGGCGCTCGCGGGCGGTCGGGACCATGCTATCGTCGGCGCACCTGAAGTGATGAAGATAGGAAGCCCGTGAGTCCGAGAATGGTGAGAAACGAAAGGAACGCTCCGGCCCGAAAGCTGTTCGGTAGATAGACCCAGTCAACGCGGATCGGCGTTTGGCTTGGCAACTCAGCCGCTCTTAGTGCGTCAGCCCACACAAAGGTGGCGAGCGGCGCGCTGCCTGCGTACGCGTGCCAGCCTGGAGAAAATGAGTCGGTAAGGGCCAAGTACTTTCCAGACTGCCGCGGTATGACGGAAACGGTCTGGGCGCCGTAACTGTGCATGTCGCATGGCATTGGGCGCGCCGCGCCCTGCAATCCCTCAATATCAGGAAGTCGGTCCACCACAAACGCGGCCGGCCAAGCGTCGAGGTTTTCGTACATGTAGAGGGGTGAATCCGCGAGAAGTCTCAGCTGTTCACCCTCAAGGGGTTCAGGGGAGAGGATGCGTCTTACCCCCAGCAGGCTGACGATGGGGGACCGGTAGTTGTGCAGCAGAATCATGTTGCCGTTCTCCGGTGGTGACGGGCCGCTGTTTTCCAGACGCGCCATCAGGTTCTTGTAGTACTTCGATTGCAGCGAGTCGTATCCCTGGACGTCGTACTGCCGATATACGGTCATGGCGTTCGGAGGGAGCGTGGCGCGCGGGAATCTGAAAAGAGACCAGTCCTTCGACAGGGTCAGGCAGCGCGACCGCTTTCCGTGCGACAGTGCATCCAAAGGCAACGAAGGATAGATGGTGCGGCGCGGCGCGGTCGGATTGAATCCATGGGCAAAGACAAACAAATCAGCGGTGATCCACGCGAGAGTTGCCGCGCGAAACAGCGATGGGGGGGGGGTGTTGAAAGCGCGCGTGCCCCCGATGACTGACCAGATGAGCAGTGAAAGCAATGGGACCCACAGCAGGGGCAGGGGAGGAGATTCGCTGAACGCTGACGCGGCGACCAGCGCGCACAACTCACTCGCGAGCACAGCGCCAACGCCGAGGGGCAGGCAAGAGATGATGATTTTCTTTGGAGAGATGTCGGCCTGGCGCCAACCGTATTCCCATCCCACACCGGCCATCAGCGCGGCCGCAAAGCAGAAGAGGATGAGGATGCGAGACAGTCCTCCCATTTGGCTGAATCCTGGAACGAGAAAATAGAGGGGATACGTCACAGGTGTACCCAGTGCGACCAACAGGCTGAGCCCTGAGAGCAACGCGTAGAAACCCGCCCGGGCGCGGCGAAGGAACGGTAGACTCGCTAAGGCCAACAGCAGCGGCAGGAAGCCAATGTAGCCGCAGTACTCGGTGTAAGCCGCTTGCCCTGCTGTCGCAAACCCCGGTCCCCAGTAGATATCCTTGCCGGGATTGCCAAACAGGTCGGGCACAAAGAGACGTCCGAGCTGGAGTGGCGACATGGCGTTCGACAAGTACCACTGGTAGGCTTCGATGCTCCTCTCGGCTGAACGGTGGTTGCACCTCGCCAGTTCCGCCGTGGGGAGAACCTGGATGGCCGCGACAAGAATTCCCAGCGCGGTGCCGATGCTCAACGCTGCAATTCCCCGCCATTGTTGGCGACGACTCGAACGGTCTCTGTTGAGTGTGGCAGCACCATTTTCCCAGAGAACCCGAAGGAAAATTGCCAGCAACAGGTAAAGTGATATCTGGAAATGCCCTGCCAGCAACTGTACGCCCACACACAGAGATAGCAGAACGGCATCTCTGCGCCGCGTGCCCGGGAAGCGCAGTACTCTCTCTACCAGCCAGAACGCGGCCGGAATCCAGACCGCGGCGTTGACAAGGGTTGGTAGCTCCAACCACGTCACGATGAACCCGCAAAACATGAAACTGATTGCTGAGACTAACGCGGCGGTCTTAGACAAAACCATTTCGCGCGCCAGACCAAACATGAAAACGCCAGCGAGAAAAATGTGCAGAGCGGCGGACCACTCAAAGGCAATATCGACCGGCAATACCCAGAACAGGACGTTGGGGGGGTAGAAGACTGCCGACTGGCCGTTCGCTACGAACGGTGTGCCGCAGAACTGGTGTGGGTTCCAGAGGGGAATCTCGTTGTTCCGGATGGAACGCTGGGCGAACAGTCTCCAGGGATAGTACTGCGCGAGAGCATCCCATTGAAGCACGTTCCATTTGGGCGCAGTCTTCTGCGCGGGCAACATTCCGGCGAACGGTTGCAACTGCTGGAGAAACCGCCCCGGTAGGAGTACCCTGTCCGTGAAGAGAACCGGGGACAGGAAACAGATTGCCAGGAAGCCGATTAAAAGGATGGGCCAGAAGCGGTTTCTGGAGTTCATGGAACCTGGTCGCAGTATTATGGATTGGGAGCAGCGGACACGCCGACGATGGCAACCCCCAGGCAGATGAGCACCAGTCCGGCAATCCGCAGCGTTGGAACATGCTCCTTAAAGACTAGCCAGGACAGGAAAACTACCACCACATAGCCTGCAGCAATCATGGGATAGGCGTAGCTCAGGTCTCTCTTGGATAGTACCATCAGCCAGAGGAGACTGCTCACACCGTAAAGCATGAATCCCAGTAGCACCTTGAGGTTGAGGAATGCGTTAAAGACTGCCAGCGAGATACTGACTCCCTCAGGGAAAACGGTCTTGACTCCATCCTTTAACAGAATCTGTCCGACCGCCCCCAATATTACCGCGGTAAGAATCTGAACCAGAGGTTGATTGATAAATCCTTGCTCCACAGACTAACTCCTTTGTTCAAGTATCTGGTTGCTCTCAGAGACGCAGTCAGGTTTTTCGCGCTCGACTGAGAGGATAGTATACACAAAATACCTTCCCAATGAAACTGCCTCGGGAAACCGGTCCATAGTCACGGCTGTCCATACTGCGGTTTCGGTTGTCACCAAGAAGGAAGACGTGCTCCTTCGGAACGATCCACCTGCGCGGAAGATTCAGGTATGGCCGCTCCTTCAAGTAAGGCTCCTGGGCGGCGCGGCGATTGATGAACAGCCGTCCTCCGGCAACGATAATCTCCTCGCCGGGTAATCCCACCACCCGCTTTACCACAGGCACATCTCCATGGTCCTCGCGAACGAGTGCCAACACGATATCGCCTCGTTCCGGTGAGTGATCCCGATAGGCAGTCTTGCTCACCAGCAAACGATCTCCTTGTTTGAGCGTTGGCTCCATTGAACGCCCGGACACCACCGCGGATTCATAGAGAGTGGAGCGCACCAAGAGACCAATGGCGAGGGCCATGAGCAGCGCGCTGACCTCGATGATAATGCTGCAGGTGGACTGTGCCCCTGCTGATTGCAGGTTGCACGGTCGTGTGATGCAGGGAGCGGCGATTTCGTCAGAAGTGTTGTCGTTCATATCTACAACTTCCGTGTCAACCGCGCTGCGAACGCTCCATCGGTATTGTGCCGATGGGGAAGACACCAGAAGTACCCCTCGTCAGTAACGGTTGATGGAGGCATACCCGCTGGGGCAAGTCGGTAGTTGGCATAACGTTGAAGGAACAGCTCGATAACGCCGTGGTTCTCTTCACGTTCCATTGAGCATGTGCTGTACACAAGACTCCCGCCAGGTCGGACAACGTTCGCCGCAGAGGCCAGCAACTGGTACTGGACACTGCTCAGTTCCGCGATGTCCTGTGGGCCGATCTGCCAGCGAATGTCTGGTTTCCTGCGAAGCACACCTGTTCCTGAGCACGGCACGTCCACGAGGCAGATATCCGCTACAGATGAGAAGTCGCGAGCCAAGTCTCTGAAATCTCCACAATGAAACTCCGCAATGCTGACTCCAAGTCGGTCGCAGTTTCTGTGAACGGTCCTCAATCGCCCGGCGTTGCGGTCCACCGCAATGACCTTCCCCTTGTTACGCATCAGGCTGGCCATGTGAGTGGTTTTGCCTCCAGGGGCCGAGCATGCATCGACGACAGTCTGACCTTCGAGCGGTTGCGTGGAAAGACCGACAAGTTGCGCCGCTTCGTCCTGAACCGTGTACCAGCCTTTGGCAAGTCCCGGCAGTTGCCCCAGTCGTGGTGATTTGTCAGAGGCGTTCGCGAGGTTCAGGATGAGACAATTCTCCGTGTAGGGGCTTTCCTTGAACGGCATTCCGATTTGTTCGAGTTCTTGCAGCACCTGGTGTTTCCCGGCTTTGAGCGGGTTAATTCGCAGACAAACTGCAGGAGGTTCATTATTCGTCTCGCATAGGCGCACAGTGTCTTCCTCTCCAAATTCCCGCGTCCATCTCTCGACAAGCCACCGGGGGTGCGAACACCGGATCGACAGCCACTCCACAAACCCGACCTCCGGATCCGGTTCCGCGACCTTGTGGCGCACACGGGCCACCTTTCGGAGAACCGCGTTGACAAGACTTGCCGTTCCCTTGTGACCTTCGAGACGCGCGAGACTGACGTATTCGTTGACGATTATCGGCGCCGGTTTGTCCGGCAATCGCAGTAACTCGAAAGCTCCGAGACGCAGTGTGTTGAGAATGCCTACAGGAAGTTTGGTCAGTGGATGATTGCAGATGGGCCCCAGCACCCAGTCAAGCAAGGTGCGGTTTTGGAGAACTCCCATCGTCAGGAGGTGTGCGAAGGCTCTTTCCCTGTTCGATAGATGATGGCCGAAGGACCCATGTTCAAGGATGCTGGGGAAAGAGCGATCCCGCTCAAAACGGTTGAGCACGGCGACGGCCATACGCCGGGAGGAGCTTGGGCTTCCATTGCTTGTCATCGATTCTCGCGCCCTTCGGACGAGAGTGGAACGTCGGGAAAAAACTGGGGAAAGGGTCGGGGAACCTCCGTCGACAGATCGGTCAAAAGCCGAATTCCTTCAGAAACTGGAGCTGTTTCGTTGCCTCGCCGTTTTCGGGGTCAAGCTGGAGGGTCTTCTCAAGAGTGGGGCGCGCCTCCTCATACATGCCCAGCATGGCATACGTCTTCCCGAGGTTGAGCCACGCGTCCGCCAAGTCGGGCCGCAACCTGGAGGCCCTCTTCAGTTCCTCAATCGATTCGTCGAAAAGGCCGGTAAACCCGTAGACCAGCCCCAGTCCCATGTGCGCCTCAAAGTGGTCGGACTGGTCCGCCAGTATCTCTTCATACAGGGCAACGGCTTCGTCGTATTGGCCGTTGACGCGATGTTGATCGGCCTCTTGCAGTTTCCCCTGCGCTGACACGGTACGCCTTTCTTGATCCATTTTCCCACTGATGGTTGAGCCTTATTCTACCTTTGTCTTTCCCGCCTGACAAATGGATTGCAGGTTTTTTTCAGAGCGATTCTATCCCAGAACGTCTCCGCGGTGGACGCGCGCGCCACGTACCCAGTCCGCGCCGGTCATTCGCTTTCTGTCCTGGGGCTGCAGTGCCTCGAGCAGCAGGAAACCATTGCCGGTGCAGATGACGGGAGTTCCCGCAGGACTGAAGTCGATAATCTCCCCGCACCGACCATGCACGGAGCGAGGCGTCGCCGCCTCAACCTGCCACACTTTTAGTGCGCTGTCTCTGAAATGAGTGAATGCTCCCGGGTATGGGTTGGTTCCTCGTACGAGATTGCGGACATCTTCGGCAGGGGAGGTCCAGGTGATTCGAGCGTCTTCTCTCTCGATCTTCGGAGCGTAGGTTACTTCCACCGGGTCCTGAGGAAGCCTCGGTGTCTGGCCCTTCTCGATCATCGACAGCGTTTCGGAAAGCAGTTCACCTCCGATGTCTGCCAGGCGCGTGCTCAACGACTGGACCGTGTCGCTATCCAGAATTGCCGTCTCCCGCCGCAGGATTGCGTCACCCGCGTCCATGCCCTCCGTCATGTGCATGGTTGTCACTCCTGTCAGGTTGTCACCGTTAATGATGGCGCGATGGATGGGCGCTGCTCCCCGGTACTTCGGAAGAAGCGACGCATGCACATTGATGCACCCCTCCGGGGGGAGGTTCAGTATGTTCTGCCGCAGTAACTGTCCAAAAGCAACGACGACGATCGTATCGGGGTTCTGGACGCGGAGAGTTTGGACACAATCATCAGAGTTGACATCCTCCGGCTGTGCGACCGGGATCCCGTGTTCCTCGGCTACTAACTTCACCGGCGAAGGTGTCAGTTTGCGTCCGCGTCCTCTTGGTCGATCCGGCTGCGTGACCACCAGCGAGATGGAGTGCCCGTGCCAAATCAACGATCTCAGGCTTGGTAACGCAAACTCCGGTGTGCCCATGAATAGGATACGCATACAACCACTCCCGCGAGTTCACAGTTTCTCGCATGCCACGTCCGCTTGGCGAAACAGATCGAATGTCACGTCGTTCAGCGGATAGTCAGCCTTGTAGACGACGCGCTGGATCCCCGCGTTGATGATCATTTTGGTGCACAGCAAACAGGGACTGAAGGTTGAATAGATGGTAGATTCCTTCACGGGAATACCGTGGTATGCGGCTTGAACGATGGAGTTCTCCTCCGCGTGGGAGCAGAGACACTCCGTCAGACCGGAACCAGAAGGAGCGAAGGAATTGCACCGCGGACAACCTCCCTCATTGCAGTTCTGCACTCCACGCGGAGTGCCATTGTAACCGGTTGAGATGATTCGCTTGTCCTTCACAATCACGGCGGCGACCTTGCGCTTCATGCAATTGGACCGCCGCGCAACCACCTGAGCGATCTCCATGAAGTAGGCATCCCATGATGGCCGGTCCTGTGCCTCACGCGCCTGCAGAATCTGCAGGGCGTTAGCCACTTGGGCGTGGAGTTCGCTCAGCGTATGGTTGTTCACAATCACGCAGTCGGCCAAGCTTTCAACCGCCGCAAGTTGCTGGTTGTTTCCGGTTCCTGAAACCTCCGCCGCCTCCATCTGCTGGAAGGATTCCCATGTTACGGGATCCTGTTCCCTGGCCCTCGCCCGAAGTCGGTCGAACCGGATATGGGCGCCCGCGTCCACGACGACGAGATAGAAGGACTTACTGTTGCGCAGCGCGGCGACTTCATCTGGATGACGGATGCTGTCAACAATCGCATGGTGGGCAGGGTCCAGACGATCCATGACGCGGCGCGCCAGTGCGCTGGGACCCTCTTTCATCCGCAGTTCGTTCCCCAGTTGGGTGAGGCTCTCGCGGGTGATCTCCTCGCCGCGACGGTTCAGCTCCTCGCGCAGGACGTCCGAGAGTGAATGATACTGGAAGCCGCGTGTCTTGAGGTACGCGGCCACTGTCCCTTTCCCGGCGGCAAAACGTCCGGTCAGACCGACAATCATGGGTGTATCCCTCGTTTCTGGTGGACCCTGTCGCTCTCTTGGCGACGGATTTCATTACTATTCAGCGCAAGTCGCGCAGCAGGCAACCGCGAGACGCGCCATGCGGGAACGTCTTTCTGTCGTCGAAGAAGTTGGGGACCGTGGACTACCTGGCACGGACGAGAACCATTGTCATGTCGTCGTGCTGAGGTGCGCTTCCCACGAAGGAATGGACCGCCCTTTCCACCTTCGCGATGATGGACGCGCCGTCCGGGCAACCGTTGGAGGCCATTGTGGCCTTGAGGCGGTCAATGCCAAATTCTTCTCCCGATGAATTCATGGCCTCCGTGATCCCATCGGTATAGATTAGCACGGAATCGCCGGGGGCCAAATAAATCTGCTGTTCCACGATGATATCATCAAAGACGCTCTCATCAGCGATTCCCAGCGCTGCTCCACTCGGAGCGATAACCTGAAGACCGCCTTCGGACTGCACGGCAATGACAGGTTCGTGACCTGCGCGGCACCACGCGAGCGTCCGGGCGTTGACATCGAGGATTCCGTAGAAGGCCGTGACAAACATGTCGCGGCGGAGATCGGGGAAGATGACGGAATTTGTCGCAGTGATGACGTCACGGGCGGAGCGTTCCTCGCGAGACTGACTGCGGAAGATGCTCCGGATGATCGCCATGGTCATCGCCGCGGGGATTCCTTTGCCGGAGACGTCCGCGACGACGATGCCCAGTCGGCGATCGTTAATCCAGAAGAAGTCGTAATAGTCACCCCCAACCTCCAGAGCAGCCTCACCCAGAGCAGCCAGGTCGAATCCAGGTAACTGTGGGCACTCGCGCGGCAACAGTTGCTGCTGAATCTGGTGCGCGATTTGCAGCTCTCGGTCGAGTCTTTCTTTCTGGGCCAGCTCGGCGACCATCGCAGCGTTGCGGATGGCAAACGCGGCATGGTCGGCCAGCGACTGCAGGATGCCCTGGTCGTCCTCATCAAAGGCGATTGCTGTCTCGCGGTTGAGTACGGCCATGACGCCTAAGACTTCGTCCTGGATCGTTAGCGGCACCAGCACCATCGATCGGTTGCGCATGAACTCGGTGACTTTGTCGCTCATCACTCCGGCCTTCCTGACATCCATGATCAGCATGGGTTCGCCCGTGCGAGCAACTTGACCAATCACACCCTCACTCATGTTGAACTGTTGTTCGAGCATGCGTGTCTGCAATAGCTCTGTGCGCCGGGCGCGGTATTCAGGCTCAGTGTTGTCGTACATAGGTGGAAAGAAGCCGCGCGACAGCTTGGCTTGAAGCTTCCCGGATGAGTCCTTAAGGAAGATGGCACCCGACGTGGCGCCGGTGGCCTTCAGGCTGCTCTCCATGATCATGCGCAACACTTGCGGCAGATCAAAGACCGTGCTGTATGCGTTGCCCATTGTCTCGAGAAACGACACGACAACTTGTCGCTCGCGGTGCATCCGATGACGGTCGAACTCGACCTCTTCATACTGCTCCATGATGTTCTGGAGCAGCAGCGTGTTGAACAGAAACAACGCCGCAAAAGTGGCGATGCGGTGAAACAGAATGGTGTTGCCAAATACGCCAACTGCCAGGAGAGCGAACGCAAGACTCTGCGGCAGACGGGATTCAGCCTTTCCCCTGCACGTGCCCGCGATGATGGCGATGACAACAACGCCGAGATAGACGCGGTAGAAAGTGGGAAAGACATCAGTTACCTGCCGCGTCATCACGAGAAGGGCGAACACCACGGTGATGCCAATCAGTTGGTAGTTGAACCACTTCTGAAGCCGGGTGTACAGACGCCGCGGTCCCATCAAGAATGCCAACCCTAAAAAGAGCACGGACACGAGTTCGGTATAGAGCAGCAACGGAGAAACCGACGACAATGGGTGCCAATCGAGTTGCATGAGCGCGGTGGGACGGTAAAGCACGGAATTCGCGTAAATCTCCTTGCATGTGAGCAATATGAAGGAGAAGAGCATGATAGCGAACTGTCGGCGGCGGTGTCGGGCGGAGTGGAAATACTCCGAGTCCGGCCTTTCGGTGGTCATGTAGAGGTAGAGGAATTCACGTCGCTTGGCCGCTGTCCACTCAAAGACGGCCAGGAAGGTACCCAGGACAGCAAGGAAACAGGTTGCCAGATTGATGGCTATCATGCGATGTTGAGCCGTTTTCTACCGGAATGGAAGTGCAGGTTGGCAATCGAACATGCCAAGTTGAGCCGACCTTTCCGGCATCATGTGTGGTTGCCGTGAGATGACTGACATTATAGCAACTCATACCGGATCGGCAACACAAACCCACTCATTCTGCCAATAAATAACCTGTCAAGCACTTCTCTGCGTGTGGAAAACCCCGAATATGCCGGTCCCGGGTGGATGAAGCGCAGGGCGGTTTCATGATTCCAGGGCTTCTCGAATCTCCTTCCGCACATCTTCCTTGAAGGCGCCTGGGGCAAAGCCATCGTGCCGGCTGCGGGTACGCCCCTGTTTGTCACCGATGATGAGCGTGGGCAGTGACTCGACAGCGAAACTCTCCGCCGCGGCACCATCAATGTCCATGTAAGCGGGCAACCGAATACTCTCTTTAACAAGAAAACGCCTCACATCTTCGGAAGTCTCCAGGTCTAAGTTGATGGCCAGAAAGACAACGTCACTGCGTGTAAACTCCTCGGAGATTTCCTGTAATATCGGGAGCTCGAGACGACAGGGAGCACACCACGACGCCCAGAAATCCAGCACAACAACTTTCCCGCGAAGCTCCGTTGACGTCACCGATTTGCCGCTCAAGTCTTGAACCTTGAATTCCGGTAGCGGCCCACCTGGCGATGTGCTCCTGACCTGCGGAGAAGAGGTGACCAACCCGAAGATGACCACCGCAACACCCAGTATGACGATGATATAAGCTATGAACTTCATCTCGTTACCGTTCCTCTTCAACAATATGCTGATCCCACCCGCTTGTCATGCAAACCCCCAGACGGCCCTTGCCGTGCCGCCCAGGAACCACTGTCGTTGAGCATCGGTGAGACCGAGATCCCCATCCTCCGCGACGAATCGGTTCAGTGCCTCCGCGTAATTCTCGTTCCCTGCGCTGTTGGGGTAATCAGATCCCCACATCAGCCGGGACGCTTGGAAAGCACCCATTAGCTGCGCGATGAACGCGCTGGCGCAGTCCTCGGCATTGTCGGTCCGCGTTGCTATCGCCGGACCGGACACCTTGATGTAGACGTTGGGGTACTCCGAAAGCCTCAATATGGCTCCCACTGACATTTCTCGTTTCTCCGGACTCAGGTCCGGCATGCCGCAGTGGTCGATGACGACAGGGACTTCCGGGAATTGGCGGAGCATTCGCTCAAGTCCGGCCGCCTGCGTCCAGGCCATGTAAATGCAAATCACCGTACCCAGCTCCCCGGACTTTGCCCACAGAGGAAAGCTTCGCGCATCAGCCAAACCATAGGATCGGTACATGTAAGGTCGCAGACGAACCCCGGAAAGGCGGGCCTCAAGGACCAATGCCTCCAACTGCCTCGGCGCTTCCTGCGCAACAGGGTTCACGCAACCGATCCCCGAAAACGTTTCTGGATGACTGCGAACTGCCTCCGACAGATAGCGGTGGTCATAGGCGAGATGATTGGGTTGAACGAGCACCCCGCGACTCACGTTCTCTCGTGACATCAGCGCGATGCAGGACTCGACATCCACACACGGTTCCATGTAGCCTGATTGGTGAGAGTGCATCGTCAGGTCGTCGTGTACCCGATCGCACCCATTTGCTGTGTCAGGTGAGACGTGCAGATGTGTATCGATGATTTCCACGAATAATCCTTGCCTCCTGTTTGCCCTGAAGTGCGTCGTGCCTATTCTCCCAAACTACGTGCAGTTTTGCAACTGAGGAGTCGTCCATACCCATTGGCTACCATGCCGGCAAAAAAAGTCGGGGGCACCCCTCTGGCATTGAGTATCAGCGTTTTGCCGTGCTATACTGACACCCGCTTGCTTCAGCCCATCCTTGCCAACAGCCATATTGGAACGCCATGTCAGCCACTGTCGAACAACCCCGCCTCCGCAACCTGGAGATCTTCCCCGTGCAATCCGATGGGAGGCGATACATCTGTCTTCGGGACCCAGAGGGATTTGCCCAGCAACTCATGATTGTCTCTGAAGAAGCCGGGGTGCTCTTGAGTTGCATGGATGGGTCTCATTCCGTCAGCGAGATACAAGCGGCCTTTGTTCGCCGCTTCGGGCAACTGGTCTTCAGTGACCGGGTTACCGCACTGATCAAAGCGTTGGACGAGTCTCTGATGCTCGATTCGCCCCGCTTCCGGGATTACTTCGAGGAACTCCGCCGTGACTTCGTCGACGCGCCGGTACGCGCGTCGTCACACGCCGGAACTGCTTACCCTGCGGAGCCGGAAGTCTTGCTGCGTCGCATCGATTCCTTTTTCTCTCACCCCGAAGGGCCGGGGAGTCTCCCGCCTGATTCTGCGGAAGGGGACGGGAGTGGGTTGAGGCGCGTCTCCGCGATCGTTGCACCGCACATCGATCTCCATCGCGGCGGGACGACGTATGCGTGGGCCTATCATGGTCTCTCCCGGGCCGAACCCGTGGACCTGTTCATCATATTGGGGATCAATCACAACGCGGCAAACCATCTTTACTCTCTCTCTTCAAAGGATTACCAGACGCCTCTGGGGATCCAGCGGACGAACCAGGACGCCGTGAGTTTCATTCGTGAGCGGTGTGGTGACTGGATTGTCGAGGACGAAATAGCGCACCGGAACGAGCATTCCATCGAATTCCAGGTGGCCTTTCTGCAACACCTTTTCGACCGGGTTGCCTGGGGGAAGGAGAACGCCCAACCGGAGATCGTCCCCGTGCTTTGCTCTTCCTTTCTCCACCTGCTGCAGCCGGGACAGCCCGCGGGGGCACTTCCGGAACTTGCCAGCTTCACCGAGGCATTGCGCGATCTCGTCCGCGGCTTCAACGGGAACGTGTGCGTTATTGCCAGTGTCGATCTCAGTCACGTCGGACCCCGGTTCGGTGATCGGTCTCCCGTATCTCCGATACAGATGCGGGCCCTTGAGTCGCAGAACCTGTCGTTGCTGCACAAGGTCGCGAGTCTCGATGCCGAAGGTTTTTTGGCAGAGATACGAGAAGACGATAACCGCACACGCATCGATGCAGTACCGGCCGTCTATGCAATGCTCACGAGTCTGGAACTGCGAAAGGGTCAACTGCTGAAATACAATCAGGCTGCCGAAGAGGGTGGCCAGTCGTGCGTTACATTTGCCAGCCTGTCATTTGAGTGACTGCCGCAATTCCGGTAGCAGGCAATATCCCGAAAACTGAAAAGAGGAGCAGACAAATGTCAGAAACCAACATCGTGCAAAAGAAGCCCTACGTCATGGAAATGGAACCGGGAGAGTACTGGTGGTGCCAGTGCGGACTTTCCGCTGAGCAGCCTTTCTGTGATGGCTCGCATAAAGGTACAGACTTTGCGCCCGTCAAGGCAGGCATTGCCGAGAAGAAGACGGTTGCATGGTGTGGCTGCAAACGAACGGGGAAGCCCCCCTTCTGCGACGGCACACACTCAAGCCTTTGAGCCTTTGCCTGACGCGCATCTTCGCGGGAGATCCTCACCGATGCCCAATTGATAGGAAATCTCCCGGGGAAACACTTGGCTGGCAAATAAAGATACGCCCCCGGCGGGTCAGCTTCGAAGAAGGCGGCCAATATGTGTTTGCCAACGCGTTTCGCGTCTGCCATGATGCTCACCAATCTCGCGAGCGCAATGGATTAAGATCAATCCCTCCGTGAGCATCGTTGTACCGCAGCCCTTGACCGGGTGTAAGTAAGATTTGTGACGCGTGGAGGTAATCAGCGCCCTGGGGTCGGCCAGGTATAAACGAAAGGTTGGGGAAACCTACGCGAGTGAAAGGGGACAGTAACACCCCCCTTGGCCGCATGGCTTGCCCGCAAGGGCAATTCGCAGTAAAGTTGCCGCGCAAACACTTCGACGGAGTGTGTGCAATGCAGCAATCAGTCTTCTGCGGCATCGAGAGTGAAGAGATGAGCCGCGCGGATCCGCGTACTCGGACACACACACACACACTCTCTCTCCCTGAACGCGCGTCTGCGTGACGGGATTTTCTTTCGCTACCTCCCACGTTCCCTGTCCTCCACGTCCAGCGTTCTTGTTGCCCTGCTGGTTGCCTTACTCAATCTTTGAGGCTTCCGTTCGAGTACTGGAATCACGCCACCAACAGTCCCATCAAAGACTACCGTAATCCCGATTACTTCGACTACATCATCCTGAACCATCAAGAAGACGAACGCCGCGCTCTCGTGACGGAGTGCACACCCTCGGTCCCGGAGAATCCCGGTGAAGGGGAATGCCACGATGAGATTGTGAGTCCTGTCACGGGAACAGTCTTCCTGGGGGCCATTGTGCAGGAGAAGAGTAGATACTCAGTGTCTTTATCCGTGCCTGCAAGTCCCGCACTTCCGTCCATAGAAATACAACCACCCCTTGCACCGACCGCGGAGTGCGGCTCCAATCCTCCTCCGGAATCGCAAAACCCGCGGGGAGTTCTATCGAGCTGGAAAGCACTGGGGAAAAGATGATGACTTGATCTGCCATGTTGCTTCGCGGACTCGATGAGTCCGCAGCATAATGTCTCGGAACCTCCTTTCCAAATTCCTGATGAAATGCTTTTCCGCTCCCCCCTTGACGCTTCGGACGGGTGCATCCCGGAATTACGGAGATTGCCGTAGGATAAAGCTGGAGCTTTATCCTACGGCGACAAAGTCGATGTATCCGTTTTTCCGTAATTCCGGGATGCACCCCCTTTGGACATTGTTCGGGCTTTCGAGTCGTCATGATAAGAGGTCATTGTCCTCGGGCATACAGGGATACGAGCGCTTCGCCTGCACCCCCGGCTGAGTACTCACGCCCGATCCTCGCATGGTGTCTTCAACAAACCAACCTCTGGCCCCGCGGATGAGCCCCATCCAGCCGGCGTTCTTCCTCGATCGTATCGCTCTCAGTCTTTCGTGAAATACGTCCTCACCACGTCAGCAGACTCCCGCCGCGTCCATGATTTGTAGCCCTTCTCAAGGGCCACATTCAGCAGGGGCGCAGGGACAAACGGTGTGATCAACTCGTAGACCTGCCCGTCCTGCAGCTTTGTCAGTCCCTGCATCACCTCGGCCAGCGGATGCCCGCCTGCGTCGAGGATGGGTCTGGCGTCCAGCGATTGGGCAACGGCGTCGGGGGTCAACCAGCCGGGGACCTGTTCGCCGTGTGTGACCAATTCATCCTCGTACTTCGGCCCGCCATCTCGGGTTCCCACTTCAAAGCGAAGGCGCTCGACAAGGTCGCCAATGGGAACCCCTGCCACCTCCGCTATCTGCCGGAGTCGGGCAACCTTCGCAACCGTCTTCCGTAACACAGGATTGCGGAGCTGGGCGAAAGTAGGTGACAGGTCGATCAATACCTGTTCCAAGCGCGGGTAGCGCTCTAGCAGGTCGGCAAGTTTGGTCTCCGGGGTAATGCCGCCCATTTCGGCAAGACATTCGGGAGTTTCGGCGAGTATACTCATTTAGGTTCCTTCCCTTCGGTGTATACTCGTCACCGTTGAAAATCCACCTTTCGTTGTTGAGAGGCACTTGCACTGGCGAACCTCAACTACGCCGACTGCGACAGGGCTTGTCGGCTTCGTTCGGCAGTGCAAATGCCTCTCAACAAGGGAGGATTCCTATCGGTGACGAGTAGAACTCAATAGCCGCTGTTCGCCTTCCAGTTGACGCTTCTCTGTAAGGTCCTGGGTCACTTCCAGCGTTCCCATGTATTCGCCCGCGGGGCTGTGCAGCGCGCGGTACTCGATGTGGACAAACCGTCCCTGAAAGTTGATCCAGAACGCTGCGCTGTTCCGACGCCCGGCGTGGAAATCATCCAGTATCTCCTGCACCACATGAACACTTGCCGGAGGATGGCACATCTGCACCTTGCGCCCGATGATGGCGCGGTTGCGGTCAAAAATCCGTTCCTTTCCCTCGGTGAAGAAACGCACCGTGTCATTCCGGTCCACAAAGGTCACGTCGAACGGAAGCACACTGAACATGGCAAGCAACTCATCTGGAGTGAAGCTTCCGCTGGGCAGCTCAATCCGCGACGCGTCCGCAGGCAGCGGCTCCAGCGAAATCAGCCCTTGTTGCGGCTGCCACGCGTCTCGCGGTTCGTACAGGCAGAAACCAATCTCGGGGGCTTGCTCGTAGACCTCATGCCATTCCACTTCCGTGAGTGTATCGAGACACATGGGGAAGAGTATTTGCTCTTCCTTGTAGATCATGCCCTCCACCGCGGTCACCGTGGGAGAAAGGATGAATTCAGACGTTGCCTGCAACTCCTGTGCGGCAATTTGTGCGATGCCCTCCAGAGCCTCGGTCGCTGCTTTCAGAAGCTCTCGAATTTCATCGTCCTTGCCCCACATCACCGTTGGTGGGCCGGTGATGCCATACTTCTCAAGGTAGGGGAAGATTAGATTCTCTTTGCGGCGGTAGTGTACATCCACCTGTTTGAGAACGCCGAATTCCGGCAACATCTGCCGGACGAGATCGCCGGACTCCTGCTGAGGATCACGTGATGCGGCTACCTGAAGCAGTTCCCTCAGAGTCGCAATAGGATGCTCGAGCGCGCGATTCTCCTGCATGAAGGTGTGCACGGGGTGACCGGGAGGGGGTGTATTGGCCGCGGACTGGTCGATCAACCCACGCAGAGCTTCGCCATGGATATCGCAGAGTTTCTGCACCTCGTCCATTGGCAGCCCTTCGTGAATCAACTCCTGCTCCACCTCCACCACCGTTCCATAGGGAACCTGTCCCATTAGCCTGGCCAACTGTGGACGCACCGCCTCCGGCGCTTCACCTTTGTGAAGCTGGAGAATCATGTGTTTCAGGATTTCCTTTTTCTTTCTCAGGTTGTCAATGACTTCACTCATTCATTCTGCTCCATGTTTGGTTACGCACAGGCACCCTTGTATATTGATTGCGGTTGTGCGACGCGCATGAGCTGAAAACGTATCGATCCACGCGCGTCTTTTGTAGGGGCGGTCTCCGACGTGCCCGCATTTGCGTAAGATCGTCCCGTGGCGGGCACGTCGGAGACCGCCCCTGCGAAAGAATACAATAGCCGGATTTTCAGACGTAACGAGTATAGCATGAACGTCGGGCCGAGAAAGGTCAATGCACCCTCCACGTTTCATCGGCAATTGCCCGCCCAACAACGTTGATGCACTGAGGGACAGCCTTCCTCGCCTCGCAAACCAACAAGTCTCGGACTCCGTGAGTCCGCGCCCTCAACACAGCAGGTGATGCAGCATGCAATTCCCTTTGATCGGCTCGGCACCGGTGGCGGACTCACAGAGTCCGAAGCGACCACCCTGTTTGCCCGTCTCTGCGCCAAACAACACCCCGTCCCTACTTGAAGGCCTTTTCCTGTCTCGGAGGTTCCACCGATTCACGCGGCTAAACCCAAATCACAACAGTCGAGTAGAAAAACTTAGATCGCCGCGCTCCTCCGTTCCGCTGCGACGATATCCGGTGCTATAATCTTCCCTGGATCTGCGGGTGTTCACTGAAGCCGAGAGGGGAGCCAAATAATGAGTCTGAAGACTGTGTTTTGCATTGGCTATGACACCGAGTGCGTGGCAGACCTGAGCGTTTCATTGAAGGCCGTGGAGGTGGTGGCTGCGGTTCACCGCAAGCACGGCGCGCCGGCAACTTTCTTCTTCGTGGGGCAACTGCTGGAAGCGCAGGGGGAGCGTTACGCGGCGGCTCTGGGTGAGGATAACCTGTTCGATATCCAGTCGCACACCTATTCACACTACGGACTTAAGGGGAACGCTCCGGAGCACGTGGCTCGAGCTGCGGAGGAACTGCAGAAGACAGCGGACCTCATTGACGAGCATTTCGGGAAGCGGCCCATCGGTGTGTGCGGCCCCGGAGGATATGAAAACGGGCTACAGGATTGCCCGAATATGCTCCGGGTTCTCTGGGACAGTGGGGCGCGTTACATCTCTACCGACGGGCGCGGCCCCGGTGGCACGATCCCGTCGCCGTTGACGCAGCCGTATTGGTATGCGGAGCAGGGATTCCCGACGCTGCTGGAATTGCCCGCGCAGGATTTTCATGAGAACGTGTTGAAGGGATACCAGAGCGTCCCTGCTCAGTGGCCGCCGATTCTTCCGTGGGGGCTGCCGAACCGCCCACCCACAACGCCGGATGAAGAATTCGCATACTTTCGGCAAGCTCTCGACTATTGTGTGCAACAGGGAGTGCCCTACTACCGCACCTACTACCACCCATGGTCCGTGTATCGCTTCCATCCGGAGGCAAGGACCATCGACCTGCTCCTGAATCACGCGCACCATATCGGCGCTGAAGTCACCTCATGTACGCGATACTACCATCAGTTGTCTGGTGAAGCGGATGCGAAATGCGGCTCATGTGATGAGACGAGATTGCGTGTCTGACACCGTCGGAGTCGATAGCCCCTGCGGGACTTCCCCGTACGGGGAAGTCCGCATGTTTACAGTTCCATCGAACGAGGGCAGACTGTCAACGGTGTGGGATTTAGGTAAAGCGGCTGACTTGGACCGATGGTCGATCCCGACACGTGAGGGACATTGAAATCGACAGGAGATCAAGTTGATTGCTCGACAGACCGTCCAGACGTCACCCATTGTGCCTTTGCTTACTGTCTTTATGCTCGTTGTCACCCCGCGCCCGTCGTCTGCGGCAACCGCTTCCTACGACCCGCTGTCTCTGTCGAACGGCTCGCCGGTCAGTCACTCAGATTTCACCGTGCGGGATGACTCCCGGAAGCGAGACATCCCCATTCGCGTGTATCTACCTGCCACGACCAATCCCGCGCCTGTGGCGCTGTTCAGCCATGGACTCGGCGGAACGCGCGAGAATTCCCCGTACCTCGGAGAGCACTGGGCAGCGCGCGGATACGTGGGCGTCTTCCTGCAGCATCCCGGAAGCGATGACTCCGTGTGGAGGGACAGTCCAATGTCGGAGTGGATGACTGCGATGAAGAAGGCAGCCAGCGGACCAAATCTCGTGTTGAGGGTCAAGGACGTTCCCGCCGTTCTGAACCAGCTTGAGGAGTGGAACAAGCAGGCAGGTCACCCCTTACGCGGACGAATGGACCTGACCCGCGTCGGCATGTCCGGTCACTCATTCGGCGCCATCACGACGCAGGCGGTGAGCGGACAGTCGTTCGGGCGGGGGGGAACCGTGTTTACTGATGCACGCATCGACGCCGCGGTCGCCTTCAGCCCCTCCAGCCCGAGTGTCGGTGACCCCGCCAGTGCCTTCGGCTCTGTGAAGATACCGTGGATGCTGATGACGGGGACAAAGGACAACTCCATCATCGTGGACACGACGGTGGAGTCCCGCCTTAACGTCTATCCCCATCTCGCACCCGGCGGCAAGTATGAGCTGGTGCTGTACAACGCTGAGCACTCGGCCTTCATCGATCGCGCACTGCCCGGTGACCGGGAAGCCCGCAATCCCAACCACCACCGCGCCATCCTCGCTCTCACCACCGCGTTCTGGGACGCATACCTGAAGAGTAACACCGCCGCCCTGGCGTGGCTGCAAGGCGCCGGTCCTCGATCGGTGCTGGAAGACAAAGATCGGTGGCAGTGGAAGTAGATGGCACTCTTCTACCGTGGGAGGCGCGCCGGCAGGTAAAGGGCAATGCTCACACGAAGTCCTTTAGCAACCCGGGACGATCCGTCACTGTCCAAATCGGTGTACAACGGGCGACTGTCAAGGTCGGGTGCGGGCGAAAAGTGTTCAAAGTAGATACTGAGAGGTATGGAACATACGGCAGCAGACGCAGAAACGAAAGGGCTTGTCTTCGCCATCGATCAGACGGCGGTGCATGACGGCCCAGGGTTGCGAATGGCGGTCTACCTTAAAGGGTGCCCGCTGCGGTGTGTCTGGTGTCACAGCCCGGAGTCGATCCGCCCCGATCCCGAGGTAGTCTGGTATGAAACCCGTTGCCAGCGTTGCGGGTTGTGTGTCGAAGCCTGCCCCGAAGGCGTCCGGCGTCTGAAAGACGATAGGCTAATGAAAGAAAATGGTTGCCGCGTCTGCGGGTCCTGTGTGGATACATGCCCCGCCCAAGCTGCCGAGATGAAGGGCCAGTGGATGACGGCGGGAGAAATCGCAGATCAGGCCGCGCGGGTGAAGCCGTTCTTCGACCGGTCCGGAGGTGGCGTCACACTGATCGGTGGCGAACCGATGCTCCAGGCGGAGTTTTCCTGGGCGGTCGCGGCTCTCTGCCGTGAAAAAGGCATCCATGTCGCGATGGAGACCACCGGCTTCACTCCGTGGGAGAAGTTGGAGCGCGTCGCTGGCGTGGTGGATCTGTTTCTTTTCGACTTGAAACACGCCGATGATGCAAAGCACCGTGAGTACACCGGCGTCCCTAATCATACCATTCTCGACAATCTCAAACGGCTCACCGGACTTGGTGCCCAGGTCATTGTTCGTGTCCCCGTGATTCCCGGCCGCAATGGCTCAGCAGACGACATCGAAGCGATCTGCCGCGCCGCGATGGACAGCGGCGCGTCTTGCCTCACTCTCCTTCCCTGCAACCCCGCCGCGGCAGGGAAATATGGTTGGCTGAGTCAGGACTATCCACTCGCAGCGGCAAAACGACAGACGGACGAAGAGATGGAAGCACTGGAAACCATCCCTTGCTCGCTGGGGCTCACCATCGTCCCGGCATAATTGCGCAGCATGAAAGACAGCCACTCAACTCAAGGGCGCGATGATCTCCTGCGCTTTCTCGATCTTCTCGAAGATCGGCTGAACGCCGACGAGCAACAGGAGATTCGCCAACGACACATGCGCGCGGGCCTGTGGGAGGACGTGGATCGCCCGCCGGTTCGCATCACGCCCCCGTGGGACCGTCGGTCGGTTCAGTTTCATCCCGTGTCGGAGGCGGTTGCCAACCCTGCCAAGATGCTCGTCAACGAATTGCTCCGGGGGCACGCGTCGGTTCTCGACTGGTTGACCGTGAAGGACGACCGACCGCTACAGGTTCGTCCGGACTTCGGGATCGGGTTGGTGGCTTCGACCTTTGGAGCGAGGATTGAGGTGGTCGATGACAATCCGCCGTGGGTGCATTCCCTTACTGAAAGCGGTGTTGAGGAAACCATCGAGCGTGTCCTCGACGCGTGCGCTCCGTCCACAAGCCATGAGAGAGGGTGGATTCCCCGAGTCATCGAAACGCTGGACTTCTACCGGCAAGCTCTGAACGACTACCCCAACGCCACGGCCAGCATCGCCGTCGCCATGCCCGACCTGCAGGGCCCCTTCGACACAGCGGAGATGCTGTGGGGTAGCGGGATATTCCTCGCGCTGCACGCGAATCCCGCCTTGGTCGACCGCTTCCTCGGCGCCATCGCTGAAGCGATGGTTCACCTGCACACTGTGCTTCGACGCTGGGTGGGCCGCGAATTGCTGCCCGAAGGCTTCAGTCACCAGCACGGGATGATGATCCGCGGCAACCTGATGCTGCGGTGCGACTCCAATCTGATGATGCACCCGGAGATGTATGCGGATCAGGTGCTCCCCCACGACCGCCGCGTATTGGAGGGGGTTGGCGGAGGTAGCTACCACTCCTGCGGAAGATGGGAGCAGAACATTCCGGCAATCATGGAGGTGGACGCCGTGGGCAGCCTCGACTTCGGCACAAACCAGAGCCAGTTGAATGACATTGACGCGATCTACCTCCGGGCGCGCCCCTATAAGAAGCACCTGCACCTCGTCACCGTCACTCCCGAGGAATTGACCTCGGGCTGCATTCGCAGTCGCTTCCCCACGGGCGTCACTCTTGCCTGCCAGGTAGGAAGCGTTGACGATGCGGCCTACTTGATGCGGCAGTATGCCGGTCAGCAATGGCAGTCATCTCGGTAGCGGTGGCGGCCTCCGAAATCCGCATTATTGGAGGCGCCACGCTCTATCTCATCTTCTCTCAAGCTGGCTCTTCAGATGGTCTCTTTGCTTCCGGTATTCCGCTTCCTCGATATTGCTGGCCTCGAACTGGTCGTCGAGGTCGGCGATCCGGTCGAGGAGATCGTTACGGGAGGGTTGGGGGAGTTCTGACGCGGTCGTGCGACCCGCGGCCGGTGTCCGGTGCTGCTTCGCTTTGGAGCGCATCGCGAAGGCAATGAGTCCGAAGATCAGGGTCAATCCCACAATCGTGCCAATCAGCAGCGGGCCTCCGGGGTTGCCGAGGTCTGCGGATTTGATTTTGACCGCCAGTTCGGTTCCGGCTTTCAGGCTCTCGCCTTTAACGAAAGTCATGGTGCCCTGGCCGAGGTCGGTGGTCTTCTGAGGGCCAAGCTGGGGGCAGGAGAGCGCGATGTCGTCTCCCTTGGCCACCACCATCGCTTGCCCGGTAGGATAGTCGACCCTGCGGCGCCAGCCGTCCTTCAGTTTCTGTGCCGGAAGCTGATAGCTGAAGACATACACTTTCTGCCCTGGGTTCATGGGCATGGTGTCGTACATCGCCATCTCCGTAATGACGGTGCAACATTCCATCAAACCTTCTTCGGGCTGCACCTTTTCATATCCGGGAGGGAGGGAGAACCGAATAGTTCGCGATTTGCCGGTTGCGTCCTTCTCCTTGCCGACGTAAGCCCTGTCGCCGGCATTGTTCATGGCGATGATTTCCTTGACACTCCACGTGTCGGCGTCCTTGTTTCCCTTCTCATCGGTAAGAGGCTCGATAATCACATGGTGCATGTCGACGCTGATCTTCGTCGCGTCGCTTGCAGTTTCAAACACCATCACAGTGACCGGCTCCAATTTGTGGCCATGCCCGGCGAACACGGGCGACGACTCGTACTGCGCGCCACCGAAGGGAACGATCGCCTTGTGGTAGCGCTTGTCGTCTCCGGCAACTCTGAAGGAGAACTTGCCGCGTGCGTCCGTCGTGGTCTCACCAACCTTGGCGATTTTCCCGTCCAGATCGAGGGTCTGGAGTTGTACCGCGAGGTTCGACACCGGCTTTCCCTTGGGGGTGCCGTTCTTCACCTGCCCCCGCAGAGTTTCGGCCTTTGGCGGAGCGGACAATGCACCGCACGCGGTCAGCCCCGCTATCAGGATCACGAATGCGCGGGTCATCGGGTACTTCATATTTGCATCACCGTCTTCCTGCGACTCACGCGCTCTTCCCGCGACGCGAGCGGCGTTTCCGAATTTCTTCTTCAATGGGATCGATGCTTTCACCGGCGGGAGAAGCTGCGCCTCTCTTTGGAGTGATCTCTGCGAGCGAGGCTTGCAGTCGCGCCTGCTCCTCCTCGAAGTCCTCGTCCGTTAGCTTCGCGACGCGATATTCAAGCTCGAGGTCTCGCAGTGCCTCTTCCAGGTAAGTCTGTTTCGCCTGGCGGCGTTCGGCGCGTGTCTTCTTTCCTACCGCGTCCTGCAAAGCCGCGGCCTGCGACCGGCGATCCGGTAGCGCCGCGACGTGCGTCCCCAGAATAAGGAGGATGCCGCCAATCCACATCCACGCCACCAGCGGGTTAACCATGATCTTAAGGACCACTTCTCCGCTCTCATCCCAACTGCCAAGAATCACGTATACATCTTCCTTGAGGTTGCTTCGGAGCGCGACTTCGGAGGTGGATTGCTCTTCCTGCATCATCGTCTTGCCATAGTGGTTGATTCGGGGAATCAGGTTGCCCAGGAAGACTTTGTTCCGGTAGGTGGCCAGCTTCACACCCATTTCCTCGTGATTGGGGTAGGAGCGAGAAAAGACGCCATCATGTCGGAAGAGGTATTCGTCCAGCGAGATGGATTCGCCGGGCTTCAGCACTATCTCATCCCGATCTCCCTGCCGCGCTTCTCTCTTGTATGCCGATGAACCGGTGATGCCGAGGAATACCATCACCATCCCGAGGTGGACGACGTATCCGCCGTAGCGACGGCGATTGCGTCGCACCAGCGCGAGAAAACTGGACGGCAGAGACTGGCCGCTCAAATCACGCTGCGCTCCTGTCCCCCGCGCGAACTCCAGCACGGTGGCGGCAGTGACAAAAACACAGAGAGCGTAAGCAAGCAGGGCGCCCGGGTGCCGCACACCTGTAAAAAAGAGAATGACCGCGCCCACCGCCGTCACGATCAGCGGGCGGCGGAAGTTGATTCGGAAGTTGGCCTTGTTGGCGCGTTTCCAGGCGATAAGAGGGCCAATGCCGGTCAACGCCAGCAGGGCCAGTCCGATGGGAGTCATCACCTGGTTGAAGAAGTCCGGGCCCACCGTTACTTTCCGGCCGCTCACTACCTGCGAAATGACAGGATAGATGGTTCCCCACAGCACCGCAAATGCGCCCCCCATGAGGATGAGGTTATTGAGTAGAAAGCTGCTCTCGCGGGAAAGGAAAGAGTCGATTTCGTTGTCGTCCTGAAGCAAGTCTCTGTTCGCGCGAAGGAACCCGATGGACACAACCAGCACCACTACCATGAAACCGAGGAAATACGTCCCAATACTCGAGCTTCCAAAGGAATGGACGGAAGAGACAATGCCGCTCCGGGTCAGGAAGGTGCCGAAAATGCAGAGGGTGAAGGTGAGCACAATCAGCAGGAGGTTCCACGTCTTCAGCATGCCGCGTTTCTCCTGTACAATGACGGAATGCAGAAACGCGGTGCCGGTGAGCCACGGTATCAGCGACGCGTTCTCCACCGGATCCCACGCCCAGTAGCCGCCCCATCCCAATTCCACATAAGCCCACTGCGCCCCGAGCAAAATTCCGATGCCGAGGAACAGCCAGGAAAACAGCGACCAGCGACGCACCGCGCGAATCCATTCGTTCCCGAGCTGCCGGCTCATCAATGCTGCCAGAGCAAAGGCGAAAGGAACGGTGTAGCCCACATACCCTAAGAATAGAGTCGGCGGATGCCACATCATCCCCGGATTCTGCAGGAGGGGGTTTAGTCCCATACCGTCTGGAGGCGTTGCTTCCGTCAACAGGAACGGGGGAGTGACGAACGATACGAGGAAGAGGAAGAAGACCTCCGTAACTGCCAGTATGGGATACACGTAGGGAAGAACTCCCCAGGTACTGCGACGGTACTGGATGGCCACCACCGCAGCAAAAAGGCTGAGCATCCACGCCCACAACAACAGCGAGCCGGCCTGCCCGCCCCAGAACGCGCAAATCTTGTAGAAGAGAGGGAGCGTGCGGTTGGAGTACTGGTAGACATACTCCACCTGGAAGTTGCTGACGAGAAACTCGTGCACGAGGCACAGGGAAGCCACGCTAAGAAGAGCAAAGACAATCAGCAAAGCCTGCCGCGCCGCGTGCAGCAGCAACTCCTTGTGTCTCCGGATGCCCAGAATGGAGATGATGATTGCATAGACCGAAACGATCAGCGACAGAGCGATGCAGACCTTACCCAGAACGACAAACATAGGAACTCCAATCACAATGGCGGATGGCTGATCGCCGATGGCGGCTCGTTCAGCCCCGCCCAACTGTCGAGGCGAAAGGCCCACGCTGGCTCGCGGATTTCAGCGCCCCACTTGCACAAACACAAACAAGAGCCGTCCGAGCGTTATGGCTTCCCCGGAGGCTCCTGTCACGAACCCCATTCTACCTTCCTCCGGCGCTCGTGACAAGTGCCCGAGAGGTACGGGGGCGGGGAGGCGCGAACATCTTGACTCCGCGCCGGAAAACGAATACTCTTTTCTGGAAATCCAGAAGCCTCAGGAGTGACACTATGCGAACGGCAACCCTTCTCATGTTAACCCTTGCGCTCGTCAGCTCATGTCGTGCTGCCGGCACTTTCACCGTCTGCGACAACGAGACGAAGGCTGTGATCGTCTACCAGGAGGGCGCCGACAAGGAGACCAAACAGGCTTACGGGGATTTGGCGCTGTACCTTAAACAGTCCACCGGCAAGGACTTCAAGGCGATGGCCGAGGGCGAGTATCAGCGCGAGTATGGCCCCGCCATTCACGTGGGATGGACGCGGGAGGTGGATCGCGTTCTCGGCGCGAAGCTGCGGGGCATGGATCGAGACGCCTACATCGTCCGCGCCAAACAAGACGCGCTCATGCTCGCCGGGCCGACGCCCTGGAGCACCTACTGGGCCGTCTGCCAGTTTTTGGAGGATGCCGTCGGTGTTCGCTGGCTCATCCCCGGGCCGTTGGGCGAGGACGTGCCGCAGCGCGAGAGCATTGTTGTACCGGTGGGAGAGAAAACCTATTCACCTCTCATTCTCTCGCGCCTGTGGAGTGGCGCGCACCATGCCGGTGTCTGGAACCTGCGCCAGCGTATCCACGAACGCTACCGCTTCCATCACAACCTTATCAATATCTTCACGGTCGAAAAGTACTGGGACACCCATCCCGAGTACTTTCCGGTGCACGGGACAACGCGCTACAAGCCCGGCGGCAGTGCGGACCATAGCTGGCAGCCGTGCATGGGGATCGAAGGCACGGTGCAAGTTGCGGCGGACGCCGCCCGCGGGGCCTTCCGCGCCGACCCCGCGCTCGAATCCTTTTCCTACGGCATGAACGACGGCGGTGGATGGTGTGAGTGCGAACACTGCAAAGCCATTGATAAACCCATGCCGGAATGGAACGGTTTTTCGGGCGACAAGTCCGCGCTCTTCTACACCTGGCTCAATCGCATCGCCGAGAATCTGGAGACGGACTACCCCGACAAAAAGCTTGGCTGTCTTGCATACTCCGCCGCCATTCTTCCCCCGAAGGGAATGAAGCTGCACCGCAACATCATTCCCTACTTCACCAGCAACCGCGCCGACTACTTCGACCCCAAGTTCCGCCAGCAGGACAAGCGCATGCTTGCCTGGTGGTCACAGCACACCGACCAGATGGGAATCTACGATTACGCCTACGGTGTGGGCTTCGGCATCCCGCGCATCTACAACCACCTGTTCCAGGACGCGGTGAAGTTTGCCGTCGCGCACAAGGTCAAGGGCTTCTACGCGGAGGTCTATCCGAACTGGGGTCTCGACGGCCACAAGCTCTACGTCATGTCACGGATTGTATGGAACCCGAAGGTGGACGTGGACGCGATCACGCGGGAGTGGAACGAGCGGATGTTTCGCGAAGCCGCCGCGCCGATGCCGCGCTACTTCAAGCTCGCCGAGGACGCCTGGCGCAACCAGAAAGGCCGCGGCGCGTGGGCCTATCGGCTGGCGGCCGATCCGGCGCAGTTCGCCATCTTCACCCCGCAGATCGTTGAAAAGATGACGGGTTGCCTGGAGGAGTCCGGCAAGCTGACACAGAACGACCTCGTCAAGCAGCGCATCGGTTTCTTCCGCAAGACCTTCGAGATCACCCGCATCCTCGGCACCAACTACTGGGCCGGGGATGAAGTGCAACAACTGATTGAGAAGAAAGCGTCGCTGGAGCAGGTCGCACAGGCCATGCGCGACATGGTAAACCGCATGTCCGGCGTGGACATTGACACCTACATGAAAGAGGTCATCGACAAGGACCCCATTGCCTACTTCCCTCCGCTAAGCGGATGGTTCGAGCCTCTCAAGGCGGGTGCGATGACGAACGCCACACGCTTCTTCGCGGCGGCGGTGGCCAACGATGCTATCGCCATGGCTCGTCAGGAAGGGGAACTCAACGGCGCCGCCATTCGCGCGAGAATCGACCAACGCGTGCGCGAGGTCTTCGGGAACGAGGGATCACCGAAGTACCGCGAGACCGTAGCGCGCATGCACGACATGGCATTGAAAGTCGGCGCGGCAGCGAAGACCGACGGGCCTATCAAGGTGGACGGTGCGCTCAACGAGCCGGTCTGGCAGCGCGCGGATGTGTTGACGGACTTCATCGTCTGGGGCAGCACGGATCCCTCGGGATTCGTAACAAAGATCCGGCTCGTCCATGACGGCAAGGATATCTACGTCGGCATGGAGTGCGTGCAGGACACCCGTAGACTGGTGGTCGAGGCTGCGCCGCGCGATGGCAACACTTGGAAGGATGACTCCATCGAGATCTTCGTAAACAAGGGCATGGACTCCGCGCCGCACGCCCAGTTCATCCTCAACGCCGCGGGCGCGTTCTTCGACCAATATGACAAGGATGGCTCACAGAGTTATGCCGAAAGGCTCTCGCACAACTTCAACGCCTCCTGGGGAGCGAAGATATTCCCGGACAAGTGGACCGGCGAGGTGCGCATCCCGTTGCAGGAGCTGGGCATTACCCCGGCCCCGGATTCCCTCATCCGCATGAACTTCGTGCGCAATGCTCACGAGGGCAAGGAAACGCGCATCTCCGCCTGGTTCTCCAGCCTGCGAGCCCACGCTGATCCATTGAGCCGAGGATGGATTCTGTGTGAGTGAACTGTGAGACCCTGGCAACGTGACATTGCCTTTCTGAAGGGAAATATTCATGCGCGGTTTCGCGTCACGCCGGGCGAAAGCCCTCAGAGGGCGAGGGTCCCCCTGAGCCGAACGATATGACTCAGCCCCTACGGGTCCGCACCGGGATCGTGCGACCATAAGCCATTTGCTATCATCTATCATCTATCAGCCATTTCCGAAGGGAGAAGCTGGATGCGTAATGCCCCCCGTTCTCAACTTTTTTTGGTAGTGATTGCCTGCCTTTACGGCTGCATCACAGGATGTTCTGCCGCGCCTTCTGCCGTGAGTCCGCGCATCGGCAAGATTTCTTCCGCAGCAGTTCCTCGTACCGCGCCGCCGGTCGGCGCGCCACTGGGCGCGCTGGGAGAGGGTTTCTGCTCCTACCTGTCGTTTGAGGATCATCTGATGTCTTTTGACTCGGCAGGTTTTGAGGCCGAAGGGATTTTCGCGCGGGGTTCCGCTGCCTACCTTCCCGGTTTGACACGCAAAGAAGTCCACGCGCCGCGTTATCTCGCCGGACGTTTTGGCAAGGGGATCATCGTCGAGTACATGAGTCGCAATCGCTTGCCGGGGACGATCGCCAGCGCGGAATCCCCGCTTGAAGGCTTCGCCACGGTGCAGGGAGCGAAGTTGTCGAAGGCGGTTGGAGTCGAAGGTAAGTCGGCGCTAAGAGTGGATGTGCCCGAACAAGGAGGCGGGTTCCAGACGCAACTTGTGGTCGTCCCTCTATCGCATTTCCAGACATTCTCCCTCTATGTAAAGGGCACGCAGGACCAAGTCGTCGAGTTGTCCGCACACGCCGAGGGCAAGGAGCAACCGCTGGGAACAACACAAGTGACGCTGACGGGAGAGTGGCAGCGGGTTTGGTTGGATTACGTTGGCACGGAGCAACGCGATCCGCCTTACGAATCACAGTTGCCCAAGAGCCCTCCGTTCAGCTTTTGGGTGACGCTCGCGCAGCCCGGCACGCTGCTTGCCGATGCGTTGATGGTGGAGACGCACATCGGCTACGGGGGGCGCAGGAGTCTGTCGTCGTGGGTCGAGGGAGAAAAGCTGCGCGATGGTGACATCGTATCGCTTGCGCCTCCGGCGAATCTTCAGGCTGGCACGCTGGCATTCTGGTTCAGTCCGTTGGGGAAGTTGAGCTGGCGCGTTCTCCTGTGCATCGACAACGGCGTCGGTTGGTATCCCGATCTGCGGGTGGATCTGCGGGACAACCGGCGGCTGGAGTTGGTCGTCGCGCAGAACCTGATCGTGCGGAAGGATCTCCCGGCTCCTGTTGCCGAGGGCGAGTGGCATCACGTCGCCGTCACTTGGAACGGTCCGGAGGTGATCGCCTATCTGGACGGCGCCGAGTGCGCGAAAATCGCCAATGCCCCCGAGCGTAAGCAGATGGGACGCATCTACCTCGGCGGCACTCCCAACAACAACAGCCCGGCCGCGCGAGCAGATGCAGTGCTCGACGACTTCGCTCAGTGGTCTCGTGCGCTGAAGCCTGAAGAGCTGGCCTCGTTGGGTGTTCGGCAGACCCCGCTTGGCGCCGGACTGGATACCGCCGTGACACTGCGGAACATCGAGCCAATCCACACCTTTGCTCGTGACGACCGACAGCGCGGCTGGTCGCTGCGCCTGACGAACCGTGGGAAGACAGAACTGGCAAACGCCGCCGCCGTCTATTCCGTTCCCGGTCTTTTCGAGCGACGAGCAAATCTTGTGACCATTCCTGCAGGTTCAAGCTGCGAATTCGCTCTGCCGTGGTCGCCGGCGCTGCTGGAGGTGGGCGAATACGCGATGCGTCTGGCGATTAGCGGCAAAGGCTGGAAGCGGGAAGTCGCTATGCCTCTCTCCATTGTTGCAGCGCGTCCTCCGCAGAACAACGTTCAGGTGATTACCTGGGGCGGGTTCGATGACGCTCTCGCTCCCCTCGGCGTCACCAGCGCCGGACTGAATGGGGGCGCAGATGGCCCGGCGGACCATGAGGTCGAGACAGCCACCCGCAACAGGCTGTACACCCAAGTGAAGCAGTTTCTGCAGGGCGACGCCTCGACCGAGTCCGACTACTTCGTCGATGTGGCCGGCAACCGAGGTCAGGTAGACCAACGGAGCGCCGGCGCCCTTGCCGACCTCAAGCCGAAGGTGGAGCGGTTGGCAAATCGCATGGCGTTGTTCCCCGACGTTCGGCAACTCATTATCAACTCCGAACACCAGTGGCTGTGGGCGCACGATATGCGGCCCGCTACCGTGGAAGATGCAAAGAAGCGATTCGGACTTGACCTGACCCAGTGGATCGCGTTGAAACCAAAGGACAGTGGCGCGGTGACCCACCCGATGGGCAGATTGTCGGCGAAAGCCGCCAACTACCCTGTGCCGAACGGGGGCATTGTGCCGTTGAGCGATCCCTTCTACGCCTTTCACCGCTGGTGGCTGAGCGACGCAGTTGGTAATGAACTCTTCCTTGACGACACCATCGCGAAGTCAGTGAAGGCAAGGGCGCCGTGGTTACAGTGCATCGGAGAACCGGTGCTGCGTCGCCCGGCATTGCGGGCGTTCAAGGAACAGGACATCGTGGAGGAGTGGTTCTACTATCCGCACCCGCCGACCGCTCTCTGGGTGCAGGAGGCCGCTGCCGCAGCCGCGCGAGGCAGTCGGGCGAGAATCGCTGGAATGCCACAGTTCCTCTTCAAGCCGAACATGGCTGCTCCCTATGCAGGAATGCCCGCGCCGGATATGTACCGCGAGGCGGTCTGGCACTGCATCGCTCGTCCACTGGCGGCGATGACCTACTGGAACCTGTGGGGAGCAATCAGTCGCGGCAATGACAAGTCAATGATGACGCAGGAGGAGATCGACGAGAGGTTGGGGACAAAGCCCGACTGGAAGACAGCCGCGGAGAAGATCGCGGTGAAGGGTGAGGCGTCGAGCATTTTTCTGTGGATTCCCGAGTTGCGGGACGAGATCGGTCGGATGCACAACGAGGTCGTGCATCCCCTTGGCGCGTTGCTGGTGCGCTGGCAGAACCGTCCTCGCCAGCTTGCGGTCTACCGTTCTTTCGCAGGGCAGTTGTGGAACGAGGTCCGCTGGCCGGGCAACGATGCGCTCTGCAAGGCTGTCGAACGACTCGGTGTTCCGTTCGACATGCTGTACGATCAGGATTTCGAGGACAACCCGGAACTGCTCGAAGGCTACCAGGCGATCGTGCTGCAGGAGTGCGCCGCGGTGACGGAGCCTGCGGCGCGGCAACTGCGCGCGTTCCTTCAGCGGGGGGGGCAGGTATTCGCAGATGACTATTTCGACGCGCCCATCGAGAACGTCACTCGTTTTCTCTGGCGTGGCGCGACGGATGACGCGGCCGACAAGGTCGCGAAAACGGAACAGGAGTTGCTCAAACTTTATGGTCGCACCGACCATCCGCTGTTCATTGAGGGTATGGAGCAAGCGGCGAAGCAGTTCAGCCAGTCGGAAGGCCCCTCGGCCAAAGCGACGGCTGCAATCGTCGCCGCCCTGAGTCTTGATTGTTCAACCAAGACACAGCACGTCTTCCACAACCTGCTGCAGGCGGAGGGCGCTACTTACCTGGTGGCCGTCAACGACCTGCGCGTTCCCGGGAAGCATTACGGGCATTTCGGGCGAGTGCTGGAAGATGGCGTGGCGCAGACCGCGGAGTTCGAGGTGAAATCCTCCTTCGGAAAAGTCGCCTACGCGCTGCCCACAGCCGCGCTGCCCACAGCCGCGCCGGTGAGGCTGACAGTGGAAGGGCAGCGGAGCAGGCTGAAGATGGATCTCCCGCCCGCAGGAGGGCGCGTGGTGGTCTTCCTGTCGGAAGAGATAGGCAACCTCAAACTGTCGCCTGTGGACGCCAAGTCCGTGATGCGCGGGAGTTACCTCCAACTCACGGGACAGCTCCTCGGAATGAGCGGAGCGCTGGTTCCGGGAGTCATCCCCGTTGAAATTGCCATCACCAACCCCGACGGCAGTCGTAGCGACTTCTCGCACTTCTCAGCGTTTGTGAAGGGGAAGTGGGCGTTCGTTCTGCCGATTCCCCATAATGCCCCAGCAGGCAGCTACCGGCTGGAGGTCCGTGAACTGGCGAGTGGGAAGAAGCAGACACTGGAATGGCGAGTGCCGGGATGATGGCAGATGAATCGATCCATGCAGGGTCCGAGGGTCGCGTTTTCTCTTTCTGTCACTTAGAACTCGTCCAACAATAACTCCGCGTTTTAGTAGCAGGCACTGCCGTCGCTCCGAGGTGTTCGGCTGAACTTGAGGCGGAATTATTGTTGGACGAGTTCTTAGCGCGGTAGCTCGATGCAGAGCTGAATTCCCTTTGACTGCTCCGACCACTTATCTTTCCGTTATAGAACCCAATTTCCCCTTCCTTTTACGGCCATATGCTTATTGACTTAGCTCATACGGGACTTACCTGAAGCATCTGAGGCACACCTGATTCTTCAGAATCAGGTTCCTGACACAACGGACTACGAACCGCTCTGCCGCTGACCTCGCACACCCTGACTTTCAAGTCTCGAACTCTGCGAGTTCGCGGGTTCCTGACACAATGGACTACGAACCGCTCTGCCGCTGACCTCGCACACCCTGACTTTCAAGTCTCGAACTCTGCGAGTTCGCGGGTTCCTGACACAACGGACTACGAACTGCCCTGCCGCTGACCTCGCACACCCTGACTTTCAAGTCTCGAACTCTGCGAGTTCGCGGGTTCCTGACACAACGGACTACGAACCGCCCTGCCGCTGACCTCGCACACCCTGACTTTCAAGTCAGGGTTCCTGACACAATGGGCTGAGGACCGCTGCAAGAGCCAATTGTGTGAGCTACCGCCGGCTGAAGCTCGGCGGTGTCTATGGACGACGCGGCAAGCTTCCCGTGTAGCCACTTGTATGAGTCTCCGCCGGCTGAAGCTCGGCGGTGTCTATGGACGACGCGGCAAGCTTCCCGTGTAGCCACTTGTATGAGTCTCCGCTGGCTGAAGCACAGCGGTGTCATGATAACCGTGTGAGCTAAGTCAATAAGCATTTACGGCCAATATGACAAGGATGGCTCACAGAGCTATGCTGAGAGACTATCGCCCCGGCGCCGGATGCGCTCATCCGCATGATCCGGATGCGCTCATCCGCATGAACTTCGTGCGCAACGCCCACGAGGAGAAGGAGACGCGCATCTCCGCCTGGTTCTCCAGCCTCCGCGCCCACGCCGACCCGCTGAGCCGAGGGTGGATACTGTTTGAGTGAACTTCCCCCCCATCCCACTCCCTCACCCCGAACCATCACGGAGGAATGTTTTGTGGCTTTGGGCAATTGACATTTTACTCAATGACTGAGTAAAATTGCTCAATTATTGAGTATTGCGGGTGATGTCCTGTGCCCACTCCTTGCCAACGTTCCGTGGTTAGCGAACTGCGGGACAGCTTGGATCGTTACCCATCGGTCATACACATCCTTACTGGCCCACGCCAGGTGGGCAAGACTACGGCTGCCCAACAACTGATCGAGTCGTGGCCGGGTGCCTCGGTTTATGCCTCGGCGGATGTCATCCCTCCCCCCGGAGCGGAGTGGATTGAGACCCATTGGCTTCGTGCGAATGCGGCAGCGGAGGCAAACGCACCGTGTCTCCTGGTTCTTGACGAGGTGCAGAAAGCCACCGGCTGGAGCGTGACGATCAAGAGGCTGTGGGATGCGAGACCCAAACGGAAGCCAATCCACGTTCTTCTCTTGGGTTCCTCCGCGTTGCTGCTGCAATCGAGCCTGTCGGAGAGCCTCGCCGGACGGTTCTACACGCATGATTGTTTTCACTGGCAGTACCCGGAATGCCGCGAAGCCTTTGGCTGGTCTCTCGAGGAGTGGATATATTTTGGCGGGTACCCCGGCGCTGCGGACTTCAGAGACAACGAGGCTGAGTGGAAGCGATACGTTGCTGATTCCCTGATCGAAGCGACCATCGCGCGGGACGTGCTGCAACTTCAGAACATCAACAAACCCGCTTTGCTCCGGCATCTCTTCGGGCTTGCCGCGGCCTTCCCGGCGCAGATTCTCTCTTACAACAAGATGCTCGGACAGCTTCAGGACGCCGGCAATACGACCACTCTCGCCCACTACCTTCCGCTTCTGGAAACCGCGTATCTGGTGTCCGGCCTGAAGCTTTTTTCAAGAGGACAGGCGCGTAAGCGTGGCAGTAGCCCCAAACTGGTAGTCTGGAACAACGCACTTGTCTCCGCTCTGGACCTCCGCTCTTTTAACGAGGCGCGTGCCGACACGGCCTGGTGGAGTCGGCTGGTGGAGAATGCCGTGCTCTCACACATCCTGATGACCATCCTTCCCGGAACCTCGGTGACATACTGGCGAGAAAGAAACGCGGAGGTCGACGCCGTCATTGCCACCGCCCGGCAAATCTGGGGCTTCGAAGTCAAAAGCGGCAGCCCGGGCAAGTTGGCAGGCATGGCAGCATTCAAGAAGGTGTACCCGTCATCCATTCCCTTGATGGTTGGGACGGGTGGGATACCCCTGGAGGAATTCTTCGCGTTCCCCGTAAGTCGGTGGCTCAATTCCACGACTTGAGATGAAACGCCGCAAGGAAAACCCGTGGCAAGGAGAACCACTCACAGATGAAATCACAGACGCCCTCGTGCCTGATGTTTGCCGTGCTCGCCATCATTTCTGCGTCCATGTGTCTCGCAGCGGATGTTTCCATTCAGCGGGATGGCGATATCTATCAAGTGAAGGCCGTCCACTATGCGGCCACGGTGGAGCCGGACGGCTGCATGCCCCACCTGTTGGTGGAGGGACAGGAGTTCTTCAGCTCGTCGCCAAGTTTTCCACGCGGCGCGTACCTGTATCAGAACGGGCTGTTGAAGCTCTCGTCTGTTGAGCAGGTCGGTGACAACGTCCTCACGGCGAAGTGTGACAAGGCTTCCATCCAGTATGAGTTTACTGCGGACGAGATCGCATGGACGACGACGAATCTCAGCGATCAGGCAGTGCTTTGCCTGATCGTGGCGGACTCACAGAGTCCGATTCGATGCGGGGGTGAAGGCTGTGCAGGGAGAGCGCAACTGGTGGTCGCGGACTCACAGAGTCCGAAAAGACGCCTGTGGCTTTTCCCTGGAAGACATCCACCTGGTTCAAAGGAAAGTCGAATCTGCGCCTCACGGGGGGGGACGAAAGTCTGGGGTCCGTGGGGACAAAGTTTGCAGGTCTGGGAGGCCAGTGTGGGTGCGAAGGAGACGCGCAAGATCGTGATCCAGACAAACCGCGCAACAGAAGATGAGGTCACCAAAGCCGAGGCGGTGGCGTCCAGCCCACCGCCTCCCCCGCCCACCGACCCGGTCGGGCCGATGTGGAACCTGAAGAAGCTGTCCAAGCCGCCGGTCACTTTCCCTGCAGAAGGATTCGAAGCAGAGGGGGTGAAGGCGCTCTTTTTCGCAGGGCCGCCGTTTCAGGGCCGGCCCACGCGCGTGTTCGCATGGCTGGGATTTCCCAAGGTCGAACCGGGGAAGAAGGTTCCCGGCATGGTGCTGGTTCACGGGGGAGGGGGCACGGCGTTTGCGAACTGGGTCCGCTTGTGGAACGAGCGCGGCTACGCCGCCATCGCCATGGACACCTGTGGCTGTGTGCCGAAAGGAACGTATGGCAACTGGGATCGCCACGGCGACGGCGGTCCCCCCGGATGGGGGGGATGGGGTCAGACCGACTGGCCGCGCGAAGACCAGTGGACCTACCATGCCGTCGCCGATGCGATTCTCGCGCATTCTCTGCTGCGTTCGCTGCCTGAAGTTGATGCAGACCGAATCGGTCTAACAGGCATCTCCTGGGGCGGTTACCTGACCTCGATTCTCGCAGGAGTGGACCCCCGGTTCAAGTTCGCCGCGCCGGTTTACGGCTGCGGTTTCACCAACGAACACGGCTTCGCAGGCAGCGTGGCAGGCTTGGGAAAGGAACGCGGCGACCGCTGGATGCGCTGGTGGGACCCCTCCTCGTATTTGGGGAATGCCTCCATGCCGATTCTCTGGGTCACCGGCAGCAACGATTTCGCCTACACGATGAACGCCTTGCAAAAATCTTATCGGCTGCCGAAGAGCCCGCGCACGCTGTGCCTCCGCTTGCGTATGCCCCACGGTCACGGCCCGGCGGGGGAAGGACCGAAGGAGATTCAGGTGTTCGCGGACAGTCTCCTGAAAGGCGGGGATCCGCTTCCCAGGATCACCGGGCAGGGGCGCGAGAACAACCAGGTCTGGGCAACCTACGAAAGCAAGGTCGCTGTCACGAAAGCTGAACTCAACTGCACAAAAGACACCGGTAAGTGGCAGGATCGCAAATGGGAAGCCGCCCCTGCCCAACTCGACGGCAAGGGCAAGGTGACGGCAACGCTGCCGGAAAACATCTCCGTGTGCTACATCAACCTGTTCGATGAGCGTGACTGTGTCGTGAGCACGGAGCACGAAGAGGTGGCTTTGCAGAAGTGAGAGGGAGCGTTTCGTTCGTGGGTACGAAAGGGGATGTGGAGTTGCGGAAGGATAGGGAGATACTTTCAAGGATGAGGGCAAGCAGGATGATCGCTTGGCAATCCTTTATCGCGTGCGGTGCACTGTTTTTCATTTGCGCGCTGTGCGGGCAGAGCGCCGCGGACACCAGCCTCACCCTCGACCAACCCGAATGCGCGGGCATTAGCGGGTTCCGCAGGATGTGGGACACGCCGGTGGTGTGCAGTGCGGACGGGTTCACGAAGGTGGTGGACAAGGGGCCGTTCGGCAAGGCACCCTCTGCGTTCTGGGCGCCGGAGCAACGAAAAAATGGAGAGAACGGCGCTCTGGTGTTCGACGCCATCCACCGCAGCCTGCTGGTGCGCTTCCCAAACGCAGCGGAGCGAATAGCGGAGCAAGTCGGCAAAGGACAGAGCATCAGCAAAGTGGAATTGGTGCTTCCCTTCAAGGGGTGCGAGTTTTGGCCGGAGGGCTACGTCGATCCGTCCGGCATGTCCTTCATGGGCGACCGCTGGGTGAAGAATCCGCCCAACTGGCACGCGCTTGTCTGGGGCTTGCGGAAGCCGTGGAAGGCTGATCCTGAAATCGGGCCAACGTTTAACGCGTTCATCAACGGACTTGGCTACTGGAAGAAGTTCGGCGCGCAGGATGAAGATGAAGACCGCTTCGCCATGCGATTCGGTCCTGCGGAAGTCTCGCAGCGCAATCCGGAGGGTCGCGTCGATGTGACCGCGTTCCTAACCTCCGAAGACTTCGGCAAGACGCCGGCGGAGCGTCTGCGTGTGCTGACCACGTACGGGTTCCTCCTGCGAAAATGGGAAACCTATGACACCCGGTACAAAGACGGCTGGAACGGCTATGAGTACGGCCCCGCCACCGGCGGGCGCGGCCTTCTGATCGATACGCCGCGTCTTGAGCTCACCTTCACCCCTCGCCCCTCTCCCAATATTGGGAGAGGGGATGGGGGTGAGGGACTGAACTTTGCCGCCCGCGTGCACCAACTCCGCCAGAAGCCACAGGGAAAACCCACCGCCGTCATGCCCACTGCGGAAGAACTGAAAACACTTGCCGACAAGTTCGCGTCTCGGAAGCCGACTTGGATGCCGGAGTGGCAGTGGCAGCGGGTACAGGAGTTGGCGAACGCCGACTCCAAGCACTCGGCGTTCCAGTTCCCGGCTGACCTCGGCGGCTACGGTAGGTGGTTGGACGAAATCCTGGCGCGTCCGTATCGCAACTTCATCGGACACCTGACGCCCTTCACAGCCATTGAGGCGCTGAAGTATGGCGACGCCTGGCCCGCTCCCGTGCTCAATCACATGAAGAAGTATTGGGAAGAATGGCTGATGACCGACCGTCGGTACACCGACCTGGTCCATCCGCAGGGCATCTATGGTGACGACAACCAGAAATACCTTGCGCGTACCGGCGACTGGCGCGGCAACACCAGCTTCTATCGCGCAGGTTACACCCGCGAGATGAGCACGATGAACTTCAATCACCTCGCGGTCACCGGCGCGTTGCTGGGAGGGAGTCTCATCGGGTCGGAGTATTCGATGGAGGACGGACGCTACGGTCTGGAGAATCTGCCGCTGCGCCTCTGGTGCTGGTACGACGGTTCGACACAGGAATCCATCGACCATTATTACCTCGCGCTCACACTGCTCGCTCAGAAGGAATTCGCCAACTGGGGGCCGACGGTACTCGACCGGATGATGGGAAGAAGCATGTTGACCAAGACCGTTGACGAGCTTTGCTCCACCTACCATCCGGGGCTGCGCCGTTTTATCTCCACCTCCGGTCGCACCGGACTTGCCTATCTGTTTGCCATTCAGGACGGAACGAAGCACATCGTTCACACCCTCTCCCGGTCCGGCGCGATCACGGACCTGGGCAAGGAGAAGACCGTCGGCGACATGCCGGTACTGGGCCACGACGGCCCGCCCGCGCAGATTGCAGAACAGGCGCTGCTGTCGCCCTTTGCCGACGAGTGGTTTGCGTACACGGTGGATGAGAAACCTCTGCCCTTCGAGATGACTTGCAGCTACAAGATGTGGGGAGGCTTCGCCGCCACGCCGTTGCAGCGACGCACCTACATGGGAGCCAACTACGGGCTCGCCAGCCAGGACGTCTCCGTCCGCAACGAATGCGTTCCCATCATGGCCCAGTGGCGGCGAGAAGCGAAACAGGCGCAAACCGCGGAAGAAATCGGGACGCTGACGGTGCGCTATGGCGTCAATCAGACCAACCTCCTCGACAGCCTCTATCATGGGACGAAACAGGCCAATGGTAACGGCAGTGTGCATACCTATGGCAGCGGTACCTATGCGATGCAATACAAGAACAAGCTGCTCGTCCTCACCAGTCCCAACCGCGGATTGAAGACGGGGAACGAGTATCCCGGTACCATGCCCACCGAGGCGAAGAGCCTGCAGACAACCATCGGGTTGATGAATTTTCAGCCGCAGCCCACGTGGGAAATCTATGTGGACGACCAGCGCGTCACCGCGTACCCCGCCCGCGTCAAGGCGGGGCAGCGCATCAGCATCAAGGACGGGGTGAGCTACATCGGCATACTGCCTCTGCCATCCACCGACCTGGGGCGCAGTGAGGAAGTGGTCATCACCAACGACACCCGGCCCGGAAGTGCAGATGCAGGGCGGAGGGAAGACCCGGCCTGCGCTGCTGATCGAGCAATACAACTACAAGTCCGACGCGCCGCTGCCAAAGGAGAAGTGGGACAGCGACGAGATCGATCTTGCGTATGGAGGCTTCGCCATCGAGGTGGGTGACGTGAAGGAATTCGGCAGCTTCGCTCAGTTCCAAAAACACCTGAAGAGCACGTCGCTGAAGGCGCAGTGGGACGCGGAGAAGAAACTGCTCAACGTATCGCTGAAGATCGGAGCGGACACGCTGGAATGCGGTTACCGACCGCAGTACGCCAACGGCGGCACCGACCAGTGTTTTCCGTATCGGCGCGTCAACGGCGAGTATCCCTACCTGCCGATGGGCATGGAGCGTGACAGCACGCTCGCGCAGGCGGGCCGCCTCGGACGCCTTGAGAAGAACAGCGCGGTGGTGCTGCACGAGCCCGGACGCATGGCCTACCTGCAGACCGAGCCGACCACCGGAACCTTCGCCGAACACAACCCCCTGCCTGATCCCGCCTTCTGGTCGATGTCCGTTCCCGGCGGCATCGAGGTCACCGCCGATGGCCGCCTCGGCATGGCGCGCGTGGTGGCGCGCCCCAAGGAGAACAAACTCTGGATCGACTACGCACTCAAGGAAGATCAGAAGAACCGTGCCGACATGGCCACCGCGCTACTGGTCACCGGAATGAAAAACAACCCAGTCATCGAGTTGAACGGCCAGCCTCTGCGCGGCAAAGTGGAGACGCTGACCCTCGACAGCAAACAAGCGCACGTTGTTCCTCTGGTGGAGGGTGAGAACTTGCCACTTGCCGCTCGTCACTCGTCACTCGTTTCCCGCTACACCCGCGCCCGCGCCGCATTCAAAGCTCTCGTGATCGACAAGGTAGACCCGAACAAAACGATGCTGCAGGACTGGTGGCTCATCGGCCCCTGTCCCGGCGAGCAGGCAAAGCTGTTCGAGACGGTTTTCGAGCCGGAGAAGCTCATGGGTAAGGATGGCATCATCGACGTTGCGAAGAAGATCACGTCGGGCGGTAAGGAGCTGGAATGGAAGCGGACCCTCGCGGAAGGCCAGCCAGCGTTGGGCACTGACCCCATCAACCTCGGCAACCGATTCCAGCCGAATAACAACGTGTGCGCTTACGCATACACCACCGTCACCTCCGACGCCGATCGAGACGCGCTGCTCCTCACCGGCAGCGATGACACGATTACCGTGTGGCTGAACGGTGAGAAGGTGGTCAGCCTCAACGTCTGGCGCGGCATGGCGCCCGATCAGGATCGAGCCGCCGTCAAGCTGAGAAGGGGCGTCAACCATCTTCTGGTCAAGTGCTGCCAGGCCGGCGGTGGCTGGGGATTCTTTCTCCGCATCGGCGACGAGTTTGGAGTGCCGGTGCAGAGGTATACCAATCGCCGGTAAGAATCCACCTTTGGGGTTGCTGTCCAGATTCCAGGGTCTGTGCGTAGGGAAAGCCTTGTATCTACGGGACTGTACGGTCTGATTTTGACTTCTTGCTTCCTTCCGGTAATAATCTCTGGTGCTCCTCACACACAAACAATGCAGCAACCATCGTAGCCGAGGTTTCAGTCATGAAACAGATCAACTTTGCACCAGAGCAGATCGAACAGCTAACTCGCGAAAGCATCTACGACAGTCACCCGATCGTCCGTCGTCGGTGTCCGGCTCTCCTGTTGAAGGCCCATGGGCATACGCGCACACAGGTTGCCACTGTTCTGGCAATCGATGTCAGCACGGTGCGAGTGTACTTTGACCTCTTTTTGGGGCTCTTCACCAAAATGTGTGGGTAAAATCAGGGTTGCGTTTATCGCATTGGTGACCGAGGTGGATGGAAGAGAGGGATCCCTTGGAAGGGGTCCCTCCACCTCGGTCCCCTGGGGCGGCGCTCGGG
>Ga0210051_1000217_pt1 | contig 48626 bp, 40 predicted proteins | sample CryGey092014_all_FD_185464 | JGI IMG/M metagenome (GOLD analysis project Ga0210051, IMG submission 185464) | Groundwater microbial communities from aquifer - Crystal Geyser CG23_combo_of_CG06-09_8/20/14_all (SPAdes) (version 2) | ecosystem: Environmental > Aquatic > Deep subsurface > Groundwater...
CTTGCGATCCACCCGGGACAGCAGTCCCCGCAGATATTGCTTCGACTGTTCCCGGGATTCGCTCCGCACAAAAAGGTGCGTAAACCGGGCGTGAAACGACTCAAACTCTTCTGCCCACGTCTCCAATTCCTGCTGCGTCATGTGCTGCCTCCTGTGCTACAATGCTGGCGTCAATTATAACCGGACAAGAGACGTAAAACAAATACGGTTGTAGTATTAAGGAGTTCAAGTACGCTCGATACAAGCCCTTGCTCTACTATCTCGGGGATACAACTGAGCAAGAATTGCAGGGCCAGCAAAACCTCGCCAAGTTCATGAAGATCCTTATGGTGAAACGGCTCGAAAGCAGCTTTCATGCTTTCCGACTTACACTTGGCCGCTTCATTCGTTCCTACGAGCGGGTGATCTTGGAATACGGCAAGGGTCATGTTTATATCAGCAAGAAGCACATCAACAAAATCTTCGAGTTGCTGGAGATTGATGACCAGGAGTCCATTGAAAGACTCATCGAACAGGATAAGGCGCTCCGGTTGTCTGCGAAAGACTTCAGGCCCGAGTTTATCCGAGACCTCAAGAGCGACCTGAAGATTCTTCAGGATGTCCGCGACTTGTGGGGCAAAATCAAGCGAGATCCCAAATGGGAGGCATTCCGAGACGTCCTGAAATCCGATCCCAAACTGAAGGATGGCAAGCTGATCATCTTCACCGAGTCAAAGGAGACCGCGGAGTATCTCGCCGAGAGAATGCGCAAGGAGGTTGAACCCAAAGCCCTTCTCTTCACAGGACTGTCGAACGAGGCGGCACATAAGAGCGTAATTGCCAACTTCGATGCCAATGCCTTCCAACCGCGCGACGACTACAGAATCCTCGTGAGTACGGAAGTCCTCGCCGAGGGCGTCAATCTGCATCGCTCGAACATCGTGATCAACTACGACATCCCGTGGAACCCGACGCGCCTTATTCAGCGTGTAGGACGCGTCAACCGCGTGGACACCCAGTTCGACACCATCCACACCTACAACTTCTTCCCAACCGAGGAGGGGAACGATCTCATCAAGCTCAAGGAAGCAGCAGAAGCAAAGATCCACGCGTTCATCGAGATGCTCGGCGCAGATGCCCGTCTGCTGACTGAAGGAGAGGAGATCAAATCCCACGACCTGTTTGCCAGGTTGAACACGAAGAAGACGATCACAGGTGAGGGTGAAGAAGAGGACAGCGAGCTGGAATACCTCACCGAGATTCGCGGCGTGCGTGACAACGCTCCCGAACTGTTTGCTAAGATAAAGCGGCTACCTAAGAAGGCGCGGTCAACCAGACTTTTGACCGCCGGGCCGGATTCCCTCGCGAACGAATTCCCTGCGTTGGTTACATACTTCCGACAAGGCAGACTCGACAAATTCTATCTAGCAGAGCCAAGCGATGGCGATCCGATCGAGTTGGATTTCATCACGACAGCCAAGGTTCTCAAGCCCGAGGATGAAACCGAGAAACGCCAGACAATCCCGAAGGACTTCTATGCCTTGTTGGACAGGAACAAGAAAGCCTTCCAGACTGCCACGAGTGCGGACGTTGATGACGCCATCCCAAGGCACAAAGGTGGCGCAAACGATGCCTACATACTGAAAAGGCTGAAAGCGAAGGAAATCCGCCGGTATGATGGCTTTACCGATGACGGCGAAATCTACATCGCACAGGTTATTCAACTCCTGAGCGATGGAGCCCTTCCAAAACCCACGACAAAGAAGGTTGCGGACTCACTGAAGAAGGAAAAGGAGCCTTTGAAAGTTCTGGGCATCCTTCGACGGGACATACCTTCAGAGTTCTTCCAACAGACTCGCTCGCAACAGACCTCTCACGCGCTCAGTCCGCGAGAGGTCATTCTCTCATCCTATCTGGTGGAGGCAAAATGAACCGGGATCAGGCTCGCACCCTCATCCGAGAGACATTCACCCAGGCGTTCGACAAGGAGCGATTCCTCAACTTCGCCGGCAACCTTCTGAACCACGTTGACGAATCGAAGGCGTCCGCATGGAGCAGTCAGTACGTCAAGGATGCCTTCAGAGACCATGTTCAACGGTATGAACGCCTTGGCACATACACCTCACCGGATCGGGACAAACTCGACGTTCTCATTGTGCACCTGACTAAAGCCTCGAAACTCGGACGCGCGAGAACGGCCATCCGCAACTTCGTCGCCGATCACCTCAAGACCCGAGATGAGAAGGAAGCGGCTCTGGTCGCCTTCGTCTCACCCACGGAACAGCAATGGCGATTCTCCTACGTCAAGATGGAGTACGCCACCGTGGAAAAGGAGTCCGGCAAGGTGGGCGTGGAAACTCGTCTCACACCTGCCCGGCGCTTCTCCTATCTTGTCGGTGAGGGGGAAAGCTGTCACACCGCCCAAACACGGTTCCTCGGACTGCTCCAGAACACTGACACCGATCCTGTCCTTGCCAACATCGAAGAAGCCTTTAGCGTCGAAGCGGTCACCAAGGAGTTCTTCACCGGATACGCGAAACTGTTCACAGGGATTCACAAGGATCTGGAGAATCTGGTAACGAAAGACAAAACTATCCGCGATGAGTTCAAGGCAAAGTCCGTCAACACTGTGGACTTTGCCAAGAAGCTTATGGGGCAGATTGTGTTTCTTTACTTCCTGCAGAAGAAAGGATGGCTCGGAGTCCCCAAGGAAGGGGACTGGGGGAGCGGCCCGCACGACTTTCTCCGGCGGCTCGCCAACGGTGAGCACGGGAAATATATCAACTTCTTCAACGATGTTCTCGAACCGCTTTTCTACGACACCCTTGCCACCGACCGCGGGCACGAGGCGTGGTGCAACCGGTTCAAGTGCCGCATTCCGTTCCTCAACGGCGGTCTGTTTGAGCCGCTGGGCGACTATGACTGGCGCAAGACCGACATCATCCTGCCTGACAATCTGTTCACCAACTCCGAGTTCGTCGAAGAAGGCATTGCGGGCACGGGGGTGCTCGATGTGTTCGACCGCTACAACTTCACTGTCAACGAAGCCGAACCACTGGAAAAAGAAGTCGCCATTGATCCCGAAATGCTCGGCAAAGTCTTCGAAAACCTGATTGAGGAAAACCGGCGCAAAGGTTTGGGGGCGTATTACACCCCGCGTGAGATTGTCCACTACATGTGCCAGGAAAGCCTCATCAACTACCTCGACACCGCGGTCAATGCCCGTCCCCTGTCGGCGACGGGGAACGGTCCGGGTGGGGGTGTGCCGCGCGCCGACATCGAAACCTTCGTCCACCTCGGCGAACAGATCTCTCACTACGAGTCGGTGGACACCAAGTACCGCATCAGGATGCCGCAGAGCATCGAGAAACACGCCCCGCTCATTGATGAGAAGTTGGCCAATATCACGGTATGCGATCCCGCCGTCGGGTCGGGCGCGTTCCCCGTGGGGATGATGGCAGAGATCGTGCGTGCCCGCTCCGCCCTCACGCCATACTTCAATGACGTTCACGAACGCACGCCTTACCACTTCAAGCGGCACGCCATCCAGAACTGCCTTTACGGTGTGGACATTGACCCCGGCGCGGTAGAAATTGCCAAACTCCGTCTGTGGCTCTCCCTCGTCGTTGATGAGGAGGACGTGAAACAAATCAAACCGCTGCCGAATCTTGATTTCAAGATTGTTAGTGGCAACTCGCTCCTTGGAGTCGAGAAGACACTTTTCAACGAAAAACTGTTCCAGGAAATCGAAAGACTGAAACCGCAATACTTCGATGAGGCGAACACGACAAGGAAAGCCTCTTTGAAGAAGCAAATTGACAGCCTCATCCACAAACTCACGAGTGGCAAGCAGGTTTTCGATTTCGAAATCTACTTCTCAGAGGTGTTTCACCGCGGGTCTGGCTTTGACATTGTAATTGCTAACCCTCCATACCTCTTCTTGAGTGGAAAGGGCAGTCCAGTGCAGCAGTTAATCAAGGCCGGCAAGCACGAGCAGGCGAACGAAGTGAAAGCTCTACTTGATGTTTACTCACGCCGCTTTCCTCACTCCTCGCGCGGTTGTCGGGACTTTTACAAATGGTTTGTTGATCTTGCTTTCCATTTAGTCAAGCCGACTGGTGTCGTTTCGTTTATCACGCCGAATACCTACATCGTGCTAAAAAATTAGGCTGACCTTCGCCAAATCCTTTTCTCGGACAATTCGACTGATGTCTTGATAGATTTAGGTTTTGGGATATTTGAAATCCCAATCGTTCCTTCTGCTGTCTTTCTCGCGAGGCGAAACCGCTCGCAAAGGAGTGCGGTTGCATATTGTGATCTCAAGGAGGTCGAGCGCCCTATGCTTCTGCAACAGACAATTTCGACGCTGGTCGAGAAGAATAAGCTGGACGTGCCGGTAAAGGGCACTGAGTTGCTTCTTTACAAACATCCTCTCGCCGAAAAACTTTATACAAGTTGCGACGCCACACTTCACAAGTATGCCGTAATTTCAGAAGGAGAACACAACATGGTGGTCGATCCGCAGCGCGTCTCGGCAAAAGCTGACGGTAACACTATTCCTGTGATTCAAGATTCCCATCTGGGCCGCCTAACCCCGACTCGGATTGTCCACATTCCCAAAAGAGACTGTCCGAGTTTCGACCGCGACTTGCATTCGGGCGACAGATTTTTCCTCCGCAAGACGGGAGATAGAATAGTGGCTGCTCCACCGCCGAATTTTGATCTCGCTGTTGCGCATCAAAATGTTTACGTCGGCCACGCAAAAACCGAAGAGGCAAGTGTGCGCGTCGTGCTTGGTCTTTTGAATTCCTTGTTGCTAACTTTTCTCTACCAGAATGGGATTTACGGGCAGAAGGGGCGGACGCTCGCACAGTTTCGGATCTACGCGTTGTATTTGTTACCCCTTCCCGATTTGCGCAACCTGCCCACGAAACCCATTTCCGATAAAGTTGCAGAAGTGTTGCGGGCGAAGCAGCGCGATGCCGTGGCGGACACGCGCGCGTTGCAGCGGGAGATTGACCAACTCGTTTACAAGCTCTACGACCTGACGCCCGATGAAATCGAAATTGTGGAGAAGAGTGCGAAGTCGAAGGGCAAAAGTTCGGAACCACTCCCGGCTTGCTGATGCCTCCTGTCTTGTTTCTCGGTGCTGGATTCTCAAGCTGGGCTGCCGGTCTTCCGGCCGCCAGCCAGCGGGTGAACTCTGACATTCCCAAGATTTTTCTTGCGCGCCGTGGGATTTGTGCTATACTCCGCTGCAATTGCAGCAGGGAGCGGTGGTTTTGAGGAAGCGGCGCGGGGTTTGGGCGGCGCGGGACAATGAAAACGCTTATCGACTATCAAGGTCGTCCTGTCCGGCTGACTGAGGAGCGTCGGGAACATATTCTCGAACACCCGGAAATGGCCGGTTTGGAGGATGCCGTCGCTGATACGCTTCACGCCCCGGAGTTGGTCATTCGCTCTCAAACCGACGAGACGGCCACGCTGAACTACCGGTAATACCTGCGCACATGGGTCGGCGACAAGTGGCTGTGCGTCGTGGTAAAATATGCCGATGCGGATGCCTTTGTGTTAACGGCGTATCTCACCGACAAACCAAAGCGAGGCGAGGTGCTATGGCAGAAACCGTAAAAGTCTGGTACGACGGGGACGGAGACTTCCTGGAAGTCCTTTTCTCCGACAAGCCCGGCTTCATGCGCGAGACCGACAACGATGCGGTCATGGAGCGCGTGGACGAGCAAGGCAACCTCCTCGGCTTCTCCATCCTGCAAGTCAGCCGCGTCGCAAGACAGAAACCGCTCGTCGCTGAGCTGGTGTAGTGAAGCGGTGGGATTTGTGCTATGATTCGCGAGAATTGGTGCGGTAGGCAGTGGGGACGGTAGTCTCCACGTGTAGTCTGGACAATCTCGCGTATGCTGAAGCCAGCTATGGGTGAGGGCGAGGCGGCTTTAGGTGTAGACATGGTCGGCTATATGCAGGCTGAGGTATTCTACATGTTGGGTTGCGGCCAGCCTGCACAAGCTGGCAGGAGCGATACGCAGGCTCGAGATGACTACAAGCAGGCTATGAGGAGGAAGGCGCAGGCGCGGGGAACCTCCACGCAGGCTGCGGGCGACCACACATAGGCTCGAGCAATCTACATACAGGCTGGGGGCAACTACACGTAGGCTGAAGCGCACTATAGGTAGGCTGGACGGAACAATACGCAGGCTGGCGGCGGGTACATGAAAGGGAGGATGGACTCCCGTTTACACTGGGAGGTGTGAATGGTAAGCGGGCAGGGAAAACCATCGACAGAAGGTTAGGTCATGTCTACGATACCGGCTGGAAAGTTGGACAAACTGGCGTCGGATGCGGCGGCGTTCTGGGAGAATGATCTGGGAGCAGATTTCACAACCGCGGACGGCTTGAACCCTGTGCAGTTCAAGGCAAAGTCGCCCAGTCTGACAACTTCACGGGATGAGTTGGCCGCGATCAATGCGGACCAAAGGTCAAAATCGGAAGAGGTGGACGACAAGGAGGAAGACCTCCTCCAGTCCATCGTGAATCTGCGGAAGACGGTTGAGGTGAAGTTCGGGAAGAATTCCCGCCAGTACCTGAACGCTCCGAAAATCCCGCGATACCCGGCGAAGAAGAAGACGGACACCGGTTCGGGGACAAGCTGAAGGGTGAGAGGAAGAAGTGTAAGAACGGGGATAAGGGGATAGAGGGGATATGGGGATGGAACAAAGCCAAAAGAGCATCCCCTTATCTCCCCTATCTCCATATCCCCTCATGTTACACCCACTGAGCACTTACCATGGCTGAAGAACGTTTGATTCTCCTCCCCAACGGTCTGTACTTCGACCCGCTGATGACTGCCATCCGCGGTGCGCGGCGCAAGATTCAGATCGGCACGTACCTCTTCAATACGGTGTACGCCACGCGCACACGCGCGAATGAAGTGGCGGACGCTCTCATCGAGGCGGCGCAGCAGCGCAATGTGGAGGTGCAGGTGGTCCTCGATAACGCTCGCCGCGAACCGGAGATATGTGCGGCGAACTAGGCGACTGCGCAGTATCTCTCCGCGGGTGGCTGCGAAGTGCGCATGGGGCCATCCAACGAAATCTGGCATGAGAAGATCGTCTTTGTGGACGAGATGAAAGTCTTCGCGGGCAGCCACAACCTCACCCGCGGCGGCTTGACCTACAACAATGAGTTGAGCGTCTGATTGCCAACTTCGACGCGGAGAATACGGAAACCGTGGAGGTGTTCGCGGTGGTGGCAGACTCGACTGCCGACCTCCTGGGCGCGCGCATGGGACCCACCGTGCCACCCACGGAACGCACCGCGTGGGTTCGACCCCTCGTCGAGCCGGGACAATGGGCGCATGTCGCTGTGCGCGCTTATGCCGCGGGCGATGTCCTCGCTATTAGCAGTGTCGTGGGATTGATCTATCAGCCCGAAGCCGCGCCTCCCGGATCGGAACCGGAATTCCCCGGCGGATCGGAAGAATGGCGGGTTGGAAAACCCGCCCTCCCTTTTGCCCACCGCTCCCAACCTCTATGAGGTGACGCAAGCCTCCGATACCACCGTGCGACTGCGATGGGCTTTCGCCGGACTCGCCAACCTCCGCCGGTTTGTCATCGAGCAGCAGGATGACCTCGGCAGTTACCAGCACCTCGCCAACCTGCGCGCCCCCTCCGCCCGCGAATGGACAGGCACCCCCCCTCACGCTGGACACCTCCAACCCCTTCCACATTCTCGTCTACAACACCGATGAAGAATTCAGCGCCAGCAATCAAAGGGGAATCTGGTAATGTCGGAGCGAAGCGTAGATCCCGACGATACGTCGGGAGGGTAATGGGGTAATGGGGGGGATTGTGTAGCAGTTGAATGGTGAGGACTCCTGCGGGTTCGGCAGATCGATTCGGGAGGAGCAAGCGCAGGGGTGACCGGAGTGTACGGGGTCGCGGAGTGGACCAGCATTGACCACGGGCAGATTCCGCGTCTATAATGCAGGCGACAACCCGGTTGGAGACACACCCGAGATAGTCAGCACTCGGCCTTCAGGGGGGAACGATGCCCGACAAAGAACTGCGAGGGGTCAAGGCGCGACAGGCAATCCAGGCATTTGTCCGAGCCGGTGGGACGCGTCGCAAAGGTGGAAAAGGGGATCACGTCAATCTCAAGATGCCCAACGGACAGATCATCACCATCCCCGCGAGTGGCGAGTTGAAGGTGGGTCTATTGCGGGCAGCAATCTGCAAAGCCGGAATGACTGATACAGAATTCAAGGAACTGCAGTAGGAAGTGAGTCTCATGGAGTATAGCGTAGTCTTGCACGAGGCGGAAGAAGGGGGGTATTGGGCAGAGGTTCCTGCCCTGTCCGGGTGTTTCTCCCAGGGAGAGACCGTCGAGCAGGCGATGCGAAACATACGGAGCGCCATTGTCTCTCACCTTGCCGCACTCACAGAAGACCACCGCCCCATCCCGCAAGAAGGTGGCATCCTGTTCGCCCGCGTTGCAGTGGCATGATCTTTTTGGGTTGTGCATTCGCGGAATTCTACAACGACAGGATGTCCCTCAGCGTTGCGGCGTCGCGTAGGAAGTTCCCTTCGGCATCGTCCTTGACGAACTCCAGCAGCAGATGGCCGGTGAAACCGGACGCCTTGAGGGTCTCCACAAGCGACTGCCAGAAGGACACGCCTTCTTCGAGGAGCAATCGTTCCCCCTGTCGGTAGTAGAAGCAGTGGACGTTGAGCAGGTGGGGGAGGAGACGCGTTATCTCGGATACGGCTCGCGCGGAATCGGGCGCCTGGTCGGTCTGGTAGTAGCATTTCACGTTCGGCTTGTTGATGAGATCGAGCAGGCGGAGGGTGCTCTCGACTGTATCTGTCAATCCGCCGCGATGATATTCGAAGGCAAGGGTGAGTTTCCGCTCGGCCGCGGCGTCCGCCAACTCGATCGCACGGTCCGCGGCTTGCTGGAAGGTGGACACGTCTGCGTCCTTCGAGTCCCCACCCCCGCTCCAGATGCGGATGGTGTTTGTATCCAGAGATTCGGCAACGTCCATCACCTCGTCGAAGGACGGGGCGTGACCTGTCTGCGCCTCCAGCACAGTGTAGTAGGATCCGTAGCTGGAGACCAGTAGCCCCGCGTCTTCCGTCTGTCGCCGGATTTCCTCGAGGCGACTCAGAGGGGTGACCGGCGGAACGTGCACGTCCCCGCCCCACTCAATGGCGGCGAGTTTGCTTCGTTGAGTGAGTTCAATGATCTCCCCAACCAACTTGCCGCGGAATGTAACGCTGCACAATCCTGTCTTCATGCTCGATTCTCCTACCACGGTGGAAGCGCCATTGTGCCACCGTCCAGAATGAGCGATGTGCCGTTGATGTAGGCAGCATCATCGCTCAACAGAAACGCCGCGGCCTTCGCAACATCGGCTCCCTGCCCCAGCCGGCGGACGGGAATCTTCTTCTCGACTTCCGCGTACAACTCCTTGACGGGAGTATCCCATCCCGCGCAGCTTGCCGCCAGCATGGGAGTGTCAATGGTGCCCGGGCACACGCCTACCACGCGGATCTTCCCGGCATGGTCGGTAGCGAGACACCGTATCAGCGCCTCCAGCGAAGACTTGGACGCGCAGTAGAGAACGTGTGCCGGGAAGCCGATGAAAGCCGCGACCGATGTGGTGATGAGAATGACGCCCTTGCCCTGATCCTCCATGACGGGCACGACGTGTTTGGCGAGGTAGAAGACGCCTTTCACGTTGACGCCCATGAGGAAGTCCCACGCAGCGTCATCAAAATCGGTCACGCGCCCCTGCCCCCAGACGCCCGCGTTGCAGTGGAGAGCGTCGATGCGCCCGTGTCGCTTCACGGTCTTATCAACGAGGTTGGCGACACTCTGCTCGGAGGTGACGTCGGTGTAGACAAAACATGCATCTCGTCCCTCAGCGCGCAATTCCTGCTCCAATCGCTCACCCTCTTCTTGCTGATTGGACGCGAGGACGACCTTCGCGCCGCATTCAGCGAAGTGGCGACCGCACGCCTCGCCAATCCCCGATGTTCCACCCGTAATAATGATCACCTTGTCTGTAAGTGGCACGTCCTTCACCGCCTTCTGTTCCAACGGTCTCAATCCCACTGCATAAACTCAAACACTGCCCCATCCTTGTGGATGAAAACAACCTGCAGCCCATCCATGGGCGTGAATGGTCCCAGGAGTACCTCCTCTCCCTCCATGTCGCGTTGCAGGTCATCTGTCTTAAACGCGATGTGTCCTTGATCCCGCACAGGTCCCGTTACGGGCGCGTCTGGTTCGAACCGCAGAAACTCGACCCGATAGGGGTGGTCATCCGGGTTCGTCACCCAGACCTTCGTGTCGGGAACGTAGACTTCCCCCGGTTGCTCCTGGTCGGTGGGAAGACCGATGTGGTGAAATTGTCGCATGTGTTTACCTCTCTGTGGTTAGTGGTTGGTGGTTCGCCACTCGACGGATCGGTCGGCCATGCGGAAGAAATCGTTCTCCGGCGTGTAGCCGAGCATGGTTCTGGCTTTGGTGGTGTTGATCTCAAACGAGTGGTACTTCGGGCAAGGGATCTCAATCGTGGGTAGGCCCATCTTCTGCGACAGGTAATCTGCAGCGACCCGATAGTTAAAGGACGATGGCCCGGCGATGTTGAAGGACTGGCCGATGGCCGCCGCGTTACCCAGCGTTCTGTCGACGGCTTGCATCAAGTCATCAACGTGCACGATGTGGCGGTTAAAGGGCACACCGCGGCCGTTCGTCAATATTGGGATTCGCTCTTCTCCGGACTTCACCAATTCAATGACCTCCTGACTCACCTCGCCGAATCCGTGACCTGGTTCAGCGGGGTTGACGTTCTTCAACATGGAAAAGTGATTCAGAAGATCATCCTTCACGAAGACCCAGGAGGAGCGCAGGATAGAGATCGGCAATCCGTACTGCACCGCATATTGCTGCGCCATCGTCTCCTCGATGACCTTCGAGAAAGCATAGTAGCCGGGATAGGCAGTGAGCGGATGGTTTTCGTCAATCGGGATGGGCTGCGGATAGAACCAGATACCGAACACCGCGTCCCCGCTGAACAACATGATCTGTTGTACCGGGTGCTCCCGGCAGGCTTCGAGAATGTTGAAAGCTCCGCGAAGCCCCACGTCGAAGAACGTTTCCGGATCCTCCTTCGTCGTGGCGAGGTGCAGCACGGCATCCGTGCCGCGCACGACCTCACGCACCGCCTGCGGGTCAACGATGCTGCCGTGGATGCACTCGATATTGTCGCCCTCGATGGGGGTCGTGTGCACCAGCGCGCGGACTTGAACGTTGCGCTCTGCAAGAACGCTTAGAACGTGGCGCCCGATTTTTCCACTGGCGCCGAAGATAGAGACGGATCTGGTGTGCATATTCACGTAACCTCAGTGAAGCAGTGGGGACATATTGAAGCGCATCGCGCGGCCGCGACGAGGATATGGAAAGTGATCTCCTTCTGCTTTGCCGGATTGCCCACGTTGGCCGCTCGCCATGTCTCAGGTCGTGCGAAAGTGGGTTTTCCTGTGTGGGGAACCGGACAGGCTCAGCGTGCGGCTGATTCTTCTTTGATGTGCCTATTGACCCACTGGCGAACCAGATCGGGGGCCGGAACACCTTTCACTGCTGCCAAAGCTCTTAGTTTGTCAGCGGCGGAGCGGCTCAACGGCACCCTCATAGCAGTCTGTTTGCCACGGACAACTCGGAACATGGCTGGGTCTGCGGGAACAGTATTCTCCCAGTAGGGAGTTAGGTCGTGTGTGTCAACGAATTCAGCCAATTCCTCTGCGGATTTAAATGCAGGAAGCTTGGACATGGGTATCATCTCCTGTGATATCGTGCACGCTCATTATCGGCCATATCTCGTGACGTTGCAACATCGACGTGTCCGCGGGACTGCGGATAGAGAGCCACGGTGAGATACCGGCCTGCCAGCGTGCGACCAAATGCCAGGTAGGAATCACCTTTTCGGGAACTCCCCCGGATTTCCGGGACAACCTCGGGATTCTCAAAGACCTCGAAGACTTCCTCTTCGGACACGCCGTGTTTTGCCCAGATCTTCGCGGCCACGCGTGGCGAAATGTGAATATCGATGATGTCTTGTGCCCGCAAGTCTGCATCTCCCCATCGAGCATGAACATGTCAAGTCTGTATTTAGGCAACGCGTTGCGCAAGACGCGATTCCGTCATTTGGACTTACACCTTCACAATCCTCCCCGTCGCGGCGCTCTTCTCGGCAGCAAGGCACGCTTCCACTGCGGCCATGGATTCTTCCGGTGTGATGACGGTTGGCTTCCTGCCCTCGGCGACACAGGTGACGAAGTACGACAGCTCCTCTCGCAGCGCCCCGGCGCGCCGTCCGTGCAGCTCGGGCCAGTAGGTGGTATCGGGCGAGTGCCACCCGTCCTTGTCGCAGACGGAGAAGTTGGGGTGTGTCTCATGGATGTGGATGGAACCTTCCGTGCCGATGATCTCCATGCGCTCGTCAATCTGGAAGGCGGTACGGTCCGGCAGCTTCCAGACATCCTCCAGCACGCCGATGGCGCCACTGTCGAAGCGATACATCGTCCAGCCGAGATCGGGGTATTTCTTGTGGCGCACATCCACCGTCTGCGCGTAGGCGCTCACCACTTTCGCACCCGTGTACCAGAGCATGAGGTCTGTGTCATGTACCCCGTCGCCGATGATGGGGCCGATCTTGTTCAGGATGTCTTCCGTCACCCATCCGGGTATGTTGCGGCGCGCATAAATGGAGAGTATCTTCCCGATCTTGCCCGCTTCGATCTCGGCCTTTGCCGCAGCGTACCGTGGGTTGAAGCGGCAGATGTGGCCCACCATGAAGAACCCATTCGCAGCGTTTGCGGCCTTGGTGATGGCGCGGCAGTCGGGCATGGTGGAGGCCATGGGCTTCTCGAGGAACACGTGCTTGCCTGCCTTGAGGGAGGCGATGGTCGGCGCGGCGTGCTGGTCCCACATAGTGACCACACTCACCGCATCAAGCTCCGGATCAGCGAGAAGCTCATTGTAGTCTGTGTATGTCTTCTTGACCACGAAGCGCTTGGCGACTTCCTTGAGACGTTTCGGGGTGCGCGTACACAACGCGTACAAATCCACGTTGGGAACCCCTGCCAGCGCCTCGCAATGCTTTTCACCAAACCACCCCAGACCAATAACTGCGTGCTTGACTGATTTCATTCCATTCCTCCCTCAAGTTGCGTTATACTCGTTACGGCTTGTCTCCGCTGAGGAGTCGCAAAGCCTCGCGCCGCGCGGTGTTGAGGTTCAGCGGACTCTCCGCATTGGTCACTGTCCTGAAATTATACACCTCGTGGGTTCGAGAACCCACTCGGAGAATGGCTGTGTCCGACTCCGACAGCAGCTTGCTCAGCGCATCTTTCCCGCGCTTCTTTTCTACTTCCTTGAAGAGCAGGGCGTCCCGGAATCCGTCGCGGAAGCCGCAGTAGGCCGGAGACACTGTGACATCGAAGGTTTCTGGATCAAACCACATAATCCTCTCCGTTTGGTTCCAGTGGTAGAACGCCCACTGCCCATACCCTTTGAAGCCGTGGTAGAGCGTCATAATCGGGTACACCCAGCTCGCGCCATAGCTCATACGGTAGGGGCGGCTGGAGCCTCCGTAGCACCAGACTTCATCGGTGGGGTCGATGCTCACCAATGGCTTGGCTCCAGCGGACGCAGTGCGCAGTTTCAGGCGCAGTTCGTAACGATGCTTCGCCGGGTCCTCGCCGTCCCGTGGAGAGACGTACAGGTGAGTTTGCAGCGCTCCCGCGGTGAACGCAATCCCTCGTTCCTTGTTCCCCCACGGACTGCCACCTGCGAAGGGCAGGGCGCGTCCGTCTTCCAGTAACTCCAGCGACTCCACCTTTCCCGCATCGATGCCGGTGAAGCTGCCTTCTCCAAACACCTTCATCGCCCAGGTTTTCTCAGCCCCTCCATTTCCGTAAGGTCCCCACTTGCCCTTCAGGTCTATCGTCTCTTCTTTCAGTGTGAAGCCTTCGGTGGTCAGTTTCAGAAAATCGTCTTTCAGCCCGAAGGAAAGCTGCCACTCGTCGCAATAAGGGTTCATCTCCTTGATGTTTTCGGCGGTGCGGGCGATCATGCCGGTGATCGTGGTGAAGGGCCGCCATCCCGCCTTGCGCACCACCTTGGCGGTTTCGATATGCTGTGGAATGTGTTCCGGAGAGATCTCGTCGCTGATCTTGCAGAAGAACCCGCTGAATCCCTTCGCCTCGAAGTACTTCCTCATCTGCTGGTAGTACCAGACTATGTCCGCTTCAGCTTCAGGTGTGCCCACCTTCATCCGTCCTTTGCCGAGAGCCGGACCGAGCAGTCGTCCCTGCCAGCTTGGGTCGGTGGGATAAGCCATGTAAGTTTCCACGCGGGTAACTCCGTAGCGTTTCGCTACCTCAAACCACGGGTCGAAGTAGGAGAAGTCGAGGTTGGGGAGCTTGTCGAGAGCAATCCGCTCCGGGTTGGCCTTGGCCACTTCCGTCAGCTTCTCTCCTGTTTCGGCAAGTGTGACGTGGGGCAGAATGGCATGCCATGCCGCGTTCCAGTCGATGACATCCCCTCCCATCTCCGTAAATGCTTTCAGGATCGTCTCGAGTTGGCGGAGTCCCTTCTCGGTCACTTCATGGCCGCCGGTCCACACAGGGAATCCGCCGCAGTAGCCGCGCAGGTGGAAGATGCGCTCTCGCGGGGCATCCACGGGCCAGATGTGCAACTCCACACCCACCGACTCCGTGATGTCGCCCACCGCAATCGTGACAGGGATCTTGTGAGCGCCAGCAGGCTTACCCGCGGTGGACACCTTCAGCCAGATATGGTTGCTCTCTCCCGCCTTGAAGGTGACAGGCTTTTCCGGAATGGGTAGAAGCTCAATGCGGATAGACGCGGGTGTTTCAAGGAACGGCGTCACGTTCTGCCGCCACGCGTCAGGAACATCCACCTTGAGGTTCCCCGAGATGTCTTTGAGAGCGTTGACGGTTACGAACACATACCGGTCGTCATTCCGAGGGATATCCAGCGGGAGCGCGCCCGTGAGGGGCTGCTTGCCCTCCTGTGTGCCAGTACTCAGCCACAGTCCCTTTGCCCGCTGAGTGTCGCTGATGCCGAACTTCGTCGCCTCATCTACCCATCCTTTGAGAGCAAGCAGGCGTGGCTTCGGTATCTTCTTCATCTGCTCCTGTGCCAGCGCCGACCAGTCGGGAGTAGGGGTCTTCTGCGATATCGTCGTGAGAGTGACTTGGGCTGTTAGCAGCTTCCCGGCGGGAATCTCGGCGTAGTACCACTCAAATGTGGGGAACTCCTTGCTACCACGCCAGAAGTAGAACTTCTCCACGCCCGGCGCGACCACCATGATGCCATCGCCGGTTTCCGAATCCCACTGCACGGCATGGAACGGCTCGACGGCGTCGTAGCGATTGTGGGCGTCGGGCGTTCCCTGCGGTGATTGCCCGCGTTCATTCTTCCCGCTCACCCAGTAGACATGGGCCTCGGTCTGCGGGTGGTTGCCCGGTACGGGAAAGTTGCGGACCCACAGTCGTTGCGGCGCCTGTGTGCCGTTCTCGTATTGGTAGTAAACGTCGACGCCTTGCGACTCTTTGGACAGAGTCACTTGTTTCTCGATGCCCAATCCCCCGGGATGTCGCGCGGTGAACCGGAGGGTCACCTGTTCCGGGGAATCCTTCAGCGTGGCGACCTCATAGGAAGCCGCTGTAAAGAACGCCCTGTCATCCAGCAGTCCCCCAATCTCCTTAGCGCCCTTCCACAATGCCACGATGTTGCGCCCGGACTCCTTGATCGTCCACGATGTGATCCGAGCCCCGGCGGAGGCGTCAATCTCCACCTTTATCTTTTCGTTCTCAAGGATGTAGACATCCCTCTTCTGTGTCAGGGTGACGTCTGCCACTGCGTGAGTCGCACAGAACAAGCACAACCAGATTGCCGCATATCGAGTCATTAAAATCCTCCAAACTCCATTGGTCTATCGGCAGGGTGTATCCCCATTCCGCATTCAGCACCCCCCACTACCCACTCTGCACTACTGGTACGCTCCGTACTGATGCACCAACTCGATCACGCGCTTGTATTGCTGGAAGCTGACGTTATCCGGCACGGAGTGGTCGGAGAAATAGATGTATCCCCCGCCCTGTTTGGCGCACGTGATCTTCGTGCGAATCTCCTCTTCGATGGCGCCTGGATCGGGGTCGGCCATCTTGCGGACGTCGATGCCGCCCATGAAACAGAGCGCGTCGCCATACTGCTTCTTCAGCTCGATCAGGTCCATCCCTGCCTTTACCTCCAGAGGCTGCAGGCAGGTCAATCCAGCGGTGATGAGTCCCGGAATCAGAGCCTTCACACACCCGCAACTGTGCAGAATGCACTTCAGGCCCAAGCCCTTGGCGCAGTCGTAGAATCGTTTATGATTGGGGAACTCAAACTGGTCGAACATCGCCGGAGAGAAAAGCGAGGCGTTGCGGTAGCCCATGTCGTCGTATGCAAAGCACCCATCGAACTGGATTCCTTGGCCGATCATCTCCTCCAGCGCCGTGCACAGCAGCTGCGACGAAATATCGAATATCTCCTGAATCCACACCGGGTCTTCCACCATGGCCATGAGCAGCCGTTCGGAGCCGATCATCGCCTGGATGCGATCGTACCCGAAAGCGCCGCTGAAGTAGAACCATTTCCCCGTCTCCCGCGCATCCTTCTGGACGTTCCTTGCCGTCTCGAGGTCGATCCGGTCGGCAGACCATGCCAGTCGATGCTTGTGCTCGTCCCAGTCGTCCCGCGTCTTGACCATGAAGTCCTGGTAAGCGGGAGTGGATGTCTGGTGCTTCCAGTTCTTGATGATCTGTCCATCCGCGCCACGGACGATGGTGTAAGTCTCCGTTTCCTCAATGGTCTCCGACGGGATACGCATGGAGAGATTGGCCCCCACGGCAGCCATCTCGTAACCAAAGTAGTCGGCAGGATTCGTGTCCTCCGGCAACCCCTCCGTATGCCAGCGCCTGATCGTTGTTCCCCACGGCCCATCCTGAATGGCGATTCGGTCCGCTTCCTTGTGATTTAAAGCAAGGTCAATTCGTTCTTTGGATGTCATTCTTTCACCTCGATACCAGACAATCAACTCGTGTCAGTTTACCCCGAATCACCGGAGTTGCCAAGATACAATATGGAGTGCGGTGGCAGAGCGAAGCGGCGACACCGCTGTAAATCGACGGTGTTCGACAGTGAGTCCAAAGCGGCGTCGCCGCTTCGCTCTGCCACCGCACTCCAACGAGTTCACCGATGTGGCAGCAACGGTGCAAGTGCAGGTGACAGAACGGCATGGAATCTTGTTCCGGTAGGGGATGGTTTGTGAAACCTGTTCGTTTTGCGACGATTGGCGTTGGCGGATTTGCTCGGACTCATCTCGGTGCGCTGGACGCTCTACAAGAAGAGGGACTTGGAGAGTTGGTCGCCGTGTCGGAGATCAATGTCGAAGCCAATCGGGAGAAACTCGACCAGTTGAGTGAGCGTGGGCTGCGCGTTTACACCGACTACGTGGAGATGCTGCGCACAGAGAAGTCGGTGGATGTGGTGTCCATTCCGACGGGAATCCCGATGCACGCTCCGATGGCCATCGCTGCACTGAAGGAGGGGTTTCATGTGCTGGTGGAGAAGCCGCCGGCTGCGACGATTCAGGACCTGGACGCGATGATTGATGCGCAGGAGAAATCCGGCAAGCTGTGCGGTGTGGGATTCCAGATGACCAGCGGGAAGGGATTCCACCATCTTCTGCAAGCCATTCACGAGGGCAGGCTTGGGAAAATCGAGACGGTGATTGGGATCGGCCTGTGGAAACGACTGGACAGTTACTATGCGCGCAATCGCTGGGCGGGGCGGCTGTACTGCGACGGACGCTGGGCGCTCGACGGGCCGATTCTGAACGCTCTTTCGCATGTGCTGAATAATCTCTTCTTCTTTGTATCCCCAAACCTCGGCGAAGCAGTGGCCCCGAAGTGGGTGCGTGCGGAACTCTACAAGGCTCACCCAATCGAGAGTGAAGATACCTCCTGCGTCCTGTGCGAGACCGGGAACGGGGTGAAGGTATTCACCTTCTTCACGGTATGCAATCCCGAGAGTCGAAACCTCACGACCCGTATCGTCGGCTCCCGGGGAACCGCAGTCTGGAACAGAGACGAGAGCATCGCCTATTCGTGGCCGGGGGAGAATCGGCAGGAGACTCTCAGTGCGACGGAGGCGGGCGGTGGTTGCACCACCGACGTGTTCCGCAACTTCGCGCGGTGTGTGCGAGGCGAAGAAAGCCGGTTGTGCTGTCCGGTGAGTGAGACGAGGCCGTACCAACTTGCAGCGAATGGTGCGTTCGAGTCGTCAGGGACGGTGCACAAGGTCGATCCCGAATATATCATTCGGGAGTCTGAAGGCGATTCCGTAGCTACCACAATCAAGGACATCCCGGACATCATTGGCCAAGCCATCGAGGAGCAGAAGCTGTTCTCGGACCTCGGCATCCCCTGGGCGGAGCCAACGGAGACGTTTTATCTCGCTGGCTACCGGGAGTTCCCGAAACGGTTCGGCATCTCATAGAAACGGTTCTGTTCGTCGGGGATATTTTATCGCCGACCGGGGCTTCTGTGACTGTACTTTGAGAACGGACGAATGTCCGGCGAAAGGTTCCGGTGGGGATACCTATCCCCACCGAACAGTTGGAATTACTCCTATCTGCCTACTTGCGCCCAGCACTTCTTCATATAGGCAATGCTTTCCCGCGCGATCGTGACAGGGTCGGGCTCAAAGATGAACACCTCCACCGACACGTAGCCGTCGTACCCGCTTTCATTCAGAGCCTGAAAGATGGGAACAAAGTCCACGTCTCCCATACCGGGGCCTTTGAGGTTGGCATCGTTAGCATGGAAGTGTCCGGCGTACGCGACGGTTCGCCGAACGATGCCGTCGATAGGCTCGCCTTCTCCGCTCATCGCTTTGACGTCGAGATGGAGTTTGAACTTGGGATGGTTGATCTCCTGCACCAGCCGAACGCCATCGTCGGCGGTGTTAATGAAGTTCGTTTCGGTGCTCGCCAGTGGCTCGAAGCAGAGCGTCACGTCTCTCTCCTCCGCTTTCGGCAGACAGTTAGTGAAGAACTCGACGGTTCGCTTCCAGGTGTCCTCGAGGCTCTGCCCCTCAATGATGTTGCGCTGCTTGGGTGAACCAATAACCATCAGCTTCCCGCCGAGGTCGCTGCAGCAATCGATGAGTTGCAGGAAATAGTCCAGCGTCTTCTGGCGGAGTGCGTTGTCCGGGTGGTTCACATAAAGACCTTCGGGTTTCACCAGCAGCCAGTGCAGACCGATGATCTCGACACCTGTGTCGGCTGCAGCGCGTCGGATTTCCGCGCGTCGGGCAGAAGGGATGTCAGCCACGGAATCGGCGATGGTGAACGGCGCAACCTCGACGCCGGCGTAGCCCTGTTTCTTTGCCTCCTCGAAAACATCCTCCATCTTCCATCCCTGGAACATCTCGTTACAAATGCCGTATTTCAGCAAAGCGAATGTACCTCCATCGTGTCTTTACAATCTCAATCACACTGCCCGTCAGACGACAACCTCAACTGGCTCGTTTGTGTGAGTCACAGGACGGGTCAGGTAGTCCAACACATCAGCCTGCATTCTCTCGATTTCGAGTCGGTAGCCACTACTGACCGCCGGGAACTCCGTTGGGTTCGCAGATTTGCGGATGTTGGCCAGCAGCCGTTGAAAGTGGACGATCCGTTCCTGCGTCACATGCAATCCCAAATCGTTCTCAATCATGGGTTCGTCACCTCCACAATGCCTCGAAGAGTTCCATCGCGCTTTTGCTGCCAATGTGCTACAAAATCTTCAACGGTTTCGCCGATCATCAGCCCCGGGCGAATCCAGAAGACACTTGCGCCGAACCGAGCTTGGGCAATCGCATGGTTGAAGATACCACGGCACTCCACCGGGCATTCTTCACACCGGAAGTGATCATCCATAACCAGGACGACATCGACGTCGTTGGGTGAAGACTTGTTGGTCACATAGCTGCCAAAAACGATGAACCTGTCGACATGACCTGACCGATGTGCGACTTCGTGAATGTGTCGAAGCCGACGGGTTACAAGCGCCCTTTGATCTGTCGCTCCCATGAATCTCTGCTCTACTTCAGCCATTGTCGCGCAGTAGACCCCTGGTGGCAAATCTCCCGCCGCGTTGAATGGTGGCAGCGTCACCATTCATGTCTCCATCGAGTGCAATCGCTAAGGTATGTACGCCGCGCGGTACTTCTCCGTTTCTCGGATTTCGACGCGGGAGATGGTGAGATCCTTTCCGCACAGGTCTTCTGAGAGGACTTCATACAGCCATCTCGTGAAGTTCTCGACCGTGGGATTCATCTCATCGAACGGGGGAACCTCATTGACAACCCGGTGATCGAAAACGTCGATGCGCTGCTCGACGACCGTCTTGAGTTCCTTGAAGTCGATCAACATCCCGTTGGGATGCAGGTTGCCACCTCGAACGGTAACGATCACATCGAAATTGTGTCCGTGCATCCGTGCGCAGACTCCCTCGTAGTCCCGCAGGAAATGCGCCGCGTTGAAATGCGTCTCGACGGTGATTTCGTACATGCCGTTTCCTTTCAGGCCAAGCGGGATATTACCATAGGTTGATCCGCAGGGACAATTCTGTCGAGGGGCTTGGGGGTTGGTCAGACTGCGAATCGAGTTCCGCACGCAAGGCGAAAGGTGTTTGGGAAGGTCCACCGTGGCGACTCATCCGGTACGGACTACTCCAGGCTCCTCAGGAACTGCACCGCTTTCCGCACGTCTCCCATTGCGTTCTCGCCGCATTCGCGCTCAATGGCAATGAACCCGTCATAGCCATTCTCCACGAAGATCGAGTGGAGCGCCGGCCAGTTGGTCATGCCTGTGCCCAAAAGAACTTCCTCACACGTTCCGTCGGGGCGGAGAACGGAGTCCTTGCCGTGGACGTGCGCGACGTAGGGGATGAGGGTTCGAAGCCCTTCCACGGGATCGAACTTTCGCATCGCCTCTTCGTAGTTGAAGGGAGTTCCGGTCCGCTTCGCGATGACCGGCGGCCAGAGCAGCAGGTTCGCCGGATCGAAGTTAACTCGCAGCGCGGGACTGCTGATCTCGTCCATCATCATCTTCACGGTGGCCGGTGGTTCCGGGCCTGTTTCGAGGGCCAGCACCGCGCCAACCTCTTCCCCGTGGTGGGCAAGTTCGCGCAGAGCGTTGACAAATTGCCTCCACTTCGGGTCGGATTCGTCTTCAGGCATGATGCCCACGTGGGCCATCCAGAGTCCGCCGGACATATCCACGGCGGTTTCGTTCAGTCGTTTGCCCCACTCGATGTTCTCCTGGTAGCCATCATCTTTCCCGAAGTCTACTCCACCTCCCCAGCCGATGAGTGCGGAGACTTCGAGTCCCTTGTCTTTGATCTTCTGTAGAACCGCAGAGCGCTCCTCCGTCGACTTATTCTCAAGGTCCAGCGCGCCTCCGATGGCCCCGATATGAACTCCCTCCACTCCGAGTTCAACGGCAAAGTCCATTCCTTCGTACGGGTCTTCTCCTCCGGTGGTGGGGATGACTGCAATCTTCATCTGTTCCTCCTGCTGTCGATTTGTGTGAGAATATTGGGCGCGTCAGCATGTCATGCGCGCCATCTCTGTGTCAGGTTCTGGAATATATCCCTTTTCGAGAGATACGTCAAAAAATTCTGAGGGCGGGCATGTGACAGCCGGCGCGAAGTTTGAGGAGGATGTGGGCATGACCGGCAAACAGAGATTTTTCTCCGCGCTGGATCGCGACTCGCGTGAGCTGTGCTCAGAAATTGCATCCCCGGAATTCCCCTTTCGCGATCGCGCGTGGGAACACTCCCATTGTCCGTGGTGGATCATGGAAGAAGCCAATGCCGGGAAGTGTGTCCCGGTCATGCGCAGCTACCTGGAGCGGATAGCGTGCGACCGGTGGAACGTTCTGTGGACCACACCGCGGGAAGAACGACCCCCCAGACTCCGCTGGACCGGATTCGATCAATGGTTGACCATGCTGAGAATGTTTGGTAGTTTCTCTATCAGGTGCGGTGGTTCACCAAAACAAGAATGAGGCCATGAGCAATGGGCAACCGGAAGATTCGGCTGGCGATGGGACAGATGCTGGTGGAAGGTGGACGTCCTGATGCAAACCTCGCACGCGCAGAACAGATGATTGTGGACGCGGCACACGCGGGGCGAGATATTGTCGTGCTGCCGGAGTGCCTCGACTTCGGCTGGGGCGATCCATCGGCGCGGGAGTTGGCGGGAGCCATCCCAGGAAATCATAGCAGTCGGCTGTGTGCTGCGGCTCGGAAGGCGAAAATTTGCGTGGTAGCTGGCCTCGCGGAACGCGCGGGCGAACGGTTGTACAACTCCGCGATCTTCGTCTCTCCTGACGGAGAAATCATATTGAAGCACCGCAAGATCAACGAACTATCCGTTGTTCAGAGCCTTTATGCGACAGGTGATCGTCTGGAGGTCGCGCACACTTCATTGGGCGCGATGGGGGTGAATATCTGCGCTGACAATTTCCCTTCTTCCCTTGCGTTGGGACATTCCCTGGCGCGGATGGGAGCGCAGATGATTCTGTCGCCCTGCGCGTGGGCTGTTGTCGCAGATCACGACAATGAGTCCGAACCCTACGGAGGAATGTGGAAGGAGTCGTACTCGACTCTGGCGCGGCTGTATGACATCGCCATTGTTGGCGTCAGTAACGTGGGGTGGCTGACCGCCGGGCCGTGGGAAGGGCGCAAGTGTATCGGGTGTTCGCTGGCGGTAGGACCTGAGGGAAACGTTGTGGCAGTCGGGGCGTATGGAGAAGATGCTGAATCCCTGATCGTGTGCGAACTCGACCTGATTCCCCGTCAGGCGACGGGCACGGAATATGCCAAGATGCTGCAGCGGAGAGGATATGATGGACCATAGTCTACCGGTTTTGGTTCGGTGAAGTGTTTTGTCGAGGGATTCTCCACTCTGAGCGCCACCATGCAGCCTGCCGCAACGGAGGACCTGCTCAGACCCTTCCTGCACAGAGTTTGCGGTGACCGTTGCCAGTGAAGTCACTGTCACCTATGACCGTCTTGGTAACGGCTGGTCAGGCGCACCGGGGGACGTGAGAGGGGACAGACGCGGTGTTCCCAGTGGGATTATGGTGGTGTGCATGAAGCCGCGCGGTGTTGACATAGCGAACGTTACAGGGCAGTATATTGAGAGCCGCAGGTTGCACCAGCCGCTGGCACCGAGGAGGACGATTGATGATTATAGTGACCGATGCTGCAAAGAACAAGATCATTGAGCTGCAAGAGAAGTCTGAAAAACCTGTCAAAGGACTGCGTATCACCGCCACACCCAAGTCGCCCCTGAAGGCTGAGTTCTCGATGAGCTTTGTCAAGGCAGACGAAGCGGATTTGGCCATGGATAAGGTTCTTGATATAGACGGGTTGCGGGTGTTTGTTGGCTCAGACAGCATTGAATACCTTCAGGAAGCTGAAGTCGACTTTATTGACAACATGATGGGTAGCGGTTTCAAGATTGAGGCTGCGCCGCGGAAACTGAACACTCCGGAAGGGCCTGTTGCGGAGAGAATCCAGCGTCTTCTGGATGATCAGATCAACCCCTCCATCGGCGGTCATGGTGGCAACATCGCGCTGATCGATGTGCGGGGCAACATCGCTTATGTCGAAATGCAGGGCGGCTGCCAGGGCTGCGCGATGTCGCGAATGACTCTCAAAAATGGTGTCGAGTCGCTGATCCTGGAGAACATCCCTGAGATTAAACAGGTATTGGATACGACAGACCACGCCAGCGGCGCCAACCCTTATTATCAGGGATAACACACTGCATGTCTGCTAATCCGCCGGTGCCCCCGGCCGCCGTGCCGTATCTCACGTGTTAGCCACCTACCCTTTGCCTCCTGTCGACTGGTATACTGAACGGCCAGTGAGAAATCGCGCAGAATCATTTGTGCCGGAGGTGTTCCATGCCCCGCTTCGTTGCAGGCTGTCTATTGTTTGTCGCTTGTCTCCGTTCTATTGCTCACGGTCAGCCCACGGAGAATTTCGTGAAGAACGCCGGTTTTGAGCAGGTGGAAGCCGGCAAGGTTATTGGTTGGGATATCGATGGTTTGACGGATCTCGACAATGCGCAGTTCTACGCCGGGTCCATGGGGTTGCGGATGCGTCACGCGCAGATGGGAACGTCCACAGCCCGGCAGACGATTCGCTGTGGTGAGAGAGAGTATGTCGCGCTCGTCTGGTTGAGGACGGAAGGTGTGGTGGGTACCGGAGCGCAAGTACGTCTCCTGCGACCCGATGGGCAGACCATGGCTGCGACGCCCACCACCACAGGGGATTCTCCGTGGCACTGGATCACCGTTCGATTCAACCCCGGGAACACGGGAACCGTCATCGTGGAGCTGTCGCTCTCGAACGCGTCCGGGACCGTGTGGTTTGACGAGGTTGCCATTGGAGACCGTGACAAGATTCAGTTGCCAGAAGAGCCACAGCGACCCGAGCGGCGCGACAATATCGCGTTGGGGAAACCGTATGCGCTCTCCCCTCCACCCAGCTACGAATACTGCACGGATCCTGGTGACACCGAGCAACTCACAGACGGCAAATACACCGTCGGCTATTTCTGGACTCAGAAGTCCACCGTAGGTTGGTATCTGTACAGCCCGCAGGTGATTATCGATCTGGGTTCGGTTCAGCCCATCGACGGCATCATGATTAACTGCCCGGGCGGAGGCGCGGCAGGCGTGCAGTTCCCCGCAGAGATCTCCTACTTTGTCAGTGACGACAACGACAAGTTCCACAAGATCGCGCGACTGACCCCCATAGGCATGAAACAGGATGGCAAGAGTTGGTACACGCATCGATTCCTCGCCGATCACCTGAAGACACGCGGTCGGTATGTGATGCTTCAGTTGGACAAGGCTGGGTCCACAGTTTTCGCGGATGAAGTTGAGGTATACAAGGGCGCACACGATCCGGTGACTGTCTCGTTCAGTTCGGTGGCCCGCGGCCGACTGGAAATGGCTTTCGCTCAGTACGCGCTCACGACGGACACGTACACGCGAGGACACTTCCCCGAGACGCCGCATGTCAAATGGGGCATCCCGCTTTCCGGTGGGCCGATCAAAGCCATCATGATGTGTTACAGCGACGACATGCGCGACGTCGTCGAGGTGGCGCAGCGTCTCGACATTGATTACGTGCCTGTCTCTCATTACTCCTTCTATCGGAGTGCACCTCTCGGCAACCTGATGCAGGAGCAGATTGCCAGGGCGCTCCCCTCCGCCCAAGTGATGGTGGTGGCCGGGTACCGCTGGGATTCCACCCCGCAGCCCCTCGTCGATCAGATTAAAGCTCGAGTCCGAGAAGGCATGGGTTTGGTTTGTGTTACGCAAGTTCCGGACTGGCTCAAACCGATTGACGAGGTATTTACGGAAGCGCCGCTGGAGGGCGATCAGGGAATCCTGGATGCCGTTCCCGTAAACGCGATTCCCGGCTACCACAAGCCGCGTACATCGCACTTTCACCTCGCAATCTACGGGAAGGGCCGCGTGGCCTGGTACAACGGATGGGAGTTCGGTCGGATGGCGCACTCCCTCACCACGAGCTTCAACCTTGAGGACTTGGACGACGACACGAACTGCTCCATCGAGTACTCCTACGTCATGCTAAACAAGCTGATAGCCTGGTCTGCCCAGCGCGACGTGCGTCGTCTGACGGAAGTTAGCGCAACTCCCGAAAAAGTGGTGGTACGCGTTTCTCCCGGCGGGAAGAGGGAGAAGCTGGAGATGGTGATTCGCGACAGCTTCTTCGATCCCGTTGAGACGAAGGAGGTGGACGTTGCGCCGGACGGCGGAGCATTCTTGTTCCAGCCAATGACCGGAACAAATGGCCGTCACTATGTCGATGCCTGGCTGCGTGACGGCAAGGGTGCGATCATCGACTACGGCTCGACGAGCTACGAGATAGACCGGGGGACGCGCATCGAGAGCGTTGAACTCTCAAACGCATTCTACGCATCGGACAAACCCATTGAGGGTAGCATCAAGGTGACAGGGGAACTCGCGGAGACACGAGTCGGAATGAAGCTGTTTGACACCCGCGACCGTTTGATGGAGGAGGTGACCAGCCAGACGATCCCCGCCAATGGAGATGTGAAGCTGAGACTGGAGAAGCGCCATCCGTTGACCCTTGCTCTGAAACTCTACGTTTCCCTCTACCGGGGTGATCTCCTGCTGGAGAATCGCTTCCAGCGCGTCTGGGTGGAACTGCCACATCAGAACGACTATACGGTGTCTGCGTGGTATGGTTTCAGCTTCCAGCCGCACGCCCATCACGGCCTATCGATGCTCCGCGACCTGGGGGTCGACACCTGCGTGGCAACTCACAACCCACAGAACGCGGCTTTTGTGGACCTGCGCGTCGGCACAGAAAATGTGGATCGCGTCTACCCTCACAACAAGGACGACAGCCGCGTCCGTGTGCCGTGTCTGACCGATCCGGAATACCGGGCGAAAGTGGCGGAGAGGGTCGAGAAACTTGCGCGGGATTATCGACCCTACGGTGTGATCGACTGGTCGATGGGTGACGAATCCACCTTGGGCGGGAGGGACTACTGTGTTTCCCCGACGTGTCTCGCGGCGTTCCGCAAGTATCTGGAGAAAGAGTACGGAAGTCTGGAGAAGCTGAACGCAGGGTGGGGAACCGACTCCGCCACGTGGAATGATGTCTTCCCGATGACCCGAACGGAGGTTGGGAAGCGGGACAACATCGCGCCTTGGCTGGATCACCGTCGATATATGGAAAGCCTGTTTGCCGACTACCACGCGTGGCTGCGCGACCTCGTGGTCGAGAACATTCCCGATGCGCGCGTGGGGATTTCAGGCACGCCTTCCCTCAATTCCTACAGCGGCCACGACTGGTGGAAGCTGATGCAGGGAGCGCTCGACCACCTCTCCGGTTATGGAGGCATTCAGCGCGAGTTGCAGCGGTCCTTCCTGCGACCGGGGACTTTCTATACCACCTTCCTTGGATACGACTACAAGGACAACGACGAACAGCGCGCCCGATATGGCCCGTGGGACCTGCTCTTCCACGCAGCAAACGGTCTGAACTATTACACGCTGGTGTCCAACACGCTCAATTGCCCGTTGGTGCGTCCCGACATGTCCCTTACTCGCAAAGCGCCCTGGTTCTTCGAAGAGGTGAAGGAACTGAAGTCGGGCGTTGGGGAGCTGTTCATCGAGGCGCAGTACGAGAGCGATGGCATCGCGATTCACTATTCCCCTCCCAGCGTGCATACCGCGACCGCCGTGGGTCTGTTCGACCCTCGCGACCGCTTGCGCAACTTCAACATCAATCTTAGCAACTGGGGGAAGATTCTGCAGCAGTGTCACTACCAGTACAATTTCATTCACGCGGATCAGATGGCGAGGGGAGAACTGGCAAAGTACAAGCTGCTGATTCTCCCGTGGTCATCCTCCATCAGCTACGAAGAGGCGGAAGCTATCAAGGCGTTTGTTCGCAACGGGGGTACGGTCCTGGCGGACAGCCTGTGCGGCGTCCGGGACGACCACGGCAAACCGAAAGCAATGCTGGATGACGTCTTCGGTGTTCGGCAGACAATCAAGCTGCCGGAATTACAGCATTCGGAGATGGTTCTCGACAAAGCCTCGCCGATCCTGTCCGTGGGTCAGCAGCTTGGAACTGTCCCACTGACTTCGGGAGTGCATGACCTGACAGTGGTCGGCGGCACTCCACTTGGGCGCGCGGGAGGGGGTCCCGCGTGCGTCGTGAATCGATACGGGAAAGGTCGGGCTATCTTCGTGAATGGGTCATTCTCGAACTATGCGGAAGTCTGGTCCGGAGGCGCAGCGGGGGAAGTCTTGGATGAGAAGCAGTCACCCGAGTTGGTAACGCGACCGATTCGCGATTTTGTTGCGGCCATTGTGGAGCACGCGGGAACTGCCAGATGGGTTTCCGTGCAGGGCGATGGCACAACTCAACTGGAGGTTTCGCGGCTCTCGCTTGGTCAGGTTCGCCTGATCGGTATTTTGCGTTCAATAGAGGGAGGGGGCATCGACCGGAGCGATCAGTTGCCCTACTCACTCCAATGGGCGCTCCCTGCGCACGTGTATGATGTGCGCGCAGGGAAGTATCTCGGGAAACTGGACAAAGTTCCCGGACAGGCCGCACGGGGAGTCGCTCGCGTTCTCGCTGCGCTGCCCTATCGAGTGCAGAGCCTTGCCCTGGCAGCGAAGGAGTCCCTGCAGCAAGGTGCAGTGTTGGATGTCAGCATCGCGCTGAAGACCGACGGCAGGAGCCCGAACAAGCACGTCATCCGGGTGACGGTTGCTGGCCCGCGGGAGAAGTCCGCCAACCAGTATTCCCACTATGCACAGAATGCGCTGGTGGTAAACGGCAGTGGAGCTGTGGAAATTCCGTTTGCCCTTAACGATCCCGCAGGCGTGTGGACAATTGAGGCGAAAGACGTGTTGACTGGAGTTAGCTCTCGCCTGCAGTTTCGGTTGCTTGACCGACCTTTGGGGAATCCATGATGACCGAAAGGTCGGGATTGAGGTACTGCCGTTCCAAACCTTCTGTACACTACTGAGCAGCGGATCGCTGTGGGACTGATTTGATCCGGAACTCCTCAGGTATCCGTGTGGAACGTCTCCGCTCCACGAACTCTGACGGACACTGTGTGCTGGCCGGCCCGCCGGTTCGCCGGTCAATGCGTTGGTAGGTGTGCCACTCGCACTTGCGGGGCTGGAGGTCGTGCAGCATCGCTTCTCTGAACTGTTCTTCCACTATATGAGGGCAGGCGGTGTTGGGCGTTGCCCCGGACAGGGAGCAGACCCGGTGCGACCGAATTTCGCCGGGTTTGCGAAAGGATGGGGGGAAGGCGCGGTTGCGATAGAGGTTCATCATGATGCGGGAAAAGAGAGGCCCCGCGCCGGAGATGGCGGCCATCTGGTCCATGGGCGAACCGTCGAAGTTGCCCACCCACACGGCGACCGTGTGTTCCGCGGTGTAACCGACGGCCCAGTTATCGCGCCAGTGTGAAGATGTGCCGGTCTTCACGGCGCACGAGAAGGGGAGGTTGAGGGCCGAGTCGCGCCCGAACTCCAGTGCCCGCGCCCGCTGGTCGGACAAAATGTCCGTAATCAACCACGCAGTCTCACGATCAATCATTCGTCTCCCGGCGTCGGTGGCCGGCGCCCTCCTGTTGGGGATTACCATCGCGGGTTCCCGCATCACTCCGCCGGTTGCCAGTGTCATATAGGCGCGAGCCAATTCAAGCAGCGTTACCTCGCCGCTGCCCAGAACCACGGAGAGTCCGTAGTGCCTCGACGACTCCCTGAGAGATAGCCCGAAATCGCGGAATTCCCGCAGCGTCTCCTCGAGACCGAGCCTCGCTGCCACGCGAACCGCCGGAACGTTCAGCGAGTTGGCGAGCGCCACCCGCAGTCTGACCGGGCCGTGGAAGGTGTTGGAGTAGTTTTCCGGTTTCCACGGTTGCTCTGCTCCGGGGAAGGAGATTGGCACGTCGGCAAGCACCGTCGCGGGGGTATAGCCGCGCTCGAGAGCGGCCGCATAGAGAAAGGGCTTCAGCGCCGAACCGGGTTGACGAAATGATTGTACCCCGTCGACGCGGCCTTGGAGCTGTCTGTTGGACCAGTCTGCCGAACCTACGTAGGCAACCACATTGCCGGTGCGGTTTTCGAGCACAATCGCCGCGGCATTCGTGACCCGTCGGCCCGCCAGGTCTCTCACCACTTGCCCGACCTGCTCGGACACCATCTTCTGGGTGTCGCGGTTTAGTGTCACCACAAGCCTGGTTTGGGCGGGAGGGGAGTGAGTGATCACGCGAAAGAAGAAATGGTACGCGTTCAGGGGTTGCGTTGTCTGGTCAACGCTGATGGTGGAGTTCAGTGAGTTCCTGATTTCGAGGGTGCGTTGTCTCCCGCTCACATCGTACTCACTGGTCATCAGGCGTTCGAGTTGCCGGAGTATGTAAGCCTGCCTCAACTTCAGCGTGGTCGGGTCGTGGCGGAGGTCGCGCCCCGAAGGCAGTTGGGGGATTGCCGCAAGAAATGTAGACTGGGCGACATTCAATTCGAGAGGGGGAACGCCGAAATACACCTCGGCCGCCGCTCCCACGCCGACGAGGTTCCCCCCCATGGGCACGCGGTTGAGGTAGGCTTCCAGGATTTGCTGCTTGGTCATCCCTGCCTCCAACCGCCACGCTGCGTACATCTCTCGAACTTTGTTCAGCAGGTTGCGCGGTTTCGGCCGGAGCAGGCGCGCCAGTTGCATCGTGATGGTTGAGCCGCCGGAGACGACGCGCCGCGCCCGGGCGTTCTGCCATACCGCGCGTCCCATCGAGATCCAGTCGACGCCTCCGTGAGAGGAGAATCGTTTGTCCTCCGCTGCGATGAAGGCGCGAACAGCGTTGGGAGAAATGTCGGCAAAGCGCGTCCATTGGTGGGCCTGGTCACCCCCGGCAAGCACGGAACCCAGGACGTGACCTTTCTGATCGTAGAAGCGCACCAGGCGTCCTGAAGTCGCGTCGAGGTCGCCTTTGTGAAGCGGGATTAGTAGCGGTGACACACGCAAAGCCACCAGCAGAACAACGACGGTGATGGCGATTTGTTTCCATCGCATAGCCGAACGATCTCATATTTCAGAATCTGAAGCAGTGTTGCCAACCCGCGGTCTCCAGTATTACGGCGGCCTGTCCGACATCATCCGCCCTCCACAATCCGGAGCAAGTGATCGATGACATTATTCACCTAATCACCACCGTGCCCCATCCTGTCGATCCGAACTCCTCCGGCTCATACATGCGATAGATGCGTGCGGGTGGATACAGAAATGTTCCCGGGCTGATCGCCTGAAGCAGGTACTCATACTCATATACGCCCGCGGCAAAGCCCTCCGCAAACAGCGCCACGTGGTCTTTCCGCTGTTCAGTGTGACTGAACGGATTGCTCCAGTTGCTCCAGTCGTCCGAGTCAAACTCCCCTTGCTGCCAGTCGGGCGTGGTGTCGAGGCTGGTATCCACCGCCGTCATCCCTGCCGGAATAGGCGACTCAACAACAACGTGGTTCCCATTCTGAGGGGCGGTCATCGTCAACTGGATTTCAACGATATCACCCACCTTGATGTCGCTGCCCGAGGGGACGGTCTGGTTCGTGCGAAGATTGGTCATGCTGCGTTCCATGTAGAAACCTTCACTGACGGGAGGCTGCTGGGTTGTCGGGTAGTACCTCAACTCCGTCGTTGTGTAGAGGGTCCCGCGTCCGTCCTTCTTGAACTGGACTTTATGGGCCCCTCTACCCAGCTCGCGCAAGGGAACACGATGGAGTTGCTGTCCCAGTTCGTAGCCCGCAAAGTCGAAGGAAGTGGGGCGCGACCCACTCAGTTCGATCGTTGCTCTGAACTTCGGTTTTTTTGATTCCCGCGCATCGATGTAACTGCCCACGGCGTCAAGCATCCGAGAGATATCGTAGGTGCTTCGCCAGCCGCGGCGTGTGCGATTGCGGATCAAATAGGTTGCCACTTTGGAAGCGGAAGAGTCTTTGGGGTCCATGAGCAAATCCAGACGCAGACCCAGCGACGCGACGCTGACCGGAGAGTCGAAGAAGGACCACTCCGCCTGAGGAGAACTCTGTGTCTCCAAGTGAGCAGTGCGGGAAGTCATCCATGTGCTCTTCTGGATGTCGGCGAACAGCTCGTCCGCCTTTTGCTTCCACTCTCGCGCCCCGCGGTAGACCATGGCGAGGCGCACCTGGTCGACCAGTGACAGCAAAGCCTTCCTGGAGTAAATCTCCGCGTAATGGGTCTGGTCCGGTTGTTCAAGCAGATGCAGCCCATAGGCGCGCAGCACGTGCTCATGCATTCGCCACTTCTCGTCATCGGATTGGCAATTGTACTGTTGCAGATACTGTTTGAGGTTGTTGGCCGCCCTGTTCGGGACATCGTACCCGCGCGATTCAGCAGCGTGCAGCACTTCTGCAATGTAGGCGCTCAGCGGAAAACTGGAACTGTCATTGGCCCAGTACCCGAATCCGCCATCACTGGTCTGGAGTTGGAGAAGCCGTTTCAGGTCGCTGCGCAGTATCTTTTTGAGCGGCGTCGTTGTGTCCAGTTGCAGTCCGAATTTCTTCACCGGATTCTCAACGGAGAGGAGCCCGAGCAGTCTCGATCCGGTCTGTTCAGCGCATCCGTATTCATAGTTCAGGAGGAAGTTCGCGTCAGGTGTCAGATTGCCGAAGGCCGTGGAGCTTAGCGACAGAATCAGCTCGCCGAGATCGGTGCGCATGTCTTCGGTGATATGGAGGTCCACAGAGCTGGTGTCGTTCACTTCATCAACCACCGCCACCGACTCCGGCTGACTCGGCGCCTGGGTATTGAAGCGAACTTCCAGGCTGTCGGACGCGGCGACCTTGCCCTCGAGCTTGCAGGAGAACTGTAGCACGCACTGGCCGATGCCAACGACCTTGCACGGCCAGCGGACCGGGATCGTTCTTCCCGCTGGAACCGATACCGTTTGTGTTCTGTCTCCGTCGGAGGGCAGAAGATGAGAAGCGCCTTCGACAATCTGATAGGAAACCCTCGCGCTTCCGTCGGCTCCAGTCTGGTTGTTCACGGCGACACCCAGGCTGATTGAGTCATCGACCCTTGCGAAGCGCGGGGTGATTTTCTGCATCAACAGCGGCTGGTTGACCACAAACGTAGCGTCGCCGTAACCGAAATCGATTTCGCGGGACGCGGCCACCGTCATGACGCGCCACGTGGTGAGGCTATCCGGCGCTCTGAAGTCGCACGACGCTTTCCCCTCCGCGTCGGTTCGCAGGTCCGGGTTGAAGTAGGCGAGTCGTTTGAAGTCGCGCCGCACCTCTTCCTGGATCGCGAGGTCCTCCGAATCGCCACCCGCGCCGTACCCGTAGCCTTTGTGCATGGGGATCTTCTTTCCTGCATGGATAACGTAAGGACGATTATCGAGGAGCGAGAGTGACAGGTCGCGCTCCGGCAGCGCCTCCTCCACGAAGTCTGGAGGCCGGTACCCCGTCATTTGCAGAATCCCTTCATCCACCGCCATCACGGTCAACTGCACCTGGGCCGGTTTGCCGGTGCAGTCGGTGGCTTGGAAATCGACATGAGCTGTCTGCCCGGGGCGCAGCGCCTTGTCTTGCGGCGTGACCGAAACGTTCAGACGATGGGATTCGCGACTGACGTTCACCTGCATCAGCCCGACGCGGTATGGTCGATGCGTGTACTTCTCAAACAGATTGTCATTCGCCGGGCCGCGCTCAATGAGCGCCGCTTCCACGAACACGTTGGGAATCATCTCCCGAGTCAACGTGAAGCGGACGGGTGTGATCCCTTGCTTTACGGCAATCTGCTTCTGCCAGAAAATTTTCTCCCGCTCAACGGTTATCAGCAGTTGAGCTTCCTTGAAGGGAGAAGGCACGGCGATGGAGACTTCCTCGCCAACGTCGTAGATTTCCTTGTCGGCTTTCAGTTTGACTTCCATGTTCTCCTGCTCGTCGCGACTCGCGGCGGCGGAAAGCCCGCTGCCGTACGCGTACAGCCAGCCTGCTCCCTCTGTCCCGGTGCCGGCATGCCCGTCGAAGTAGGCGCGGATCAGGTAGTCGCCAGTTTCCTTCGGTGTGAAGGAAACCGTGATGGGCGTATTGTCGCTCGTGACCTTCTCGCTGGCCACGGTCTTGAACTCCGGGACATACCTTTCGTAGACATCATCCTCTTCCTTGATGGTTCTGTAGACCCACCGAACGGACTGCAGTTCTACACGCAGAGGTACGTCTGGCAGGGCATTTCCTCTGGGGTCGGTAACGATGATCTGGGACGGGACCGCCGTGGCCGTGGGGGAGAAAGAATCCTCCAGTTTCACTCCAATCAGACGTGGATGCGGCAGCGCGGTCACGAGTCGGGAGGCGCCCACCGATTGTCCTGAAACATCCTTCACATCTACCTCTACGGAGTATTCCATTGGCCGAGGCACGTCGGCTGCGAGGATGGGGATGGCAATGTGGGACTGCCCCTGACCGTCCAGACTGTCACTTTTCGATATGAGATTCTTGTCGGGGGATTCCTGATCCTCCAACTCCTCTTCCAGCCAGTCGGGGAGGGCGAATCCGTATCCGTCCCAATTAGGCGGCTGGAAATGCGCGGCCTTGGCGTTGACCACGAATGTCGCATCGCCTCCGGCGAGGGGCGCCCCAAACAGGTATTCTCCCGAACCGGTTGCAGTGATGGTGTCCCCCACCGTATACAGGTCTCTGTCGGTCTGCATCCTCGCGCGATACCGCGGCGGACGGAAATCGGCGAGACGGAAGCTACCCGCCCATTCAAGGGAAGGTTCTTCCGACTCGACGCGGACATAGTAGTGGCCGAGCGGGGCCCCTTCTTCCGTGGGTATCTCCAGGGAAAAGGTTCCGAATTCATCGGTCTTCACATCGCCCACCGGTGCGCTCTCGCCGTTGGGTTCCTCCAGTGTCGCCTTGAGGGAAAGCCCCGACGGGGTGACGGTGCGGTCTTCAGTTCGGTAGCGGATAACGCCTTTGATGGTTACCGTTTCGCCGTCCAGATACAGCCTGCGATCTGAGAAGAGGGCGCCGAGAGAGGTCGCGTCCGCTCCGTCCCATCCGGGAGAAACGTCAAAATTCCACAGTCCCATGTCATTCCCGAGGAAGTGGTTGGCGGTTGCGAAGGCGTAGTCCTCCCCCTCGCGAACAGTGATCAGGATATCGTCCGGTTGACTGAGGTACCGTCCATCCTTTGCCACGTCTTCGGGCGCCAGTACCAGCCGGCCGGTCGCATCAGTTACCGCTTCGGTGAGTCGTTCAGGTGTGTGCTCCGAGGAGCGACGGTAGACAAAAACCTCTGCACCTGAGACGGGAGAACCATCGGTAAGGTGTGTCGCCCAGACAGACAAGGCTCCGGGCAAGACATGCACTTGAAGACCAATATTGGTTCGCAACAGGGCTCCGGACTGCACCACCGGTTTGCCGTTCTCCCCGTCGTAACCGCAGTCCCGGTAGCTTGTTGCCATCTGATAGAAGGCGATCCCGAGACCGCTGGCTTCCAGGCATGGCGATAGGTCCAGCCAGCGCACCACATTGGCATTCGTGTGGAAGGACTCGATGCCGGGTTTGGAACGCTCCTTCATTCGAATCAGGAAATCCTCCACGCTACCGACTTGTGGGCCGAATGCGGCGCTCAAGAGCTGTGCCTCGCTGAGACCGAAGAAACGAGTCGTCAACTTGCCCGGGTTCCTCACGCGGTACGGGACGTTGGGGTCAGTGACGGGTGTGATGATGGAGTGCCCGCGCAGCGCCTTAATGGCCGGACAGTAGTTGGCGCTACGGAACGAGAGCTGTACGGGACTTGCCGGATGCTGACCATAGACGTCGGAGACCTTCGTGGAAATCGTGATGGTGTACACGGTGTCAGGTGTCAATTCCTTGTCGTCGAAGTACAGGCGCGACAGGTGCGCCCCTGAAGGCAGCCGGGGCGCAATCGCGATGGCGCCGTTCATCGACGCATCAATCATGGGATTGCTGGCATCGATCCAGTATGACTCTCTGAGGAGCCCTCCTTCGCAGGAATTCTGGGACACGCTGAAAGTCAGCGGCCCAAAGGTGGAGAACGCCTTGCGGACCGTTTGGGATGCGGGGAGATTCCCGACTTCCGGAAGCACGCCCGGCGCAATCTCCAAGCGATAGGAGGAGTGTTTTTCGAGAGATCGGATCGGTTGCAGCGTGTACTTGTAGTCCTCTCGAGATGCACTAACATCCTGAACCGGCGAAGGGTTGTCCTTAGCCGCGGTGGCAGAAAGCGCAATGCCAGTCGTCTGCAACTTCCCACCAGGGGATAGCTTGCGTAGATGCGCTTTCTGCTGGAGGGAACTCAACCTGAGGGGCGCGTTGCTCGTGAGCTGCATCGTGGGTCGCAGGGCGAGTTGTGCGTTTTTCGCCGGTGGATTTTCAGGACTCCCTGCCGGCCCGCTGACGGAGACATGGATGGAAACGGAGGGGGTCTGGAATTGCCACCGGAGATTCTTGCCGAGTGTGTGACCGTGTACATCTTTGAGCTTCGAGGAAACTGACACGGTGTACTGTGTGGCGGCGGGGAACGGTTTCTCCGGAGAGAACACCACGGCGGAATCACCAATCAACCGGAAGTGACCGGGCGCGTCGGGCGTCAGCGAGAAGTTCCTCAAAGTCTCCTGACGCTGAGGGTCAGTCACCGCTGTCAATGGAACCATGGGGTGACTGAACCCGATCTGGATTTGAGCGTGGTAAGGCGCGCTTCCTTCGGGACGGCGGAACGACACATCGAAGCCGTTCTCCGGCGCTCCGGTGGCTGCATCGGGTTGGTCCGCGGGAGCCGGATCTGCCTGTGCGAAGAGGCGCGCCACCTGCTGCTTGCCCTGCCACACGTTTGCGCCCACCCAGCCAACGGACAACAGGAGACAACTTGCGGCAATCATACACCGGGGGAGAAGGGGCTTGCGCGGTTTTGACGGTTCGGTGAGATTCATCGAACAAACTCCTTTTGCGACGATTCAAGGATCGCGGGACTCACTCGACATTTGAGGATTCACTCCGTTGCCGTCTATGGTAACACTTATTCCAACTCGGTAGAAGCATTCTGAGTGGAAGAGCAAGTGGGGCATCCGTGTGCTATAATCTCATCGTTATGCGCAGGAGGTGAGTGGCGTGCCAAGCCCTTTCCCGGGAATGGATCCGTATCTGGAGTGTCCTGAGTACTGGCAGGATTTTCACCAGAGTTTTCTTCCAGTTGCGAGAGTTTACATTCAACCGCAACTACCGGAGCAGTACCGCGTTCGCATTGATGAACGACTGGTGATAGATGCTCCCGAGTCGAGTGGTTTCTTCTACCCCGATCTTGCGGTGCTGCAGCGAAACGACTGGGGCGTTGCCGAACCGGTCTCCACGTTTGGCACGGCCGAGGTCGACTCCCCTGCGGTCGTCTCCCTGTTGACGGAACCACGCGGGGAAGCCTACGTTGAGATCATCGATCGTAAGGGAGAGCGAGTGGTAACGGTTGTCGAGGTGCTGAGTCCCTCCAACAAGCGGCCCGGTGACGGGCGGAACCAGTACCTTGAGAAACAGAAGATTCTGCAAGAAGCCCGTACAAACCTTGTGGAGATCGACCTCCTGACCGAGGGACTTCACACGGTGGCCGTTCCACGGAACCGCCTGGGGCGTCTCACGCCTTTCTATTCGGTCGTCAGCATTTGGCGTGCGGAGAAGGCGCATCAGTTTGAGTTGTACCCTGTGCGTCTACAGCGGCGACTGCCCCGGATTGGCATTCCCCTCCTGCCGGAAGACAAAGATGTCATCCTGGACATCCAGTCCGTATTTACCCAGTGTTACGACAACGCCGCGTATTGGAAGGATATCGACTACACCCAGGCTCCACTGGTGGAGTTGACTCCCGAAAACGAGCTGTGGCGCCAACGATTTCTTTCCGAAACCTCACAGAGGTCTGGTGACAATTGAAGATGTCGCCACGCCGACGCAATCGATACGGGAAACGTCGACCATGAATTCCCCTCTTACAACCTCACCCGGTGACGTCGCCGCTATCGTCCACGGAGACCATAGCGATCCTTTCAGCATTTTGGGTATGCACGTTGTCACAGTGGATGGCAGGGAAGCCGTGGCCGTTCGCGTGTTCGCTCCCGAGGCGAGGGATGTCACGGTTGTTGATCTCACATCGCCCTCGACGTTCTACTCTCTGACCAGAACCGACCCAAAAGGGTTCTACGAAGCGTTGCTGCGTTTTCCGCAGCCCTTCAGGTATTCCCTCCAGGTAACCGACTACCGCGGCAACACCTGGACGACCCGTGACCCCTACTCTTTTCTCCCTGTTTTGGGAGAGATTGATCTCCATCTCCATGCTGAGGGGAATCACTGGCGCGCCTACGAGAAGCTCGGCAGTCACCCCATGTCGATAGACGGAGTGGATGGAGTCCACTTCGCCGTCTGGGCGCCCAACGCCGTGCGGGCGAGCGTTGTCGGCGATTTCAACCAGTGGGATGGACGACGACACGCGATGCGCGTTCACCCGGGTTTTGGAGTGTGGGAGATTTTTATCCCCGGCGTTGACGAAGGTGAGGTTTACAAGTATGAGGTGAAGACCACGGAGGGTGATCTTCGCCTGAAGGCCGACCCCTACGCTTTTCGGACCGAACTACGTCCCGCCACCGCGTCGGTCACTCATCGACTGGGAAACCATGAGTGGGGAGACGCGGAATGGATAGAAGTCCGGCAGCAGGTCAATCCACTGGAGCAACCCATCTGCATCTACGAGGTGCATCTCGGTTCCTGGAAGCGAATTCCGGAGGACGGCAACCGACCGCTGACGTATCGAGAACTCGCCCACCAGTTGGCGGACTATGTCGCGTGGATCGGCTTCACTCACGTTGAGTTGTTGCCAATCATGGAACATCCTCACGACCCTTCGTGGGGGTACCAGGTGACCGGTTACTACGCGCCCACCAGTCGTTACGGCGCTCCAGACGACTTCGCCTACTTCGTCGATCACCTGCACCAGCGCGGCATTGGCGTCATCGTCGACTGGGTGCCTGCGCACTTCCCGAAGGACGATTCCGGATTGCGATGGTTTGATGGCACGGCCCTGTACGAGCATCTCGACCCGCGACAGGCCGAACATCCCGACTGGGGCACCCTGATCTTCAACTACGGTCGTCCGGAAGTCCACAACTTTCTCTTGGCAAACGCCTTGTTCTGGTGTGAGCAATACCACATCGACGGACTGCGTGTGGACGCCGTGGCGTCGATGCTTTATCTCGACTATTCCCGAGATCCGGGGGGGTGGCTTCCCAACTGCCACGGTGGCCGGGAGAACCTTGAGGCCGTCGAGTTCCTGCAACATCTCAATCACGTCGTGCATGATCTACATCCGGGTGTGTTGATGATTGCCGAGGAATCCACGTCATGGTCCGGGGTATCGCGCCCCACCCATATTGGGGGACTTGGTTTTACGCTCAAGTGGAACATGGGCTGGATGAACGACTTCCTGCGCTACCTGGGCAAGGATCCCATCCATCGCAGGTTCCATCACCATCTGATCACCTTTTCTCTGGTCTACGCTTTTACAGAGAATTTCGTGCTGCCTCTATCGCATGATGAGGTCGTCCACGAGAAGCGTTCTCTGCTGGACAAGATGCCGGGGGGTGCCTGGCAACGGTTCGCCAACCTGCGTTTGGCGCTGGGCTACATGTACGGACATCCGGGGAAGAAGCTGCTTTTCATGGGGGGCGAGTTTGGCCAGTGGCGCGAGTGGGACGAACAGCGAAGCCTCGACTGGCACCTGACACGCGAGGAGCCGCACCTGAAAATGATGCGCTTCGTGCGAGACCTCAACCACCTGTACCGTGAGGAAGCGGGACTGCACGAAGTAGACTTCTCCTGGAACGGCTTCGAGTGGATTGACTTTCAGGATACCGACGCCAGCCTGATTTCATTTCTGCGTCGCGGGAAAGACCCAGAAGATGTTCTGGTCTTCGCGTGTAACTTCACGCCGGTTCCCCGGGTGGGCTACCGCCTCGGGGTTCCACTGCCGGGATTCTATCGAGAGATGTTGAACAGTGACAGCGAAGTCTACGGTGGGAGCAACATGGGCAACCGGGGCGGAGTATGGGCAGAGTCAATTCCCTGGCACGCTTACGAACACTCCATTCCGCTTCTGTTCCCGCCACTGGCAGTTGTTGTCTTCAAGCGGGTGGCGGGGCAACAGGAGTGAGGTGGGCGCGTGAGTGTACATGCCCACTTGTGCCGGCCGTGGCCGCGCATATTTTCGTGGCCCCCGGCATGGGGAGTGTGCGCTTCACCGCACAGAACCCTTCCGTGTATACTCGTTACGGGTGTTTTCACCCGTAACGAGTATAACTGTAGTTTGGCAAATTTGCAGTTCTGGTGGGTAGGAGGGGTGAAAGTAAGATTTGTGATAGTCAGCCCTGTAGCCCCTTGCTACAGGGGAGACGGTGGGGGTCTCCCCTTACACAGACAGCCCCTGCTGTCGGTAAGCTGAGCGAGCGGGGGGGGGGGCTCGCAGGGAACAGGTGGAACCGTCACATTACCCCTGTAACAGGGGCTACAGGGCTGACTATCACGGCGGACTCACAGAGTCCGCATCATGCGCCATCACAAATTTTACCTACACCCGGGTAGGAGGCGTCTCCAGACGGCGATGATGCTGGCCGACCAACAACCTCCGGTCACTCCACGTGGGATTAGGGGTCGGCGGGCAAAAAGGCGTAGACGCCGTAGTTGCAGGCGTCACACTGCAAGGGCTTGTTCTGCCACTTGACATGCCCATCCGCGTAAACCGCATTGAAACCATCGTTGTGCCAGTAACCAACTCCGCTGTTATCCTCAATTGTCGTGGTTGCATTGGTACACTGGCCGAGCGGCTGCCGGCGGTAGGAATCTACGAAGAGAAAAACTTCTGGAGCAATTTGCTTGATAAACGACTCTGGAGCCCCAATTAACCAGCGGTTATACTGATAGTCCTTGGGCGGCGAATAAGAGTCGAACGGCGGGATCAGGTAGCCGTAACTGGGACAGGAGAAAATCTGCACATTCTTCACGTACGGCATCAGTGCCTCGTCCCAATACTGCGCCGTGGGATCGATGACGCCATCATAGCCGCTGCGCGACCAGGGATAGGTCTCGTCATAGTCGGCTACGTACATCAGGGTGGCCAGTCCGAGCTGTCTCAAGTTGCCCTGGCACGTTGCAGAACGCGCCTTCTCTCGTGTCCTCGCGAACACCGGAAACAGGAGCGCTGCAAGAATCGTGATGATGCCGATCACCACCAGAAGCTCAATGATGGTGAATCCGCGCCGGTTTGTGCCGACGCCCGTCCCGCCATGAGTTGTGGGGAGGCTGCGTTCCGATGTTGCTCTCTTGCGACACAATTTACACACGCTTCAGGTGATCCCGGTTACTCAAATGTGACGAAGCTTCATTCCCTTGAAACAGTATGGTTGCAGGATACCAGATTTGTTCAGATTGAGAAAGGGCGGGGATTCTTCCGGCGCGCACCTGTGCCATCGGCGTTCCCCCTTGTGCTGTGGGTATGTGTTGCCCAGCAGGGCAAACCACCATTGGATCGCCCTGTTGAAAGGGGTGGCCATCATTGCCTTCCCGGAATGGGTTCACAGCATTTCCGAACCAATGTTCACAGGTTGGGTATTGGACATCTTTCCCGGTGTTGCTGTGTGCCTCGGGGTGTTGTTCGGTTACTTCGGCTTTGCGTGCGGAAAGGGATTACCGTAAGCGATGCGGTGTCCCCTTGCCTGACCGTGCATTACTGCTGCTGAAACCGCTCCAGGTCTCCGCGGAACTCCAGCCCCAGGACCTTCTTCGCTCGTCCTACGTTGCAGTGTTGTTCGGCGCCCGGGGTGCCGACGATGTGGAGAATGTCGTGGTTAATCGCTCTGTTCTTCGCGGCAAGCAGACACGCCTCGGCCAGGTCGTGCCGACAGACCCACCCCATTCGACACGGGACACCACCCGGGCCAAGTTTTTCCCGATGCCGCCCGATGCCCAGACGGCTGTCCACAATATAGTCCGGGCGCAGGACGATGGTTCTCATTCCGTGCGCGTCATGAAACTGGCGACACATTTCCTCCTGGAGCCGTTTACAAATCCCGTACAGGTCGCCTTCGATGGAACGCACGTCCGTGTCAAAGAACAGCCCCTTGGGGTGGATCGTCATGCAGGACCCGACATGAACGACGGTCTCTACGTTGTGCCGTCGGGCAGACTCAAGGACGTTCCACAATCCCTTGAGATTAATGAGAAACGGCCGCTGGTCGTGTTCGACGTTTTGGCGTGGATAGAGAACGGCGGTGTGAATCACTGCGTCCATGCCGGAGACCGCGCGTTCGACGGCTGAGAAATCGGTGATGTCCCCGTGAATCACTTCTCCGCCCGTCCAGTCGCCGTCAATGTCGCGCCACTCGTCCCACGCCTCGGGACCGCGATCGAAAGCCCGAATCTCCGCCCGATTGACGGACGCGGCCAGGACCGCCCGCCCCAGCCAGCCAGCGGCGCCGAACAGCACAATTCTCATAGCATTTTCGCCCGTCTCACGTTCACCTCGCTTCGTCCTTCTTGCTGCCAAACGCCACGTCCGCCTCCAGCTCGTAGATATACACGTACGGATCCCGCTCATGCGGAAACTTCGGCATCTCGAACGACAGCGTGTTCTCTCCGTCGAGTAGCTCACGGCCCGATATCTCTATCTCCACGATCTCGTGTGCTTTCAACAGGAACCCTGACGGAATTCGTCCGCTGGGTGAGCGGGACTTCCTCAATTCGCTTTCCGTAACCTCGCGGTCGTTCAGGTAGATTTTGATGAGACCGGGCCTCACGATGGTGTGTTGGCGGAACTTGCCGTCGGCGTGCGGGTTCTTCTCGGCGATCCACCGAAACCGCAGCGTGACCGTTGCATGTCGAATGTCCTTGCCGCGAATCGCGAACGGGATCGTCTGGTGAAACTGGCGCGGACGATTTGCTTCCACATAAATCGGCAACTCCTTGTAGAAGGGATAGTGCTTGTCCTTGCGAGCAAGCGTCTTCAGGCTGCCCATTTCCCGCAGAACTGATGTGGTTTGGAGAAAGGTTGTCGAGTCCGCGTGCATGATGTTCCGTCCTTCGGCCAGCCGACACGGGAAGTTGAACATGTAAATGCCATCGGGTTGCTGGGCAAGGAAGTTTTGCGCCATCGCCCGCTGCATGCCGAGGTCCACGTCTAACGGGAATTTCACGCTGCCGCTTCCGTCGTGCCGGGGGGCTAACGGGTTTCGCACTTGAGGCGTATAGAAATCCGCAACGTTGAACGCCGGGCCTGCTTCGACCGAAGGATAGAGCAGCACGCCCGCGTCGTGGCAGAGGGATCGCCACGGCTCAATCACCTGATTGTAGTTGTTCGAATGTTCACTGATTACCAGAATGTCTCCCAGTCGCTCCTTGATCCACTGCCGAGCGTCAATGCCCGCGTTAGTCAGGTTGGACCCGCCAGCCGGGACACGCAGGATGAGCGTGAAGGGGCGCCTTCGCCTGGCGCCGATCTGTTCCAGCTTCTCGCGAAGATCCCGCACAAGTCGCGTCAGGATCGAGCGCTTGCGCCAAGCTTCGGACGGCTGGAAGAGGTAGGCGTTGCGCAGGAAATCCAGCTCGATGCCATCCACGTCGTAGTTGGTAGCGACCTCGAGGATCGCGTCTTGATAGCGGTTGCGCACTTCGGGGAACGAGTAGTCGAGGCCAGCGTTGTAGTAACTCTTGCCATCGGTTATTTCCCAGAGGCGGTAGTGCTGATGCGTCTTCCAGAACTCGGGCGACATATTGCTGGTTGGGTATGATTTGATGTGTGTGTCGTTCATACGGAAGCTGGCAACGAACATCAGCCCCTGGGCCTGCGCCCGGCGGATCAGCAGGGGAAGGTAGTCAATCCCTTGGCGGTGCAGGCTGAGCATGATGTCGCGGTCGTCGCTCCAGCCGGCGTAGTTGGAGGGGACCTTGGCCTTCAGGTCGTATGTGTTCTCGATTACTTTCGACGGCCATGAATAAGCGATCTGCTCGCCCACACACCAGCACAGACAATCTACCTGCGTGCCCTCGAGGTAGTCCAAAGCACAGGAGATACTCTCGACCGTGTGCGGTGGCGACATCGTGCGGAGCGTGCAACTGTCGTCGTTGTAGATGATGCGGGGAGTGCGGCGTTGGTTCGAGAACGTCAGCGACATGGCTTCTGTTGTGCTTTCCATTGTGTTGCTCCTGCGCTGATGAGGATTGAATCGAATCAAACAAGGCTCTATCTCACAGGACACGTGGGATACGCGATAACTTCAGTACAGGTTCTGGGTCCCGGATTGGGATTTCCCTTCTGCAATATTTTCGTAAATTCTTCGTATCCTGCGGGAGGTCAGGTTCTTCCTGCGGACTTAGGATGGACTGAGTGACAGGAAGGTAGAGAACAATTTCAGATACCGTTCAGCAGCGCCTTCAGCCTTAGCTCCGGCACACCCCGCTCCCACTCGCTGATGATGCGGGCGGCGTTTGCCTCGGCCATGATCGCTCCGGGCTCTCCGGATTGGATGGCTTTCAGACCGGTGGACAACTCCTTGCGCCATTGCTCATACCGGGCCGCGAATTCCTTGTCTCCCGGAACCGCGGCCAACCACTTCTGAATTTCCGCCTGTTTCTCAGTCAGCGACCAGCCGGCGATGGTCGGGTCGGTGAAGACGAACGTGGACAGTTCCTGTTGCAGAGTTTCACCGCGTGCCCGAAGACTCGCCATGGCCGCGTCGTTTCTCTGACCGGCATGGTCGAAGAAGACGAAGCGGAAATCTCGCAGTTGTGGCTTGAGGGTCATGGCGGTGTCGATTCCGTAACCTCCGACGGTGAAACCGACCTTGTCCGCCTGGCTGCCCACCCACAGCGCCGAACACGGCCCCACGCCGGTGTGACCGGGGGAGGTGTATCCGGCATCGTAGATGCGGTCGTAGTAGAGTAACCAACACTCCTTTCCCAGGTTCAACTCCACCTTCTCTCCCTGTGCAATGTCCCGCACCGGAGTCAATACGTGTCGATCGCCATTGCTGACGAAGTCGGAGGGGTAGCATCGCACCACGACACGCAGGCTCTTAATTTCCGTCTTCGGTTCCAGCAGCGCTTGGCAGTAGAGGGCGTCGCTGTTGGCGAGAGTGACAAACCGGATGCGCACAACGGACAAGGCTGTGTCGAACACGAAATCTGCGTAGCCACGATCTCCCACGCTTCGGCTGGTGAGGGAATGGATGCGCGTGGCGCCGATAGTTTGGCCGTTGATCTGAAGGTCGAAGAACCCTCCGCCGTACCAGTTCTGGCCCGAGGGTTGTGACATACCGATATACCCCTCGCCGGGGATGGCAATGTCGGGACGCTTGTCATCATGGGCGATGGTGTACTGCAATCCGTAGGCCTTCACACCGGTATCCATGGCGATGACGTGCGAGATTCGCTGCAAGCCGATGATGTGCGCAGGTGCCCCCGGCCCGGCAATGCTGGTCTGTACGCCGTAGTCGGTAACCAGCACCTGGGCGTGCGCGAGAGCGCACGCGATCAGACAGGAGAGAGCCGTCAGGCAGGCAGTCTTCATGGTCGTCTCCTCAAATGTTGTCCAACAGCGCCTGGAGTCGCGTCTCCGCGATGACTTTCCCGACACGCTTCAGGCACTCCTGCACGGCGATATTGAGTCGGTTCCACTTCGCCGCATCCATGGGGCCCGAGGCGTCGGCCTTCAACTGAGCCAATTGCGCCGCATAGGTTTCCAGGCGTCGCTTGATCTCGGCAGCAGTTGCGGGGGATTTCTCGCGTTGAGATTCGTCCCGCAATTGCGCCAGCATGTTCTCGCCTTGCAGGAATGCGTCCGCGGCGAGCTTCATGTAGGTCGTCCGGGCGAACCCTTCTGGGCTGAAGACTACGATGGGGCCAGTACGGCCACCTTTGCGGAATTCGTCGGAAAGCTTGCCAATCATTTCTGGCGTGCCAGAGAGAACGAGGTGCCCGAATCGTTCCGGGTCGTGGAAGCCCGCGGCCAAGTCCACGCGCGCCCACGTGTGCCACGAGCGATCGCCGGCGACGATGGCGCGATTCGCCCGCGTGAACCAACGGAAGTAATCGACATGGTCCTTGTCATAGGTGGGTCCCTCGTAGAAGACCCAGTAACCGTCCGTGGCAAAGGCGCTCATGGCCGCGTTTCTTCCGCAGAATTCTGGGTCGGCTCCCTTTACTGCGGGGTCGAGTCCCCCCATGTACATCAACGGAATCTTCCGGGATTTGGCGTAAGCGAGGTTTTTCTTCAGAATCTTCTGGTTCGCCTTGAGCGCTGGCGCATGGGGGACGAGGCCACCGGAGCGATCGTAGATGTACGGGTCGGCAAGAATGAGCGGCGCGGCTCCGAACCACCAGCGTTCCGTTTCAACCGTCTCTTCGAAGTAGCCACATCCGAGACGAACCCCGCGAACCTCCCCGCTTTCGGCGTAGTCCCAGTCACGGATGGAGTAGGTGAAACACGGATGACAGATGTTGAATGCCAGCAAACCGTCAGAGCGAAGCACTCGCCAGAACTCGCTGATGGCCTCCTCGTAGCCGGCGCAGTCCATCAAGGCCATTGTGGAAACCACCGCGTCGATGGACTCGTCGGGGAAAACTGACAGGTCGCTCATAGACGCTACCTCGTAACGAATGCCCAGGGGGTTCCGCTCTTCCTCGGAACGCGCAAACGCGATCATCTTCTCAGACAGGTCAACGCCTGTCATTCGCGCTCCCTGCCGTGCAAGCAGCCGAGTGTTATATCCCTCCCCGCAGCCAGCGTCGAGCACTGTTTTGCCTGAGATCTCACCGACAAAGTCAAAGAATGCGGGGTTGTTGTAAAGGTTCCGATAGACATCGTAACCGGCCCGCACGTGCCGCGCCCAAACCTCCGCGTTCCTATCCCACCAATGAGCGACGTCGCCGTCCATCATGAATTCCTTGCCTCTTCCTCAGAGCCATGCTTGCATCCACGTTTGCCTACCTGCACACGATCGCCGCGGGTTCCTCGTCGTGACCAGGGACCGGAATTGTTATCACAGGGCCTGCAACTTGCAGTGAGATCTCCTGGTCACCTTTGAAGGAGTAGAACCTCGCGGACTTGGGGGGCTGAATTGTCTGCGCCGTGCCATCGGGCGAAAGCTCACACATACTTAAGGTGCTGGTGGATATTAATGTCTTCGAGGATGTATTTCGTCGGAGACGTGGTTGGCGGTCCAGTGAACGTGTTATTTACTCCATTCGGAGGCGAAAAGCCATTGGATACGTGTCAGCCCTGACAATTCCGATTTTGTGGTACTTTAGGTCACAGCATCATTCGGATGCTGAGGCCCGCCGCCTGACCAACACAATTTTGGCTTTGTCCCATAGTTGAGAGATTTGGGGTTCAGACAAGCTGCCACTCCAGACTGAGGATTTGGATTTGGCAGCGGTTGCGAAGACCGAGGGCTTCGCGCCAGTAGCTATCCCAAGCCTCCCGGTCGTAGTGGCGAAGGAGGATGATTTTGGCAATGCGCACGATCCCTTCATCAGACCAGTTCCATCCCAGCTTCTTCACGCGCCGCCCCAGCTCCCGCATCATGTTCTCCAGGATCGAAGTGGTCCGGGGTGCAATGACGCCCGTCTCCAGCCACAGCTTCACATGATTGAAAAGACGGTCGAAAGCGTTCTGCAGATACGTCGCCCCTTTGGCGTATCCCTTCTCCTCGAATTCTGCGATCAGATTGAGCGCCTCCTGTTCGCTCGTGCGCACCCTCTCCCGCAGCGCCTCCTTGTCCTCCTCCGAGACGGTCTCATACTCTCCCGCTGGAATCTCAATCCCCAGCAGATCCGCCAAATCCGTGGAACGCTGCTTGCGTTCTTCCAACCCGACGCCGTCCTTCCACAGCGTATAGCTCAAATCCCGCGGCAGATGCCACTGACAGCGCTGCGATCCCTTCGCTGCCACACCTGCAAGGTGCTCATCCAGACCGGGCTCTCCATTCACCGTCAAGAGCTCCAGTTGCACCTGGGAAGCCCTCAGCTTTGCCCGAATATCCTGTCCAATGCTCTCCCAACTCTCCCCCGCATAAACCCACAAGCCACGGGGCTTCCCGCCTTGATTTAAGCCAATCACCACCCGCAGGTCGCCCCGTTCTCCCGGCCACTTCTTGAACCCCGTCCCATCCGCCATCGCAAACACCGAACCCTCCGGGCAACTGTCCGGAATCCCGCGACCCGCTATCCAGCGGTGCGACGAACTCTTCGCCACCGGCGCACTCCCCCGAGCCTCCCTCTCCGCTTCCCCCCGTTGGTAACTCGTCTGCGACACCACCTCCGATACCACCGCCTCCAGGCTCTCACTGTGCCCCGTCCGTTCTCTCAGGTCCAAAACGTCCAGGATCGGCGCCAACTTCTTCCCGCAACCACAACACCCCACATACCCCACGGCAAACTCCAGCCTCCCCACGTCCGTCTTCACCCGTCGCGGCTCCGTCCGAAACCCCTCCCTGCGAAACGTCCGAAAACGACACCGAACCCCCGACTCCCCTTTGCACTCATGACCCCCTAAACCCTTCTTCGCACTCCGTCCCACCGGACGTGTCAAACGATCGCGCACGTTCTCCTGCACACCCTCGATGATGATCTCTCCCACCCTCGCAGGCAATTCCCCTCTGACCTGTTCTTTCACCGCCGCACAAATCTCGTTGAGATTCGCGCCTTCCTCCGCTATACTTACTCGCAAGGAGATGGCGATCTCCATCTCCATGGGGTTCACCTCCTAACGTCCTTTTTTCGGTGAACCCCTTTTACTCTCTTTCGGCAAATCTCTCAACTATGGGACAAAGCCAAT